>Ga0209540_10000654_pt1 | contig 30260 bp, 34 predicted proteins | sample BarGraIncu01121A_FD_184501 | JGI IMG/M metagenome (GOLD analysis project Ga0209540, IMG submission 184501) | Arctic peat soil microbial communities from Barrow, Alaska - Barrow Graham LP Incubations 011-21A (SPAdes) (version 2) | ecosystem: Environmental > Terrestrial > Soil > Wetlands > Peat... | reverse complement strand
TTAATATTCCTGTAATAATGTTAATGTATATTGATTTTTCGGATAATTAATTCCAAAGTTGCTGTATTAAAGTGATATTACCAGTATTGGCTGGTTTAACTGAAAAAAATGGTATCTGAATAGTCACGTTTAATTTATTACGGTCTATGTGGTGAACCTGATATTCACCAAACTTCAAAGGATATTTATCATTATTATATAATTTCTTAAGAGCAACATGCCTATGAACTAATTTATCACTATCAGAGTATCTTAAATAACCATTAGTGTCGACATAGGTCTTGCTCATATTTCCACCAAAGGATGAAAGAATAATTACCACGTGATTCTATGAAAACCAAACTCAGGAAATATGTCGATAACGACGATAAAAACTTTCCAGATCGCGTGGATTATTATTCGGAGGTGTCTTGATTTGAGGCTTATCTTTTTGAGTTATATCTGTATCCTTTATTTCCTTCTTCTCAAACTGATTTAGAGTTAGATTTTTATAATTGTTTTTGTTCATATTAAATAATTAATTATATTTCTATTTAAACATTATCATACTTTTCGTCATTATATTAATATATATAATAATAATCATGTTTAAAATCAATGTGCTGTGGCTGGAAATTAATATACTATACTTTTATAGTATAATAAAATAACAGAATAACATATTTATAGAGTTGGGCACATAATGAGGATATATGGCATCAGTACAGATTGAAGATCAGACAATGGACAGATTTAGGAACTATCTTGTTCAAAAATACCAGGGGAAAATATGGGGCAAAGTCTCATATGAGATTGAACAGATGATTAATGCTCACATAGACAAGGTTGAACGTGCGAAGGGGCAAAAGAGATTGATTTAACACACAAAAAACCGTCTATACTTCATGTTTATAAATGTCCACGACGATTCGATTTAAGCCACGAACGATAAGCAGGGATACATTGGCGTGGTGGCTGGAGCCAGGCCATAAGCATAATATGCAAATATAATAATATAGCCGGACTCCAAGCATTTTTAAGCCTCTATTTTTAAATCCGTCAGTAAGCATTCGGCAGAATCATTAAAAGCGATAGTGCGATAGTTAAATTGGCGCACTATCCCATATTACTATTTTTAGGGTCAATATATGTTTTGACCTTCTAGATAAATGCGATGTTAAAACGTTGCTTAAAACGCATCCTGATAGGTTTTTCTATGGGATTATGCAATTTATGGCAAAAAACGGTATATTAATAGAAACGGCAAAAAATAGCTTAAAAATGCATAGTAATATGTATAATAATTTACCTCATGTGACAGAATGAAATTGAATATTCCCGAAGCTCAGGCGTTCTTAATGGTCAGTGAGAGCGAACATAACGCAGATATGTACTATGCCAGCGGATTTCTGGCTTATGATTCATTCATTTATCTGAACTCTGATAAAGATACGATCCTTATTTCAGATATGGAACTGGGCAGAGCTGCAAAAGAATCAAAAGTCCAAGATGTGATTCCCACATCCAGATATAACATTATGGAAAAAATCCGTAAAAACAAGGATACTGATGCTGCATATAGCGAAATGATCGTGGAATTCCTCAATTCTGAGAATTTGAATCGTATCGATGTTCCTTATAACTTTCCAGTACAACTAGCTGATAGCCTTCGAATAGCAGGTATTGAGATAATTCCGATAAAAAGCCCGCTGCGAGAAATGCGCGAAATAAAAAACAAAAAAGAGATAAGTGCTATCAAGTATGCCCAGAAAGCAGGGGAAAAAGCGCTCGCAGAAGGTATAAAAGCAATAAAAAACGCCTCTGACAGGGGAGGCGTTCTCTACTATGAAAATACCCCCCTTAAAACTGAGGATGTAAGAGCCATAATTGATGGATCCCTCCTGTCATCAGGTTGTGAAGCGCCGGATATTATTATCGCATGCGGACGCGGTAGCGCTGATCCACACTGGAAAGGAATAGGAGCTCTTCTTGCGGATGAACCCATCGTCATAGACATGGTGCCGCGCTCGAAAAAAGATAGATATTATTCGGACATGACAAGAACCGTATTGCATGGTACCCCAACGGATGAACTTAAAGAGATGTATGCAGCGGTGCTTGATGCACAATCTGCTGCGATCAATAAGATCAAAGCCGGGGTCACAGGCGCACAGATCCATAACATCGTGTGCGATGTGCTTGAAGGACGGGGGTACGAAACGGCCAGGGGCAAGAACAAAGAGTTCACGGAAGGCTTTATCCATTCAACCGGGCATGGGGTGGGGCTTGAAATCCATGAAGGACCAAGCCTGAGCGAAAGCGGGAAAGAATTAAAAGTGGGATGTGTGGTGACGGTTGAACCTGGATTATATTATAGGAGTATTGGCGGGGTTCGTCTTGAAGATGTTGTTGTTGTTACCAAGAGCGGATGCAAGAATTTAACTATGTTTGAAAAGAATCTGGTGGTATAATGACCGAAAGTGATGAAATAATTGAAAAATACAGAAGAGCTGGAAGGATACTGTCTGAGGTTCGAGCACAAGCGGCAGAAAAAGTAATTGAAGGCGCAAGTCTTCTCATGGTCGCAGAATTCACTGAAAACCTTATCCGCGAGAAAGGGGGAGAGCCTGCGTTTCCGGTGAACATATCACGAAATGACGAGGCTGCTCATTCAACCCCATCCCTGAATGATAAAGCTGTCTTTGGAAAAGATATTGTAAAACTTGATATCGGTGTGCATATAGATGGATACATTGCCGATACTGCAATAACTGTAGACCTTTCGGGAAATCCAAAGCTTGTCAAAGCCGCGGAAGATGCTCTTGAAGAGGCGATAAAATTCATTCATGCAGGTGTTAACACTTCGGACATTGGTGGCGTGATCGAAGATACCATAACTTCGTATGGTTATAAACCCATAGTCAACCTCACCGGACATGGGCTTGCTCAGTATGTCCAGCATGCTCCTCCAGCTATCCCTAATAAAAGAATGCCGGGCGGTGTGATCCTTCAAGAAGGAGATATAATCGCGATAGAACCCTTTGCCACAAATGGAGCGGGAAAGATACACGATGCAGGAAGCGCCGAGATATATCACATTGTTTCTGAAAGACCTGTAAGGCATCCTTCGGCAAGAAAGTTATTGGCGGAAATTGAAAAATACAAAACCCTTCCATTTGCAAAAAGATGGCTCGGTGAGCGTATTGATTTTGCGATGCTTGCTCTTGTAAAAGCAAATATAATCAGGCCATACCCGATACTTAAGGAAGTACAGGGCGGTCTTATCTCCCAGGCCGAGCATACTGTTATAATAACAAAAGATGGATGCGAGGTTATTACGAGATGAAGATATCGAAAATCCCTCTATCCATTTTTCTTATTTTTTCAATAATTGAACCGGCAACAGCGCAAACCCAGTGGATAAATAATATAACAATAAATGAATATAATATAACCTGGAGTTACACCCAAAGTTTTTCAGGTCTTGATTCGATAGGTTATAAGATCAGCATTGATTCAGGTCTTGGAGACAATGATAGTTTTGTCAATGCATGGGAACTCCTCAAAGCTGATAAAGAAGTTCGTAAATCGTTCAAAAGCTCTCTAGAAAATGAACTTGATATAAGGATAAATAACGAGACTTCGGGAATAGAATTGATAGATATTGATTCTTCGTTATCACAGGCGACGATCGGAAAAATTAATAATACAGATATAATAATGAACAGGTTCAACGTCACTTACAGGTTAAAGGAAAGTATTTTTAATGCCAGTAGCATCTGGTTCCTTGGCGAGCCGGATTCACCTGTAACACTTGTCTTGCCCGCAGGGATCGATGTGTTAGAAATAACCGGCATGAATAATTCATCAATAATTACAAGTCCGCATAAGGAAATTACTGGATTTTTCAAAGAAATATCCCCGGATAGGGGCGAAATAACATTGCACCTGGAAAAAAATGCATCGTTTGTCGCAGAAAAACCAGGGATAATGGCAAATAATACTTCTATTGAGAAAGATGAGAATACCACAAAACTAGTTTATGAGGTATCATCAAAAATTAGGAATATCAGTTTACTATTTGTAGGATTTATAATAATATTCTTTATATATATTTTTAAGTTAAGAAAACGATAACCGATCAGTCGATTGATTCCACTCTTTTTAATTTCTCTATGGCCTGTACAAATAAAATCTTGCCTTCTTATAATTAATAAGAGAATGCTCTTTAAAATATTTTCTTAAATCTGCTTTTTCGTTCCCGAACGGCCTTATAATAAGGTCGGAACCTACTTCTTTTGCTGTCTTTGCGATCGCATCCTGGATGTCTATTGGAGGTCTTATCGAATAAATAAGGGATGCATTCCTGTATATTCCCATATCCGGATTGAAGATGTCATCAATGCAAAATCTTACTCCTGCATATTTCGGTTCATTGACATCTGTAACGATTACATCTAATTTGTCCTTCAACAAGATAGCGACATGAGGAAGGCTTCCTACTCCTACTTCCACAACTTTATTCTTATAATGATTAATGATATATTCTGCGATGTCTTCAAAATCAGGGATCATTGAATTACTTAACAATAACCTGATTTAAGAATCTATCGCAAACAAAAATATTAATAGATATAAAACCATAGCTTAAGTTGGATGTTGGAGATTAGATCTATTTGAGATTCAAAATAAAGAGATTCGATGGGGAGAACTCTAAATTTGATATATTTGAAGTGAAGCTAAAGCCTCACATGTCTGTTCTTGAAGCGCTTTTCCAGATCCAGGACGAGGAGGACAGCACCCTTTCGTTTCGATATTCTTGCAGGGGAGCGGTTTGCGGTTCATGCGCCATGATGATAAACAAGAAGCTGAGGCTTGCGTGCCGAACCCAGGTTTCAGAAGTCGCCGGGGAGAAAGTGCTCTCAATATCAGCATATGGTCCTCTCGCAAAGCCTGAAATAAAAACAGGTAATGAGATCATGATCGAACCTCTCCCGAATCTTCCCCTGATAAAAGACCTGATAGTGGATATGAAACCTTTTTTCAAGCATTATGAATATGTGGAGCCCTGGTTTGAGAGTGATACAAAAGCTGGTAAAGAAAACTCAATGTCGCAGGAAGAAGTGAAAAAAGTAGATAAGTATGCCGCATGTATCCTGTGCGGTCTTTGTTATGGGGCATGTCCCGTACTTTCAAGGACGGAAAATTATCTCGGCCCTGCCGCGCTTGCAAAGGCATGGAGATTCTATGCTGATTCAAGATATCAAAATGGTGACCGGATGCTAACTAGAGTGGACAAACCAAATGGAGTCTGGGCATGCAATCATGTGTATCGCTGTGTTGAAGTCTGCCCCAAGCAAATACCTCCGACGAATGCAATCACAGGATCTATAAGAGCAATAATATTAAATAAAATGAAAAAAGTATTCAGGTGACTATGGAACAGGAAAGAGGATACGGAACCGGTATGTGGGCATGGCTGCTCCAGCGAATTACGGGATTCCTGCTTGTAATTTATCTTTTTATTCATATCTGGTGGGTGCATTTCTCAGATATAAAGACACCGTTTGATTTTTTATTGAATATACTTTTTCTATCAGGCAGGACAGCTGTCCTTATCCTGGTAGTATTGATTATCCCTCATGCGTTTAACGGTTTCAGGGTTTTCGCCATCGATTTCGGGATATCTGAAAGAGCGCAGAGGATATTGTTCTGGGCCCTTATGGTTTTTGGGATATTTTTGATAATATGGGTTTACTTAAGCAGGTTTTCGCAATAATTTCATTGGTTTTAATTGGTGTTGGTAATGATGCCAATGTGCAACACTATCATAGAAAAGCAATTTTCAAAATTTCTTTCTTTTGAATAAATGTGTTGTCATGATCAGCCCGAGAATTGCAAATATTATTTCAAACCCGGTGCTTTTTGCAAGTTCGATGACTCATCAAATGCTTTGTTTGCTTCATCGGTTCTTCCAAGGCTCTCAAGAGCAGTACCTTTGTTTTTCCACGATAGGGCATCCTGTGGATTAATCTTCAAGGCTCATCATAGGCTTTAATTGCTTCATCGTTTCTTCCAAGTACACCAAGAGCTGCTCCTTTGTTAGCCCACGCTTGAGCATCCTGTTGATTAATCTTCAAGGCTTCATCTGATGCATTAATTACTTCATCGTATCTTTTCAAACCTGCAAAATCAAATCCCTTGTTACTCCACGCTTGAGCATACTGTGGATTGATCTTTAATGCTTCATCATAGGCTTTGATTCCTTCATCGTATCTTCTAAGATGGTCAAGAGCGACTCCTTTGTAAAACCACGCATCAGCATCTTGCGAATCAATCTTCAAGGCTTCATCAAGGGCTTTAATTGCATCGTCGTATCTCCCAAGACCCCCAAGAGCAACTCCCTTGTTAAACCACGCAATAGCATACTGAGGATTAATCTTCAAGGCGTCATCATAGGCTTTAATTGCTTCATCGTTTCTTCCAAGACCCCCAAGAACAGCTCCTTTGTTAAACCACGCTTGAGCATACTGTGGATTGATCTTCAATGCTTCATCATATGCTTTGATTGCATCATCATATCTTTCAAGGCCAATAAGAGCAAGTCCTTTTTCATCCCACGCTTGAGCGAATTGTGGATTGATCTTCAAGGCTTCATCATATGCTTTGATTGCATCATCATTTCTTCCGAAATTGATAAAAGTAAATCCTTTTTCATACCATGCTTGAGCGAATTGTGGATTAATCTTCAATGCTTCATCATAGGCTTTGATTGCATCATCGTATCTTCCGAGATTGTTAAAAGCATATCCTCTCTCATACAACGCTAGAGCATCCTGTGGATTAATCTTCAATGCTTCATCATATGCATTAATTGCTTCATTGTATCGTCCAATATCGGAAAGAACAAGTCCTTTATCATACCACGCATGAGCATACTGTGGATTAATTTTCAAGGCTTCATCATATGCTTTGATTGCATCATCGTATCTTCCAAAATTCTTGAGAGCAAATCCTTTGTTATACCACGCATCAGCATTCTGCGGATTAAACTTCAAGGCTTCATCTGATGCATTAATTGCTTCATCAAAGGTTTTATTTGCTTCTTCATACTTTCCCACATTATACAAGTTAATGCCTTCAGTGATCCATTCATCAGCAGTTTTTGCCTCCACTATCGGCAATATAAATGAAAATAATATCAAAAATATTAAAAAAATGTGTATTCCCTTGAATCCCATAATTATTCCTCTTTTTATAACTCCACCCTACCAAACAAATAATGGATTGTAGATAAAGCTTATTTGTATTTAAATATAATGGAAAATTATAACCGTTTCATTTCTTGTTGGTGGATTGAAACAATGTTAATAAAATTGCATATAGCTAAAAATTATATGCAGTTCTTCATCTTGATTCTTTTCTACATAGGATCATGTTTATAAGACCAGTAAATGAAGTTGAAAACTAGCGTTACCCAACATAGTATCATAATATAGTTTTGTCCTGAGATGGGATTTCACTCTCACACTCAATTCAATAATATCAAATGGCTTAGTTATAAAATCATCTGCTCCCGCTTCGATTGCTTTATTCCTATCCTCTATTTCATGCAAAGATGTAACCATAAGGATAGGTATATGATTGGTTTTATGATCACCTTTAAGTTTCTTACAAACTTCATATCCATTCATTCCTGGCATCAATATGTCAAGCAATATGATATCAGGAGGATTTGCGTCCACAATGATTATTGCTTCATTCCCATCGTGAGCTTTCAAAATATCATAATCTTTCGATAGATAACCCTCTAGAAGTTCAATATTAATGGGGTCATCATCAACAATAAGGACTTTAGGTTTCATAATATCTTTATTCCTTCTGTTTTTTTTATGTATACGAAAGTATAAACATAGTTACTCAAAGATATACAATATATTATAATCTATTGACTAAAACACTTTCTATTTAATTGATCGTTTAAATTCGCGTTGGTAGTTTCCCCAATGGCAATCTTGATAATTTCCATGACCTTGCAATGCAAATTAATTTTTGTGAATTGTGGGGATTCATAAAAACAATTTAACAATATAACAAAGGAAAAACGCGATTATGCGAAGTTCTGATTATCGCCCAACCTCCCGATTTAACTATCGCGCACGTTGTCCGGCGCGATTGTTAAATTGCCACTCTATCCGAAATAATTATACCTTGCCGCACAGGGCTTAACCTTAATTTCCCGTGCACATGGCTTCGACGAAAAGCGATCGTCCGTTTCCCAACTAGCGCGAAACGGTTGCGTTCGTCTGGCGTGTTTGTTTATTATTAGGTATAGAACAACTCAACAACGTCCCCGTTGCAACCTACTGCCGGCTTGTCAGTCGTCTTGGAACATATACAATAAATGATTGTCGAGGTTGGGAGATGTTATTTTATGAGAGGAGTTTAAAAAAAAGTTTTTGCTGCTTGCAGCATTCGCATTAATTATCCATGTAACTCTGATATATATTCCATACAATACAGGAGTTTCAGGAGTATCCCTATCGAATACCTGATGACATACCGGACATTCATTAGTAACATACATGATGTCAGCCCTCTTCTGCTGCGTGCACTATTTCTTGGCTGACCTGTATGGGTTCAAGTCTATTCCTGTGTCTGTGTGATTACTGTTTCCGTTGACGTAGCTATAACCTGCTGTATAAAATGTTGTTTCGTGAGACTGCGACACGGTTACATTTTGCTTTGCGTCTCTAACTCCCATTTCAAATTGAAGCCCTGAACTAAATCCTTGGTCAAACCCTTTTTCGAGACCGTATTTATAAATATTTGCCTGGTCTTGGGTATCTGCTCTGTACTGTGATATTGACCCTAATATTGCGCCTATAAAAAATGCAGCTACCAGAGCCAATACTACCTTATTTTGTTTTATATATTCTATATATTTGTTTGATTTCATAATGTACCTCCGCTTAAATAATCTTCGTAATTAGTAATGCATCCATCGCATACAATACGCGGGATATATATAGAAAACTATTCATTAGCGCATTGTAAATTCATTAAGATAGGCGTCATTTACTTAAAAGCATTATTAAAAGGAGTTTAGTTAGGCATTAAGATCAATAAATTAAATTGTGTTGCGCAATAGGATAACTACCACCACAAATTGATATGCTAATCAAGCACGATCTTTTTCGCATCCTCTATTATTTTCCACTCATCAAGCCCTATCATTACATGATCTTCCATAAGCACTTTCCCATCAACTATCGTAGATCTCACATTGCATCCCGAAGCCCCATTCACCAGTGCTGTTACAAGATCAGCTGATACGAACTGCGGTTTATTAAGATCAACAATAATAATATCTGCAATGCGTCCAACTTTTAGCATCCCTGCGTTAATTCCCAACGCCTGAGCCCCATTCACGGTAGCCATACCAAGTGTGACCGATGCAGGCATGGCGCGAGGATTCTTGAGCTTATGAAGCATCTGTGCCGCTCTCATCTCTTTCCACATATCAAGACTTCCCCCCGATGCGGCGCCATCAGTGCCAATTGCCACATTTATCCCCCTATCGAGCATTTCAGGAATGCGCGCAACCCCGGCGCCAAGAGCTATATTGCTTGTGGGGCAGTGGACGACGTTCACATTCTTATTTTTCAGTATCTCCAGGTCATCATCCGATAACCATATGCAGTGCGCTGCAAGCGTATAAGGTCCAAGCATATTGATACTGTTAAGAAGATTAACAGAGCACATATTGTAATGTGATTTCATAAAATCCAGTTCATCTTCGGTTTCTAGCAAATGGATATGGATCCGTGCGCCCTCTTTTCTGGCAAGATCTCTAACTTTTTCCAGAAATCCCTTCGAGCATGAAGCTGCTGAATGAGGCGCATACATTGTCGTGATCCTGCCATTTGCAGCGCCATTCCAGGAACGGTTGAAATTCTCTCTTCTCTTGAGTTTTGTTTCAGGATCTTCATTCAGTCCCTCGATCATCCCATATCCCAGCGCGGCTCTCATGCCAGTTTTTTCAACAATCGAAGCCACTTCATCCATATGTATGTACATATCGGCGAAAGAGGTTGTTCCGGACTTTATCATCTCAAGTGCGCCAAGGTATGCGCCCGTCCTGACATCCACAGGCGTGAGTTCCATCTCAGCTGCCTGGATCTTTTCGATCCATTCCCTGTAGGGAAGGTCACTGGCATATCCCCTGAAAAGAGTCATTGCAAGATGTGTATGTGCATTAATAAGACCGGGCATGACAAGGAAGCTGCTTGCGTCGATTATTTTATCTGCTTCTTCATGTGAGTCTTTTCCGATAGATGTTATCAAACCGTTTTCTATAACTACATCGGATTTTTCAGGAATTTCACCGCTCATCGTGAGCACAGTTCCGCCCTTTATGATCAGGTCTGCCATCAAGTGTAACAATATCTGTTATAATAAGATAAGTGTTCCGAGATAATATTTATCATCCGAAACAATCATTCTAATCTTCATGTTTGGCTGGACCGGAAAAACTGTAATAATCGATCTCACAGAACGCAAGATTAAGGTAACAAATAGCGATATAACCGACCTGCATACTTATATCGGGGGAAGGGGTCTTGGCGTTAAGTTATATAGCGACCTGATGAAGCCTGACATTGACCCATTATCGCCTGAAAATATCCTTATTTTCACGACCGGTCCACTCACCGGCACCACCGCGCCATTATCGGGCAGGCATGTCATGGTTTCTAAATCCCCTCTTACCGGGACGATATTTGATTCAAGTAGCGGTGGCTTCTTCGGGAAGGAATTGAAATTTGCAGGTATCGATGTGCTTTTAATAAAAGGCGCCTCGGATGAGCCTGTATATATTTCCATACAGGATGATGATATAGAAATACATCATGCGAACAATATCTGGGGAGAAAATGTCAGGAAATGCACGGATATGCTGTCAAACAAAGGGCGTGTAGCTTGTATCGGACGAGCTGGCGAGAGGCTTATTCCACTGGCAAATGTGATGAACGATTATTTCCATGCCTGCGGCCGCGGCGGTCTTGGCGCTGTCATGGGTTCGAAAAAATTAAAAGCGATCGTGGTAAAAGGCAGCACAAAACCCATGATCGCAGATGAGGCTCGATTCCAAAAATTGCGGGCCGAAGTGCAGGATCTTATCAATAAAGGCTCATCCGGCCTATCCATGTATGGGACATCTGCACTTTTGAACCTGATGAACCATATGAAAATCCTCCCATCAGGGAATTTCAGGAAAAACGAATTCAATGACGCATTCAAAGTTTCAGGGGAATTTATAAAAGAAAATTATGATATTAAAGGGCATGCATGCTACAATTGCAGTATTGCATGCAAGCACATAATCAAAAGTGGAGCATTTGTTGGATTTGAAATACCGGAATATGAGACATTATGGGCGTTTGGTCCGGATAATAACAATCAGGATATTGAAAAGATAATCAAGGCAAATCGCCTGTGCAATGATTATGGGATAGATACGATCTCAACAGGCTCAACTATTGCTGCATATGCTGAAATAATGGGTGAAGATATAAAAGACCTGGAAGATTATGTGAAACAAATCGGAGAGGGCACGGGAAAAGGAAATGAACTTGGAAAAGGCTCAAAAGCGCTTTCAAAATCTCATAAAAAAGATATTTCCATGCAATGCAAAGGGCTTGAGTTGCCTGGTTATGATCCGCGCGGTCTTATGGGGATGGCTCTTGCTTATGCAACTTCTAATCGCGGCGGATGCCATCTCAGGGCTTATATGGCGGCACCCGAAGTTCTTGGCAAACCAGAAAAGGTTGACCGCCTTACTTTTTCAGGGAAGGCGCAACTTGTTAAGATGTACCAGGATGAAACGGCGACTTTTGATTCACTGGTTTTGTGTAAATTTTCATCTTTTTCGATCCGGCAAGAATTATTCGCGGAATTATTAAGCGCTGCTACAGGTATTGATTATTCAATGGATGAGTATTTAAAATGCGGCGAAAGGATATGGAACCTTGAAAGGGTCTTTAACATCAAGGCAGGTTTATCCAGAAAAGATGATACACTGCCTGACAGGTTTTTCGAGAAGGGAGGGATTGACAGGGCAGGATTTGAGAAGACGCTTGATGAATATTATTATTTAAGGGGCTGGGATGAGAATGGGGTGCCGACATAGAAAAATACAGACATGAAGATTAAAGGATAGATAGGGATTCTATCCTCTTCCCCCTTTTATTCATTTCAAAGCCTTCTCAAGAATATCCCCTATCAAAGCCCCGATTATGAATTCTATAGTAATAACTACGGTAGTAATCAAAAACATAAATCCGCCGATCTCTGCCAATAATCCGCCGATGAACCCGCCCCCTATTCCGACAAGTAGTCCGCCGATAAGTGTGCCGATTATGCTTATAACCAGGCCCATGGCAAATCCGATGATCAATCCGTTCTTTAAGATATTCCAATAATTTTCAGTTCCTTTTCTGGAGTAGCCATATACAATCCCGAAAAAAATTATGAGAAAACTAAAAATACCCAAAAACTCTTAGCTTTCTCTGACGAGTCGTGCAATATCGTCCCCGACATCTGAAGTCGTATTCGAGCCGCCCATGTCGTATGTCTTGACTTTGCCTTTTACGATATTTTTCTCAATCGACTTTACAATATGTTCAGAAGCTTCCTTTTCACCGATCTGGTCAAGAAGCAGAGCACCCGCCCAGATGGTTGCTATCGGGTTTACCTTGTTCAGTCCTTTGTACTTGGGGGCGCTTCCATGGATGGGTTCGAACATGCTTGTCCCTTCAGGATTGATGTTCCCGCCCGGGGCAAGACCAAGACCTCCCTGGATCATAGCGCCAAGGTCTGTGATTATGTCTCCAAACATGTTGGGAGAGACAACTATATCGAAAAATTCAGGGTTTTTCACAAACCACATGGTTACAGCATCAACATAGTTAAAATCCGTCTTTACATCAGGATATTTACCTGCAATTGAAGTAAATTCTTCTCGCCAGAGGCCATAGATATCAGACAGGACATTTGCTTTATCAACAGAGGAGAGATGTTTGTTCCTGTTATTTGCAAGCTCAAATGCATAGCTGATAACCCTGCGCGTGCCTTCTTTGCTTATCAGGCCAAGCTGGTAGCCGATCTCTTCACTATCAGATGTGATGTCAAGCCCGAACTTAACATTATACATATTCCTTGCGACTTCAAGAGTTTTCTTACTTTGTCCCTTTTTAGCGCGCCCGCCGATCCCGACATAGAAATCCTCGGTATTCTCGCGCACTACAACAAAATCAATATCCTTTGCCGTCTTATCCTTAAGAGGAGTCCATACCCCTTCAAGCAGTTTAACCGGGCGCAGGTTGACATATTCATCAAAATAGAACCTGATATTAAGGAGAATTCCTTTTTCCAGGATCCCTGGCTTGATTCTGTCATCCCCGATCGAACCGAAATAGATGGCCTTGTAAGCCGAAAGCTCTTTGAGCGTGTCTTCTGATATTAATTCGCCAGTTTCAATATAATGGTCTGCCCCATTAGGATATTCTATCCAGTCAACATCAAAACCGAACTTTTCACCAGCAGCTTCTAGGACTTTTCGTCCTTCTCTTATTATTTCCGGACCGATACCGTCTCCAGGGATTACAGGGATCTTGTAATGTGTCATATAATTTCCTCTAAATAAATTCTTATTTTTTCATTCTGAATTCCCTGTCAGGTTATTAAATTAACTAAGCCAGGTGATTGGACGATAAATTGTAAAACCTTAAGTTTGCAATTTTGTAGGGAATATATTCAATTCCAAAATTTCTGCCAACTTCATTACCTTATCCGGGATTTTGCTCAATTTCCTCTTTGCTCCAGGATGGATTTCATATACTTTGAAAGCTCCAATAAAACCTCATTTACCGGCACTTTATCCACGAGTTTGCTTTTTCGAAAACTATGTTATTCTTGTCATCAAACCTGTAAAAATCATGGCAGATATTTTTATCTTGATGGTGATTGAGTTCTATTTCATTACATCCACAAGCGCAACCCTTTCCAGCACAAGGTCCGTGATCTTGTCGGTGCCCGAAGCTTGGATCTCCTCTTCGCTTATATTGAAAATATCCATCAATGCGCTATTCTTTAATCCGTTGTATTGAAGCACATTCTGCGGCGTGATCATATCAAAAGCAGACAGGTCGATCACATCCCCAACTGCCACAATGACGATATTGTTCCAACCATCATGCACACCGATCTTTATAGCTCTGTTTATCTGGCGAGTTCCTGCTGCGTAAAGCATGATCTCTTTTGCAAGGTCGTTTGCAATATTTGTGCCTTTTTTGAATGAATTCAACGCTTTTTCTATAGCAAAGGTGAGATGTTTTTTCCCTGCCAGTTTATCGGCATCAAGAGCCTGTATGGCCAGGTTTTTTCCCCTGCTTATTTCTTTGATCTTTTTAAGGAAAAGCTCCTTATTTTCAATAAAAACAGTACCTTCAAGTATCTGGATCATTTTTGTTTTTAATCCCTGTTTTTTATCAGATTATTCATTTCAATAATATAATCCTCTAAATTTCCATCATCGTGGGCTTTAATGTCATTTAAGATCTCAATTATGGAATTGTCGATCTCATCACATAACTGTGTCATATTTTCATCATTCTCAAGATCTTTTTTAGTATATTTTGAGGTCAGGTTTCCCATGATCGCGATCCCGATAAGATTACCCAGGGCATGCAATGCATGTATCTCATTTGAGTCAATATTATCCGGATTACGGCGACTTTTCCCAAAAAGCAATATCGAGCGAGCTGTAATTAGCATTGAATTTTCAAAAACCTCGTCCATTTCCTCATCCCTGTCGTTAACCAGGGTAATTCCCATAAGATCATGTGACAGGCTCTTTGGAAAGATCGTTGCGTATAGATTTAATGCATCCACATAGATACCTTCCTCTTTTTTTACCATGGATTTCAGGAATTCATCCTCTTGCGGCTTCTTATCTTCCAATTTGTTTATTTTCAGCTTTGAGAAACATTGTTTACAGACTTCAAGTGTATAATATTTCTCCCCATTGTCCTGAGATTCATCGCAAAAAAAACAATTTGACATTATGTTGCACCTGTGAATTTTTAATATGCAAATAATGACCGCTTTAAGATTAATATTTTTGCCTGGAAACATCATGTGAGTTTTAACGAAGGATTGTATTTCCCCCAGGAAAACGATGTTCTCTCTGATTCAAGCCTACTGTTGATGAGCCTCAGAGAATTGCCGATTTTCTCTGAGTCCTCTGTGAACTCTGTTGTTTTTTAAAACAATATAAAATCCTGCGCACAAACATACCCATAGCAATATAGCAATCATCCGTATATTATTTCATCTACACATCGAAATCCTGCTAAGATCGAGCCGTTCATGCTCCTTTCCGGATAATTGGTCTGCGAGAACATCCCCGCCAGGTAAAGCCCTATTATACCTGTTTTGAACGGAAATACTTTTTTCCCGTATCCTGTTTCATATACAGGCGCCGTATCCAGATCCCTTCGAAGGCGCCACCATTTGACCTTTTTCCGAAATCCCGGGAATAATTTCTCAAGCCCCTTTAAATACAATTCAATTACTTCTTCATCCCGCAGGCTCCAGAGAATACTCTTCGGATCCTGGAAATATGAGGTCGCATACATCAGTTGTTCCCCATAATCAGTGACAGGTATAAAATTCGTATGTTCAATGACCGCGCCAAAAGGAACATCTTCTTTGATGTTCAGCCAGTAAATATCCTTCATGACTTTTTCAGATAAACCAAAAAGGGCACATGCAGTACCTTGATAACTGATATTAAGATCAAGCCCCGGAAGATTTATGTCAAGGATCTTTGAAAGGACATGGGGCGCAACCGTGGAAATAACCCTGTCACATTCGATCCTTTCACCATCCACGATGACTCCTTTTGTTGAATTGCCGGCAATCTCAATTCGCGATACATTGCCCTTTATTATGATTCCTCCCTTATTCCTGATATCCTGAGCCATTTTTTCAATAAGCGCTGCGAATCCCCCGCGCATGTAGCCTAATTTTTCCCCCTTTGTTCCCCTGTTGGAGCGGATCTGAACGCGCCCCAGAAGCCATGCTGCTGACACTTTTTCTTTATTATCCCCAAACTTGCTGGAGAGAAGCGGCAAAAAGAAATTATTATAAACGGATTCTCCTGCCGTTTCTATTATCCATTCTTTTGCGGTGATATCATCAAAAGGAGTCCTGTCTTTTATGGATTTGGCTTTTAGCACAAGTAATGTCAACCTGATAACATCCATGAGCGGCAGAGCTTTTAATATCTCAAGCGGGGAATTCATCGGATATATTTTACCATCAAAATAATACCCGGTAGTACCTTTTAGCCATTCAAGCCGATCTATAAGACCAAGTTCTTCTATAAGTGAAATAAGTTCTTTATCGCTGGCAAAGATATGGTGGTAATATTGTTCGATGAAGTAGTTATCGATCTTATAACTTGATGCCATTCCTCCAAGTTCAGGCTCTTTCTCGATGATGATTATTTTGTCTTTTCCTGCAAGTTTGTAGCCTGCGGCAAGACCTGCAAGGCCGCCGCCGATGATTATTGTGGTCATGATTGTTTTTCCTTAATTCCCTCAATTTTTTTGACAGGATTTACAGGATGAACAGGATATGCAATTGGCTCGAATCCTGTCTATCCTATTTATCATGTCTATTCAATCTTTGAAGCTTTTTATTGCTCTTTTTTCTTTGTTTTCCATTTCTCCACCTATGGCGCAAGTATATTGTATGCTTCGATCAGGGGTTCTTGCTTCTGGCATTTAAATCAAGTTATATGTGTTCCTGTAACCTTATTAATTTTTTCAATCTTTAAACTGTACTTTTCATAAGGTTTATTGCCAGGTACAATAATTGAAATAACATAAGCAATGAGGGAGTATTGAAATTATAATATATCTAATCCAATGGAGGAACTGATATGGTAAAAATTGAAGGGATATGCAAAGAAGTTATAGATAAAACAGAATGGGTTGCTATTGCAACCTGTGGTGATAGCGGTCCACATATAGTGGCAACATGGGGAGGTTATGTGAAGGCATTAGGCATTAATGATAGCGGAATAATCGTTATTCCAGCCGGATATTATAATATAACCGAGGAGAATCTAAAACAGAATAACCGGGTGGAGTTGCTGATCGCTACAAGGCAAGTCAATGGAACCAATGGCCACCCAGGACAGGGATGTAGCATCTCTGGAAGAGGTGAAATTCAAACTTCAGGAAAATTCGCGGATATGGCAAAATCGAAATTTTCTTGGGCAAGAGGGGCACTGGTTATTACAGTGGAAAAGGTTAGCACACAACTGTAGTAACATGCGTATATTTTTTTTTAGGACATTACGTAATTTTCATAGGTCTCCAGAATGTCGAGGTCGCAGTTTGAATGGATTCAATAAAGCCTCTGCCTGAGAGCGCTTCTATTAAGTGGTAAGGCCACCGCCGATGATTATTGTCGTAATGATTGTTATTCCTTCAATTACCTCAATTCTGTTTATATAATTACAGATTTTTTCAATCTTTTTCAATATCTGAAATCAATTTTTGAACTTTACGGATTATTTCCCCGATGGCTCTTTGTTAAACTCCACATTTTTGCTTTTTCTCCTGTAATCAGCCTGTATTCTCAGATCATACGAACGTTCATATAATTCCATCATGATGGGACTAATGCTATTGATTTTTAAGATAATCCTTTTCCAGGAGGGTCAAGAATTCTTGGATATTTCCTGTCTGCCATTATTGCTCCACGATCTGATTTTTTCTCTTAACCGATGATACATGAAAAAGAGTTCATATCTCACTTCTCAATGATCGTCTCCTCTATCTTTATCCCAAAATGCCTCGCAGCAACCTCGAAATACACAAGTACTTCGTCGCCTTCCTTCAGCGCCGTCACAGGCATCGGCTTCCCATCGGAGCCGACAAGTTTTATCGTCTCTGCGTTTTGCAGAAGTGTCTTTATCTTTGTTCCATCCACCTCTGCTTCCACAAGCATCAGGGGACGGCGCTCTATTTTTATCCTTCCCACGACTGCAGGGCGTGATTCACCTTCTGAATCGATTATCAGTACTTCATCACCCGATGCCAGTTCTGAGAGGTAGCGCGTCTTCTCGCCGACCCTGATATAAGCATGCACTGCCCCTGCATTGACCCTGAACGGGCGCGCTGCGACATAAGGGCTTTCTTCTGATTCCGAATGCACAAGGAATAATCCGTTGCTTTGCGAACCGATTAGCATTCCTTCTCCAAGAACCATCAGTGAAGCGGTATCAACGCAAACCCTGTCGCCCATTCCTACGGGTTTTACTTTTGTGACTTTAGCTTTGACAAGGGGTATTTTTTCCATTCCAGACCTGTCCCTGACCGCTGCCACTTTCTTTATCTCGGAAAAGTTATCGGTATCCAGAAATACACCATCTGAGCCATGTTCAAGCGTTTCAAGAGCCAGTTTTGCTTCTTCTGCGTTCTGGACGCCCGCAATTATCTCAACATCAAGTTTTTGCAGCCCTGCTATAAGGTTTTCAAGCGGGATGACTTTCCAGTCAGTGCCGACAACGATCAGATAATCGCATGATTTTCCAAGTTCGACAGCGAACTGCTCATATTTCTTATTTTTGATAACAACATAACCGACAACGGTTTTTCCTTCCCTCGTTAAATGCTGTGCTTCTGCAATGTCATCAGAATTTGAAAAATCAGATGGCAACTTGCTTGTTCCATCGCCTTCCCCGTCTTTTCCAACAACTACGATATCTGCATCTTCAGATGGAGCTGCGATCTTGATAGTTCCAAGTTCCCGGACTTTAGATATATCCTGTGCATTCAGGAATACGAAATCAGCACCCGATTCAAGCCCTGTGGTCACTCGTGGCTTATTTTCTTCCCAGGTATCGCTATCCGCTTTTATCCATACGGATTTTTCTTTTTTCACCGCAGAGCCTCCATGGCATCTTCCACGCTTGCGCCTTTATGCACAACGAGCGTGAGCGCGCGCGTCATAGCTGTTGGATTCTCATGCTGGAATACGTTGCGCCCTATTGCGACGCCTCTTCCGCCAGCATCTACCGCTGCGCGTACCATCGCAAGAAATTCCTCATCAGTATTTGTCTTTGGACCTCCTGCCATAACGACAGGCACAGGGCAGCCTTCTACAACTGATCTGAAGCTGTCAATATCTCCTGTAAAATTAGTTTTTATGATATCTGCGCCCAATTCCGCGCCTGCTCGTGCAACATGGGCGACAAGTTCTGCTTCATTTGAATTCTTTATATCCTTGCCGCGCGGGTACATCATGGCGATCAAAGGCATTCCCCAGGTATCGCATTCTTCTGCTACCTGGCCCATTTCAGTCAACTGGTCTGCCTCTGTGTCTGAGCCAATATTGACATGGATGCTCACAGCGTCTGCTCCCATTTTTATTGCTTCTTCAACTGTGCATACCATCACTTTGTCATTTGGATCAGGTCCAAGCGCTGTGGATGCGCTCATGTGAATGATAAGCCCGATATCCCGGCCATAGCCGCGGTGTCCATGTTTTGCCATTCCTTTTTGCAGGAGAACAGCGTTGGCCCCGCCATCTGCTACTTTATTCACCATTTCAGCCAGATTTACGATACCCCTTACAGGCCCCATTGAGATCCCATGATCCATAGGTATGATTACCATGTTCCTGCTTTCCCTGTCCATGATCCGTTCAAGTCTTATTTTCTTTCCAATTTCTGACATTCAAATCACCTATTTTATAATCACGTGTTAGTATGTGCCACACTGACATGGTTATGGCGATATATATAATTTGTGTTCGTGCGAGGCGGTTTCGAGTAAGAAAAATTGGAGACAAAGGGGCACTATAGTACCAGTATTATGAATTCCCCGGAATGCAGATACATAAATAATCTTTAAACTTATGTTTCCAGGGACCTCCGGCCTGAGACCTGGAAATCCTTATACCATCTGAATTAATCTCATAGGTGAGAAGCTGGACAGGTATCTTGGTATTTCTCATCTTAATAATATCCTTTGCCGTTCTCTTCTTCCCATATAAGGATTTTCTCTCTTGAGGAACCTGATCGCGTAGAGGGCCAAGAAGGTGGCTATATCATTAATATTCTTTTGAGGTTGGGCTGTCGAAAATTATCCGCGCGGTAATCAAAATAGTCAGGCTTCACTGAAAGGTCATTCTTGAATCTTCTTGAGAGGGAATTGAAATATTAGTTAGATTCAGGAGTCGGTTCAGGGATCGGTTCAGGCACGGGGGTCGGCCTGGGTTCAGGAGCAGGTTCAGGAGTCGGCTCCGGGATTGGTTCAGGTATAGGAACCGGTTTAGGAATTGGTGGGGGTTGTTCACACTTGTTCGGTCCAATTCTCTTTTTGTTGTTGAAGTTTCCCATATAGTCACTCTCCCAATATAGTTATATAATTTAATTACAATAACATATATTTAAATCCTTTGATTATTTAAAGATTTTTAATTATATTGATATTGTAATTAAATAGCTAAATTTTTGTGACTGGCAAGATTTTTGTGCGATGAGATTTTCCTCTTTAATTTGGTCATATCTTATAATTAAGAGTCATTAAATATTCCTCGGCGTACATTGGGGTAACTACCGACACCAATTGTAACAATTCTCTTTTAAGATAGTTTTTAATAGAATCAACACAGAAAATACATATTGCAAAGTATTATTAAATAAATCGGAGTTGAAAATATGGTAGTGGAATTAAAATCAGGCGTTTACTGGGTTGGATACGTGGACTGGAACATAAAGCAGTTTCATGGACATGAATATTCAACGCACAGGGGATCAACATATAATGCATACCTCATAGTCGATGAAAAGATCGCTCTTGTGGATACAGTATGGGGGCCATATTCCCAGGAGATGATCGATCACATTAATGAGATAATCGATATAAAAAAGATCGATTACGTTATAGCCAATCATGCTGAAACCGACCATTCGGGCGGACTTCCAGCCCTGATGAAGCATATTCCCAATGCTACTGTTGTCGTTTCTGAAAAAGGAAGGGAGAGCATTCCCAAACACTATCACGAAGATTGGAATTTCAAAGTTGTAAAAACCGGCGACAGCATTAGCCTGGGCAAGAACAACCTTGTTTTTGTGGCCGCCCCCATGCTTCACTGGCCTGACAGCATGTTCACATATCTCACAGGCAAAAACATCCTTATGCCAAATGATGCCTTTGGCCAGCATTTTGCGTCTTCATCCCGCTTCAACGATGAAGTGGATATGATAGAAGTGTATCAGGAAGCCATAAAGTATTATGCCAATATCCTCACCCCTTTTAGCGATCTTGTTATCAGGAAAATAGATGAGTTCAAGAAATTGAACATCCCTGTGGATATCATTGCGCCAAGCCATGGGATCATCTGGAGGAAAGACCCACTGCAGATCGTTTCCCAGTATTATGAATGGGCACAGGGAAAGAACGATGGTTCTGCTGTGATCATATATGATACCATGTGGAAAGGCACTGAAAAAATGGGGCAGGCAATAGCAAAAGGACTTGAAAAAGAAGGTGTGAAATACAAGATCTTCAATATGGCAATATGCGACAGGAATGATGTGCTAACAGAGATATTTAAGACAAAAGGCGTACTTATCGGTTCACCTACGATGAACAATGGCCTTTTGCCCACCATCATGCCAATACTTGAAGATTTAAGAGGTTTGAAGTTCAAGAATAAAGTGGGCGCAGCTTTTGGTACATATGGCTGGAGCGGCGAATGCGTGAAGATCATTGAAGAAATACTTGAAAAAGCAAAGATCAAGATCCTCCAGGAAGGCATCAAATTCAAGTGGCAGCCCACGAAAGAAGAACTTGAGAAATGCGAGGAGTTCGGAAAGTCTTTTGCCCAGAAAATGAAAGCCATCTAAGGGAGTTTATAATCAGGCTTATGCCAATATTTTCTTACCTCGAGTATGTTTCAGGACATTAAGAGTAAGCGTGATGATCGTGAACGCAAATGGAAAAAAGATATTTTATCTTTAGTTCTAATTATATTTTTAATCATCAATAACGCAGCCATTGTGAGCGCTTGTTCATGCATTTTGCCTGCCCCACCACAAGAATCACTGGAAAAATCTACTTCTGTTTTTGCTGGAAAAGTTACAGGTATGGATATTCCCGATGGAATTGTTATTAGCAGTGCTGATCCTGTAATAGTTACCTTTGAAGTTTCAAGAATTTGGAAAGGTCCTGATCATAAAACTCTTATTGTAACAACAGCAAGGGATGGAGCAAATTGTGGATATTCATTTAAGAAAGGCGAGGAATACATCGTCTATGCTTATGGGAAAGATGATAAGCTAATTGTTAATATTTGTACCAGAACAAACTCGCTTGCCGATGCACAAGAGGATTTACAGGCGTTGGGCGCAGGAAATATGCCAATTAATTCTGGTTCTAATATCAACTACACAACCCAAACATCCAATCTAATCATATTTTTCTTAATTGTACTGGGAATAATTTCTCTAATTGTAACGATTTTAGTTATGAGAAAGAGTAAAAAATAGATGATCCAGGTAATGATAATCAACCACAGAGTCAGCTATGAACCTCTGGATCATAAATGAATATGAAAAAAATATCGAGACAACAACGAACTTATACAAACTGAAACGAACTCCAGTAGTATGATTTGGTATGGTTTTCATTCGTTGTTGATTTTTTTCATACCAGGATGCACATGTCACAGAGCTGTAATAATTCTCTATGCCCACGGTTGTTTTTTCGTATCAGAAGATAATATAAAGTCTCTTCAATTCACTCAAACGGATTGCCAACGCTTGCGAATAATGCCATTATCCGGATGCGTCCGGTCATGGTATCATCAACGCTGGCGCCCCAGATTATCCTTTTTGTACTTGGAAGCTCCTTTGCCATTAAATCGCCAACAAGCGCCACTTCTTCAAGCGTCAGGTCTTGCCCGCCAGTTATCTGGATGAGTACACCATGTGCGGATGAAAGGTCAGGGATATTAAGAAGAGGGGCTGATACTGCTCTTGATACAGCCTTTTCTATACGGTCAGTGCCTTCCGCTTCTCCTATCCCGAATGATGAAATACCTCTTCTTTCCAGAACAGCCTTAATGTCTGCAAAATCAAGGTTCATAAGGCTTGGCAAAGTTATGGTTTCAGTTATGCTTTTGATGAATACCCCGATCAATGAATTTGCCACGGCGAATGCGGTCTTAAGTGGCAGGTTCCCGGAAAATTTTCGAAGTTTTGTGTTATCTATCAGGACCACGGAATCGCAGGTTTCTGAAAGAGCGCGTATAGCTTTCTTGGCGTTCTCGCGTCTTAATGCTTCAATCTCAAAAGGCATTGTCAGGCACGCTATAGTGAGTGCGCCCATGGAACGTGAAATTTCAGCAACTACAGGGGCGCAGCCTGTACCAGTCCCGCCTCCAAGACCCGCAACGATAAATATGATATTTGCTCCCTCAAGTTCTTTTCGTATTTCATCCGCGCTTTCGCGTGCGCATTCTGCGCCAACCTCAGGAAATCCTCCGCATCCTTTGCCTTTGCTTCGCTCCTTCCCAAGCAGCATCAATTTATCAGCGTGTTGTAGGACCAGGTGGCTAATATCGGAATTTGCTGCAATGATCTTTGCGCCTGCAATGTTTTTTTCAGAAAGATACGTTATTATATTGCTCCCGGCGCCGCCCAGTCCGATCACAGCCACGGATGGTCTAGATGCTTCAATAATTCCCTTGAATTCTGAATTCATTATAGTAGTTTAATATGGTGTATGTGATATAAATCTATTATCAGGATCATTCTACCCTGAAATCGATACATACATTATACTGGTACGGCGCATATGGTCGCACTATCCTCTGATCAAGAGAAATGACCTGGAAACCTGCTCTTCTGGCGTGTTCTTCGATATCTTTAAAAATCCCTTCAAAGAGATCATCTTCATGCGAGATAGCATAAAAATGAATGACTCCGCCTCTTTTAATTATCTCCAGCGCAGCATCAATGAACTCCATTGCGCTATGAGGAAGGTTCATTATGACATGATCAGCGTCCGATATCCCTTTGATCTGCTCCCGCGCGTCTCCTTCTTTTACTTCGAGGTTCTTGACCTTATTTAGCTTTGCACTTTCCTTGAGATATTTTATCGCGATCGGGTTCTTATCAATAGCGATCACATGCGAGCCCGGAAATCTCTTCGAGATTAGGATACTAAAAGGTCCAATGCCAGCGAACATATCGACGACCTTTTCCCCATCTATTACCTTCCCTACGATCCTCATCCTTTCTGTCGATAATCGCGGTGTAAAATATACACTTGTTACATCAAGAAGGTACCTGCATCCGTTTTCCCTGTATATGGTCTCAGTCTTTTTATCTCCTGCAATAAACAAAAGCTCACGCGTCCTGTACTCTCCCGAAACAGCGCTAGTTGCCTGGAATACTGTTCTTATATTCTTATGCTGCAAAAGAACATTTGCGATCTTGGAGGCATTTCCCTCATGTTGGTCTATTATCGCGATATCTCCTATTAACTCATAAGCTCCTGGGGCTTGCTCTAATGGATGGTCGTATTCCAACTCCTCAAAAAAATCTGTTCCCGGTTCACCAAATCCTTCTACGGAGGTTAAAACAGGAATTAATAAATCGTCCCCGCTTGATCTTATTTTCAAATCCTTATTAAGAATGCAAAGCTCGATGAGTTTCTTGCGTATTGATTCTCCTTCTCGTCTTTGCACCCTGATGCATAGGGATTCCTTCATTTTTGTTAGGGATTATTGTTTAGATCATTATCCTAGAAAAACTGCTTCAAGGAGTAAGACCGTCATTATTATCCCTGCAAGGATCGCAATATATCCTAAAATGCTTCCTAACGTGAGACCTATTCCATTTAATTTTTGAACTGTTTCCATCAGTTTTATTAAGTTCCCTTGAAGTTTATAGTTTTCGATGGTAAGACTTACAAATACGACGGCCAATAAAGGAATCATGCTTACATTTATCGGACTAGGGCTCTATGATGAAAAAGATATTACCGTAAAAGGATTGGAAGCGATCAGGAATGCTGATGTCGTCTATGGTGAATTCTATACATCACATCTTTTTGGTACTTCTCTCGAAGGGATGGAACAATTTTATGGAAAGAAGCTTATCGTACTGGCAAGAGAAGATGTTGAACAGAATCCTGAATGGTTATCGCGTGCAAGAAAGGAAAATGTCGTATTCTTAAGCGGAGGCGATGCCATGGTTGCCACCACGCATATTGACCTTCGCTTGCGGGCAAGAGATTTAGGTATTGAGTGTGCGATAATTCATGCTCCATCCATTTCATCAGCTGCTTCGGGATTAAGTGGACTCCAGAACTACAGGTTCGGGAAATCAACGACCATCCCATTTCCTTATACCAGGAATGAAAAGACGATAATTTCCGAAGCTCCGTATGATACTATTAAAATGAATAGGAAAAACGACCTGCATACTCTTGTTTTTCTTGATATCGATAAGGAAAAAGGATTCATGGATATAAGGAAAGCTGCTTCACTGCTATTGCAAATGGAAGAAAGACGAGGTGAAGGGATACTTTTAAATGCCCTTGCTGTTGGAATTGCACGAGCGGGATCAGATTCGCCTGTGGTTCATTCTGATTATCTTGAAAAATTAAGAGACCATGAGTTTGGGGGGCCGCTTCACATCCTGATAATTCCTGCCAGCCTCCACTTTATCGAGGCTGAGGCACTTGTGAAATTGTGCGGCGCCCCCCCGGAGATTTTAAAATAAGATTATTTAAGCTTTCTTTTTTCTTTGGCAAGTTTCTTTTTTGCGTCTCCACTTCCAGCTGATGCCATTTTTTCAAGTTCGCCTATCTTTTCTTTTCGCTCTGCTGCTTTTCGCTCCATAATCTTTTTAGACATTGACATGGTATCTGTTTTTAGTGTTGAAAGTATATAAAATGCTGTGTAATTCCGATTCATTGTAGTTCCGAATGAGATATTTCTGACAAACTACATTTAACCCTAAATCAGTTATCAAAATATGAATCAGGGAACTACTAAGCAGTCGCATAGATTTTTAATTCTATTTTCATCATATTCCCACAACGATTTCATAAAATTCTGTAATGTGACTCGAAATAAAGATTTGTATCTTTCTTTAATTCCGTCACTATTGCATCACTAAAGGCCTATTTTAACTTATATGCGTCAATTTCAATAACTTGCTTTAATATAATCTCAATATTATATAAAATATATAGAATAATGAAATATAGTGTTCTTGCGATATGATATTTAGAGTACGTTCTTATCCTGAAAGAGTTCTTGACTCAATATCCTGTATCTATGGTTCCATCTTCCTTATTCTTCTGGATTTTTTTTTTCAATATATCAGAAGCACTATCCTCTGCAATATTTCTAGCGAACAAGTGATATTCGTGATTTCCCGTGTTATGTTTTTCATTTGGATCATATTTTGGATTGAAAACTTTCGTTATTCTTTTAAGTTGATGGAAATTGAGTCTAAAATGTATGTGGTTATTTGGAATGACCTTGAAAAGTGAAAAGGAAGCTTTGATAAAGCGATGGAAATGCTAAAACATATTTACATAGAAACCGAGAGTTCGAGGCTTGATAACTATTATAGCTTTCCTTCGTATTTAGATAGATTCCGGAAAGCAAAGGTCTATGTCATTCCAAGAAAAAATGCAACTTTGAATGTTCATGGAAAAAGGAAGTCTAGAATGGAAGAATTTCTGAATGATACGATGGCCTATCTTCGACAATACTATTTGGGAAACAAGTCTGAATCTAGATTTTCATCGGATAAAAGGTGGTTTGGATGGAAAGTGGGACAAAAAAGAGATGATTGTATTTGCACTGCCTTAATTATGGTGCCAGGAATAATTCGATGAACCTGTATCCCGGTTAATTTTGTCCCACTATCCCGCAGCCAACCAAACCAATATTATTATATACATGACCTATCTAACATAATAATATTAGGAAAACGGGAAAAGGTTATTCGTATCATTAAGGTACATTTCAAATAAGGTAGCAAATAGATAGGATAGGATAGTAAATGAGATCTTGGATAGGATTTAGAGACGGATCGTATAGTGGTGAAAATGTTCGATATTTTAGTCTGATTTTTATATTATTTACACTTTTGTTTGTTGTTATACCATCAAATGCGATATCGCTCAGTAATCCACACGATAACCTGACTGATAATCAGCGATTATGCGAAAATTGTCACACAAATCACATCCAAAAACTCCACCTGGAAATTCAGCAGAGTAAAACCACTCTCATTAGCAATGCAATCTCACAATCGAACAATATACGATCCCTTGCAGCAACGAATGTTGTAGGAATATCACACTCATAGGAAGTCTGGGTCAGAATTGGTTCCAGCAGGGAATTTATGGACCCAACCAATCGAGCCCTTCTGTGGATAAAAGCTGGGGCTGGACTTTTTTTAATGAGACGCCTCCAAGCGGTTATATAACGCCTACGGAAAAAGTGACTCAGCGAAACAAGATATTTGCATTACTTCTTGACAGCGGCAACAATAGCAATCCCATAACAGGTGCCCAGGTAACTGCAAATGTCACTTACTGGATGTACGACAGTATAAATTATACGAACAGCACAACCACTATTCAGCTTGCAGAAGACCAAAACCATAGTGGACTTTATACCGGAAATTTCTATTTTTATGGGGGAACACCAAGCGGCTCTTGCCAGGGTTGTCACCCGATGCATGGTTCGGATGCAAACACAGGTTATTTCCCGGGAAATTACACGGCCACAATTTTTGCCCAGGCGGGCAATAAGATCACAACGGCTCAAACTAGCTTTGAAGTTACACCATGGGGATGTGAAGACTGCCATGGCAGCGGAAATCCACATAAAACCAAGACACTTGGCCTTGATTCATTCTGCTATCTCTGCCACGGCTTAAACCAGATAGTACACCGCCAGGATGACGCAGGGAATCCCCATCAGAATACTGCCCACCGGACTATTCAATGCATAGATTGCCATACCAGTAAAAGTCTTGATCCACAGACATTCAACGGCGTTGGTTTTATTGCCGGACCCAACAACAAATCTTTTCCCCAATATAATTATGTGACCACAGAACTGAATAGCGGTACTCATGTATCTCTCACATGCATTGATTGCCACAATGACCTGACTCTTCCGACACCACAGGGCGGTTTCAAACCGGATAATTACACTATCCAGAATACAATCAATAAATATGAACCAGATTTTGCAAGCATACAACAATTCCAGGATTATTATACCATAAATGTAGACTCAAGTGGACCTCTTAATGTGACACTTGACTGGGAAGGAACATCAAATATTGGATTCTACCTATACCCTCCCAATTTTAATCCGGTTAATAGAACTTACCCTTTCAATCCCGATAAAGGAGATTACCCCTATTATAACGGTTCAACTTTTACTAATAAACCAGAAAACTTCACAAATATTACACCAATGCCAGGCAAATGGATCCTTGCAGTTTATGGCTTTAACCTGGCAACATACTGGGTCGGGACGCTGCAGCCACCATTGAACTACTCTATAAACTCCACCTACCCCATCCAGCAGAAAGACCTTCCAACAATACCAGAATGTAACAGCTGCCATAATTCGAACGGCGCTGGCAAAGCAAAAACCAATGACAACATCCCTGACTGGAACCCTGGCTTTGCCCACGTGGACATAAACAAAGATGGCACGCCAGACGTGCAGTGCAGGATGTGCCATGATTCAATGCACGATATAACTATCAAAAACTGCCACATCTGCCATACCACTGCCCCAACGAACCATCCAATATCCGAACCTTCCTTCTCAAATTATTCTCAGAGCCAGTGCCTTTCATGCCACGGCGATCCGCATAAAGTGGCCATGGCTGGTGGAGGATGCACTGGTTGCCACTCCTCCCCGGGCACACGATATTATGTGGATACAAGCCTGTTTGCAGGACATGCTAATTTGAACACATCAGATGGTGCAAATAACGTCACAGATGCAGACTGCATGACATGTCACTTCAGATCATCTGATATTATCATGAGCCCTGATGCGGGTCTTGGTGCAGCAAATCACAGCAACACATGGTTCTGTGATGACTGCCACACTACAGGCGGTTTGGGTCCCATCAAACCCACAAATCCAGCTCTTATGAAAGATGGAACAAACCATGGTTCTGCAGATTGCAAATGGTGCCATATCGCCGGTGACCCTCTTCCCAGGCCATTAGATAGCACATTGAGATTCCATCCCAATGGACCCAAAGGAACTGCATCCGGGAAGGACTGTCTTAGCTGTCATTATTCAGCCAATCTCCCTGATCTTCCCTTCCATGCACCAGGAGAAGCACATGAAGGTGACATAACGCAATGCGGATACTGTCACGATCAAGCTGATAATCATGGAGTTGCCCCTCTGAACTCCAACACGCCGCCAACGATTTCGGATTTGTCCGTAACCACGCCGGTTTTTGCCGGTAGCCCCGTTCAGGTTGAAGCTAAGGTAAACGAAGACCTGACACAAATAGCTGCAGCCCAGTACCAGGTAAAAAAAGGTTCAACTATAGTTACAGATTGGTCAACAATGACTCCCAAAGATGGACGGTTTAATTCGCTCAGCGAGGTTGTTAATGCCAGTATTGATACTTCAACGCTCCTTGGCACCTACACGGTTAACGTTAAAGGGATGGCTTCAGCGCCAAAGACTGGTGGAGGACCATATTACCCATTGAATGGCCAGTGGAGTGGTGTTTATACAACTCAGTTCATAGTAAAACAACCTGAAGGATATGATAACGGTACAGTATATGGTTCATTAGGAGCCAAACTTGCAGGTGCGATTGTATCCACAGACACTGGTATTTCCACGACCACAAATGGAACAGGTTTTTATTCCCTGAGTTTGGCAAATAGGACGTATCATTTAACCGCGAGCAAAGAACCGGAATATTATCCCAACAGCAGCGTTATCGTGACAGTGACGGCTTCTACCACGGTAACTCAGGATATTACAAAAACGGGTTCAAAGGGGCAAGAAAGCTCCCGCCTTCAGTCGTGGAGATGAATTGCCCCTTTGCATAGATAATAATACTTTCTCCCCGCTAGGATCATGAATATATCAAAGCAAGCCCATAT
>Ga0209540_10000653_pt1 | contig 30357 bp, 21 predicted proteins | sample BarGraIncu01121A_FD_184501 | JGI IMG/M metagenome (GOLD analysis project Ga0209540, IMG submission 184501) | Arctic peat soil microbial communities from Barrow, Alaska - Barrow Graham LP Incubations 011-21A (SPAdes) (version 2) | ecosystem: Environmental > Terrestrial > Soil > Wetlands > Peat... | reverse complement strand
ACCAGAGACAGAGCGGATCGTCCGTTCAATCAGAAGCAACTATAACTGAGGCTGTGGATGATGTAATCTGTGAAGATGAGAGCCACAGAGAGGTTATATGAACTCTGGAATCTCCCGCCTTCAGGCGTGGAGAGGGTTCAAGAAATTTAAAGCTATTATTCAGGAAGAAAAATTAATTTTTCATGACCTCAATTTTTAAATTTTTTTAAAAATACAATTGTAATGAATAATACAAAACCAACAGAAAATGAAAAACCCGGGGTCGAGGGTGTTTCCGGATTTACCGGAGAGGGAATATAGCTAACAGTCCGACTTTCAGTTTTAATATTTCCGGATTTATCTACTGCAACTATTGTTATGATATTCGGACCAGGCAAAAGGGTAATCGTTGTATTCCATATATTCGTTCCTGCTTCCACACCGTTTACAGTAACTACCAGGATGCCGCTTGTATCCTCTGCAAAACCTGAAATCTTCAATTTTTCATAGGTGACACTTACAGGTACAGTATTTATTATTAACAGGGGTGGATTTTTATCGGTTTGGATGGCAGGAATAGTTGTTTTGATTTCAGATAATTGTGCTCCGAAAGCGTACACATATCCATCCTTTGAAGATGCAAATAACATATTGTCTGAAAGCGCGAGAGATACTATTCCTTCACCAATCTCATATTTATTGATCAATTTTCCATTATCAGGATCAATAGCATAAATAGTTCCGTCATCAGACCCTGCATAGACCGTGCCCTTTATTATAATAGGCGGCGATTCGACCCTGCCATTCGTGGGATATTTCCAGAGTACGTCCCCATTGTCAGAATTCAATGCATATATCGAATTATCGTTTGATCCCACAAAGATCCTATTCTCAAAAACTGCTGGCGATGATTTAACCCAGTCATTAGTCTTTGAACTCCATTTTAAGCTCCCATCAATGGAATCGATAGCGTATATGTTATTATCCCTTGATCCGAAAAATATTACACCATTAACCACAGACGGTGATGAGTATAGGCTTCCGCCTGTAGTAAAACTCCACCTGAGATTTTTATTCCCTATATCCAGCGCATAGATTTTTCTATCATTTGAACCCGCATAAACTGTACCCTGTGATATTGCAGGCGTAGATTCAATCCATCCGTCTGTTGCATATGTCCATTTAATACTGCCATTAATTACATAAATCGCATAAATATATTTATCAAATCCCCCATACAGGATATCATTATACACTACAGGAGGCGAAGCGATACTGCTTCCTGTGCTTGTTTTCCATCTCAGGTTTCCATTAGAATCAAGGGCATATAAATAATTATCAAAAGAAGCTGCAAAAACCAATCCGTCCTTTGCAGCGGGTGTGTATACCTTCCCCAGCGCTGGATACTGCCATTTTAATTTTCCCGTCGATGCGTCCAGAGCATAGAGATTGTTATCGTCAGAGCCTACAAACAGAGTTCCCCTATCCACGATAGGGGCAGAAATATCAGAATTACCTACTTTATATTTCCATATCAATTCCAGGGGGACATAAGAGCCTTCAGAATATCCGCTATGCTGTATATCTCCTCCAACATTCTGCCAGTTTCCTGCAGATAAAGAGGGAAATAATATAATGCAGGCAAAAATAAAAATTAATACCAGGAAATATTTTCGCATGATCTTAATGGAAAAATATTATATCACTTGACGTATAAAATACCTTTTCCACCTACCACAACATCGCCTGTGTATTTTTTATAAGTTACAGCATCCACAGCCTCATCGCCTTCAAGCTTGAAAACAGGAATCATCTCTTCAACTTTTCCATTGACGATTATTGTGCCTTTTGACATCTCGCTTCCAGGGCGGCTTGTATTGCCCCCGATAACGATCTTACCGCCATTGTTGCTCAATCCTGGAAGTATGCCGGTGTTACCGTTCACTATGATCTCACCGCCGCACATGTGCTCGCCAACAAAATCAAGAGCATTACCCATCACGGTAATTTTGCCGCCGCGCATGCCGCAACTCTCGCCTCGATATCCGGCGCCAAGGTAATAAGCAGCATTTCCTTCAATTATAAGCTCGCCACCTTTCATTTCCCTTCCTGCCCAGGAGTCAACGTTCCCTTTTACGGAAATCTTGCCGCCACTCATCTTTGCGCCAAGGTGCATGTCAACGTTGCCATTTATCAATATCAGGCCAGCGGTCATTCCTTCGCCGATCCTCTTAACACGTGAGAAGTCACCTTCAAGCACAATTTTTGTGTCTGCTGCAGGGCCTGAACCTTCCACTTTTACTGAGAATAGATCTCCGATGGTAGTCTTCTGGTTCCCCATCCAGGCAACAAGTGATTGTATTTCTTTTTCGGTTTTTCCGCCGAATTTATCCGGAGAAATATTCTCACCCTCAACTGATATTTTTATCTCTTTCATGGGTCTTATGGTAACTGTCTGCATTTAATTCACTTCCACGGGAATAGCTCCCGTCTTTATAACCTGCGGGTGAGTGACATATTCATCCTGCACCATGTAATTTGCAAGTTGTATCGAATAATAGTTCTTGAATTTCTTGACTATATCCTTCATCATTTCAGTATGATGCTCTTCGGGGACTTTTGCATCGACCCAGTATGTCCTTCCCAGAGGCGTTGCTGTGATCTGTCCATCCTTTACAACCACCTGTCCGCCCTTTATCGTATAAGCAGCGTTTGAGAATGCACTTTTTATCTTTGCATGCTCAACTGAAGGGTCGATCTGGTCTGGTTTGATGTCATATATTGAAATATCCGCATCAGCGCCAACACCAAGATGACCTTTCGTATCAAGAAGCCCAAGCACTTTGGCCGTACCGGCTCTTGTCATGATGGCAATTTCGCTAAAGTCAAGCTCACGATCAAGCCCGGGTAATTTATTTTTTGCGTGTACCGCTTCATGAACCGTCTTGATCTCTTCCTGACGCTTCTTATTACTCATGAGAAGTGCTATGACCTCCGAATAATTCACGAATGGACCTCCATTGGGGTGGTCAGTGGTCAAAAGCATCTTGTACGGGTCTTTTGTCAGTAAGGCAAGTTCAAGACCTATAGCCCACATGATAGCATGAACTGAGATCTGTTTTACATAATAGATAGGAACAACACCAGATGCATCCTCAAGTTCAACATCCCCATTGCTCCATTTTGCATGCAATAATTTTGCATTGGCATATTGCTTGGGACCATCTGCGGTCATGGTGGTCGCACTGCCAAATATCATCTGTCCCATGTCACCCGTAACATTATCGTGATTGTTGAGATAATTGGCTACCTCATCGGCTTTTGATTCAAAGTCACCCCAGTTGGTTCCTCCCCATGAATTGAATAATAAATGAGTGACATGCATTACCTGTCTGTCTTTGCTGGCCTTAACCTGGTTTGCAAGTTCCATACTTGCAAGAGTGGTCTTATAATTTCCCGGATTTCCAAGGTTATTGCAATGCAGATGCACTGAATGTGGTAGTCCCAGCATCTCATTAACTTTCATCAGGGAGACAATTATCTCTTTTGGAGTCACATCAAAAACTGGGACTACATCATCAATACCTGTTACGTTCTTGCCAAAGCCCCACATCTCGCCGCCGCCGGGATTTACGCATTTTACGCCAAATCCACGACTTGCAAGAAGACCCCATGCCACATAAGCCGCAAGTTTGTCCATATTCTTCTCGCGCACAAAATCCATTGTAGGCCAGTTGCTCCCGAAAAGCGTGAGCGCGCCCTTGTCAATTATGGGTATTTCTTCGAGTTCTTCATGCGTATGCCGCGCTTTCATAATAGCCTGCGCAGCCTCAAAAACAGTCGTATAACCCATCTGAGCATAGCGGTATCCCATGGCATAAACATTGGGGACAGTGTATCCAGTACAAGGTCTTGTTATTTTTGTCCTGGGCGAAATACCTGATCTGGTATCCTCAGGACGCATCATTCTCCCCACATTAACCTTTGCCCCGGCTATGTGAGAATGTGCATCAACACCTCCTGCCATGACAAGCCTTCCGCCCGCGTCTATTACTGTTGCTTTTGAGCTGACATTGCTTACGATCTTGCCATCTTTTATGGAAATATCGGTTTTATCTCCTTTAATACCATTTTTCGGGTCAAATACCGCCCCGTTCTTAATAAGAAGTTCCATTTTATTCACCCCTTAATTCTCTCACTCGTTCTGTTATCCTTTCAAGAACCTCAACATCTGTTGGAAGTGTGGGTTCAATCATCTTCCTCATCCGGAGGGATACTCCATCCATCCTGTAGGCTGTGCCTTCCACCTCGACGCCGCAAATCGCAACGGGAATTACCACATTTGAAACCTCTGTCGTTGCATTCCAGTAAGGGTCTATCTGGACTACAGGGATCCTTGCAAGATGACGGACAGAATCCGCCGGGAAATGAGCTCCGGCATCTCCTGCTATTATCATTGCAGCATCCGTTTCTTTCCTTAAGAGAACATCATTCGCCGCGGTCTCACCCGGATTATAATACGGAGCACCTCGTGCAAAATCCACAGCAGTAGCAAAACCCGTTTCCCATGAGCATACCTGACCAAAGCCAGTGACATTATAATGCCCGCGCATGGGTGATATTACGTATTTTGTGAATGCATTCAACTCTGTTATGAGTGAAATAGCATTATCTATGTTCTTGTATCGGGATATGCTCTGGGTAAGACCCATACCGAAGAAGATAGAGCCGAATTTTGCTGCCTTTAATGTATCCACGAGTTTTACAAGCTGTTCTTTTGAAATTCCTCCAACAGATTCAGGCACAACATCCGCATGCCCTGAAAGTATGGCGCGAAGTGCTGATATAACAAGGTAATCACTTCCCTGCTGCACCTGTACAAATTCATCTGCCATACCTGCAGTTTCTGTCTTTCGGACATCAACAACTATGACTTTTCGTCCTTTTCGTCCTTTTTCCTGGAAGAATCCTTTTGCAAAAACTGAATATCTTCCCATATGCCTTGGGTGGGCATGCACTGGATTGCTTCCCCAGAATACAACGACGTCAGAGCGGTTCTTTATCTGGCCAAGGGTTGCTGTCGGAAGACCTTTTTCATGAACTGCAAGCGTTGAAGGCGCATGGCATACTGTTGCTGTATTGTCTATAATTGCCCCGACTTCCTCGGCCAATAGAATGCCTTTTTTATGGACTTCACAAAGAGCAGACGCCCAGCCGAACATTAAAGGTCTCTTTGATTTGAAAAGTATTTGTGCCGCTTCATTTATGGCTTCTTCATAAGAAACTTCCTTGAAATCAGATTTCTTGTCTGCCCTCATCATCGGAGCTTCTATCCTGTGATGCCCCATTATTTTTGCCGCGCCCAGTTTGCAGGCATTTTTAATATCCGTTATTTTGTTATTTTCCACAACAATTGTCAGGTCATCGCACACACAGCCGCAGAATGGGCAAAGTGCATCTGTTATTACGGTCATTACTTATACCTCGCGATCAATTCTTTCATTGATAATATTTTATTATCCGTAGGTTTTATTTCTGCCTTAATTCCTTTAAATCCAGGCATCCCGCATCCCTTGGTATCAGGATCAACAACGGCATTTGCCCATGGCCCCATGGGAATGAATGCCATCCCGTCAGGATTGCCATTGTTCTCTTTTATCTTGACAACAACTTCACCGTGATCTGTCTTGACCGATATCTGGTTTCCGGGCTTTATCCCCAGGATACCGATATCCTTCGAGTTCAATTCACATAAAGCAGTCGCTTCCTGATAGTCCGGGGAAGTCTTGTTTTCAATAGTTGCACCCTGGTTTATTGTTCTTCCAGTTATCAGTATTGCATTTAATGTCATCTTACACCCTCTGTTTTAATATTCGTAAATTATTTCCTTATTTAAAAAGTCATGAAATATATTCATACTTTTATTTTACTCAATAATTATTTTTTTTAATTGTATTTTAGGATTGGTTGTATTAAACATTTCGATAATTGTTATAACGTTATGTTTAAAGAAACATATCGCATACACAGATATGAAACATTCTCTTTTGGGTGAAATACTTCAAGAGAGAACAAATCATATATCACTCTCCATTGAATTGACAGTATTTATACCTGGATTAAATTATATTTGTCTTTAAGAATGTTGCTTATAGCGTGCGTTTTCCGATGGTTTTTTACAATGAAATGTAAACTTTCCCGATTCCAGTTGACTAAACCAAGCTTATTGATTTCATAATGATGCCATATACCTGCTAAAAAATAATAAAATAAAGTACTGAACATAGATCCAGTACTTTATTCATTTCTACTTCAGATTTTCTCCAGACTCACATTATCGATGTAATATACTTCACCTGCTTGCGCAAAGTCCGCCAACCAGAATTTCAATCTTCCATCATTCACGATATTTGTGAAGCCACTGGTGGTAAATTCTGTTGAAAATTCCTGCCAGCTTGAAGTGAGATCGAATTCCTTGTTAAGACCGTAGTTGGTGAATGGAGAAACGTGCTTTAAAAATTCTACTGAAATATCATTTCCCATGGTAGATCTTGCCGCAAACCTTAATCGATAGCGTGTGTTCGGCTCAACTGTTATTTTAGCTTGATAAAGTTGTGTGTTCGTACCCGGGTCATTAACTGCAATCTTAGCAGATAATCCAACATAACCTGAATTTTCTGTAGTAAATTTACCCATTCCATTTGTGTAGTATATCCAGGGTGATATTCCTAATTCAAAGTCAGAATTCTTTATAAGGTTATTCGATCCTGGCAAAACTGTCAATGCAGCATAATTGCTCATAACACTGCCCGCGATGTTTGTCACATTGACACGGAAAGTCGAACCGTTATCAGTTAAGCTCGTGGTTGGGGTCGTATATGATGGATTGGTAGCACCAGGGATGTTCGTACCATTCTTCTGCCACTGGTAACTCAACGGTGCTGTACCTGTTGCAGATACGCTGAATGTTGCGGTCTGACCCACATTAACTGTCTGATTCAATGGTTGCGTTATGATACTCGGAACGACTCGTATTGATATTACAGTCAGGAACGCCGGAATACTCATAACACTGCCCGCGATGTTTGTCACATTGACACGGAAAGTCGAACCATTATCGTATAAGCTCGTGGCAGGGGTCGTGTACGATGGATTGGTAGCACCAGGGATGTTCGTACCATTCTTCTGCCACTGGTATCTCAATGGTGTTGTACCTATTGCAGATACGTTGAATGTTGCTGTCATTCCAACATTTACTGTTTGAGATGCAGGATGAGTTATGATGGTAGGTATTCCTGAAGGACTGACCTTCTCCAATCTAACATCATCAATGTAGTATATTTCTCCTGCAGCCGCAAATGGCGCTAGCCAGAATTTCAATCGTCCATCATTCACAGTATTTGAGAAGCCACTGGAGGTAAATTCGGTTGAAAATTCCTGCCAGCTTGATGTTAGATCGAATTGCTTGTTAAGACCGTAGTTGGTATATGGAGAAACGTGCTTTAACAATTCTATTGAAATATCATTTCCCATGGTTGATCTTGCTGCAAACCTTAATCTATAGAGTGTGTTCGGTTCAACTGTTATTCCAACTTGATAAAGTTGTGTGTTCGTATTTGGGTCATTAATTACAATCTTTCCAGATAATCCAGCATAACCTGAATTTTCTGTAGTAAATGTACCTATTCCATTTGTATAGAAATTCCATGAGGCTGTTCCTAATTCGAATCCGGGGTTAATAATAAGATTTTGGACAACAGGAGGTGTGTTAGACACGGTCACGATCGCAGTTCCTTTAAACGAACCGTTAGTGGCATTTACAAAGGAATTTCCTGCAACAGATGAACTGAACGTGACTGAAGCATTGCCGTCAGAACCTGTGTTCGCGAACAGCTGATTGACTGTTCCGACGGTCGTATTGCTGCTTGTCCATGAGATGTTAACACCTGGCATGCGGTTTGTGCCGTTAAATGCAGTTGCAATGAATGCCTGGCTTGCTCCGGCAGTCAATGTAGCCGAGGAGGGAGAAACCACGATCGAAGTCAGGACCGGGGGTACTGGATTAACAGTTGGATTAACAGTTACACTAGCGGTTCCTTTAACTGATGCGTTTGTAGCATTTACAAAGGAATTTCCTGCAACAGATGAACTGAACGTGACTGAAGCATTGCCGTCAGAACCTGTGTTCGCGAACAGCTGATTGACTGTTCCGACGGTCGTATTGCTGCTTGTCCATGAGATGTTAACACCTGGCATGCGGTTTGTGCCGTTAAATGCAGTTGCAATGAATGCCTGGGTTGCCCCGGCGGTCAATGTAGCCGAGGATGGAGAAACCACGATAGAGGTCAGGACCGGGGGTACTGGATTAACAGTTACACTAGCGGTTCCTTTAACTGAGCTGTTGGTGGCATTGACAAAGGAATTTCCTGCAACAGATGAACTGAACGTGACTGAAGCATTGCCGTCAGAACCTGTGTTCGCGAACAGCTGATTGACTGTTCCGACAGTCGTATTGCTGCTTGTCCATGAGATGTTAACACCTGGCATGCGGTTTGTGCCGTTAAATGCAGTTGCAATGAATGCCTGGCTTGCTCCGGCAGTCAATGTAGCCGAGGAGGGAGAAACAACGATCGAAGTCAGGACCGGGGGTACTGGATTAACAGTTGGATTAACAGTTACACTAGCGGTTCCTTTAACTGATGCGTTTGTAGCATTTACAAAGGAATTTCCTGCAACAGATGAACTGAACGTGACTGAAGCATTGCCGTCAGAACCTGTGTTCGCGAACAGCTGATTGACTGTTCCGACGGTCGTATTGCTGCTTGTCCATGAGATGTTAACACCTGGCATGCGGTTTGTGCCGTTAAATGCAGTTGCAATGAATGCCTGGGTTGCCCCGGCGGTCAATGTAGCCGAGGATGGAGAAACCACGATAGAGGTCAGGACCGGGGGTACTGGATTAACAGTTACACTTGCAGTTCCTTTAACTGAGCTGTTGGTGGCATTGACAAAGGAATTTCCTGCAACAGATGAACTGAACGTGACTGAAGCATTGCCATCAGCCCCTGTGATCGCAAACAGCTGGTTGACTGTTCCGACAGTCGTATTGCTGCTGGTCCATGAAATAATAACACCTGGCATGCGATTTGTGCCGTTAAATGCAGTTGCAGTGAATGCCTGGGTTGCCCCGGCGGTCAATGTAGCCGAGGATGGAGAAACCACGATAGAGGTCAGGACCGGGGGGACTGGATTAACAGTTACACTTGCAGTTCCTTTAACTGAGCTGTTGGTGGCATTTACAAAGGAATTTCCTGCAACAGATGAACTGAACGTGACTGAAGCATTGCCATCAGCCCCTGTGATCGCGAACAGCTGGTTGACTGTTCCGACAGTCGTATTGCTGCTGGTCCATGAAATATTAACACCCGGCATGCGATTTGTGCCGTTAAATGCAGTTGCAATGAATGCCTGGGTTGCTCCGGCGGTCAATGTAGCCGAGGAGGGAGAAACCACGATCGAGGTCAAAACCGGGGGGACTGGATTAACAGTTACACTAGCGGTTCCTTTAACTGATGCATTTGTAGCATTTACAAAGGAATTTCCTGCAACAGATGAACTGAACGTGACTGAAGCATTGCCGTCAGCCCCTGTGATCGCAAACAGCTGGTTGACTGTTCCGACTGTTGTATTGCTGCTCGTCCATGAAATATTAACACCTGGCATGCGGTTTGTGCCGTTAAATGCAGTTGCAATGAATGCCTGGGTTGCTCCGGCGGTCAATGTAGCCGAGGAGGGAGAAACAACGATCGATGTAAGAACCGGGGGTACTGGATTAACAGTTACACTAGCGGTTCCTTTAACTGATGCATTTGTAGCATTTACAAAGGAATTTCCTGCAACAGATGAACTGAACGTGACTGAAGCATTGCCATCAGCCCCTGTGATCGCGAACAGCTGGTTGACTGTTCCGACAGTCGTATTGCTGCTCGTCCATGAAATATTAACACCTGACATGCGATTTGTGCCGTTAAATGCAGTTGCAATGAAGGTTTGACCTGCTCCGGCGGTCAATGTAGCCGAGGAGGGAGAAACAACGATCGATGTAAGAACCGGGGGTACTGGATTAACAGTTGCACTAGCGGTTCCTTTAACTGATGCGTTTGTAGCATTTACAAAGGAATTTCCTGCAACAGATGAACTGAACGTGACTGAAGCATTGCCATCAGCCCCTGTGATCGCGAACAACTGGTTGACTGTTCCGACGGTCGTATTGCTGCTGGTCCATGAAATATTAACACCTGACATGCGATTTGTGCCGTTAAATGCAGTTGCAATGAATGCCTGGGTTGCTCCGGCGGTCAATATGGCCGAGGAGGGAGAAACCACGATCGATGTTAGAACCGGGGATACTGGATTAACAGTTACACTAGCGGTTCCTTTAACTGATGCATTTGTAGCATTTACAAAGGAATTTCCTGCAACAGATGAACTGAACGTGACTGAGGCATTGCCATCAGCACCTGTGATCGCGAACAGCTGGTTGACTGTTCCGACGGTTGTATTGCTGCTGGTCCATGAAATATTAACACCTGACATGCGATTTGTTCCATTAAATGCAGTTGCAATGAATGCCTGGGTTGCTCCGGCGGTCAATATGGCCGAGGATGGGGAAACCACGATCGAGGTCAGGACCGGGGGTACTGGATTAACAGTTACACTAGCGGTTCCTTTAACTGATGCATTTGTAGCATTTACAAAGGAATTTCCTGCAACAGATGAACTGAACGTGACTGAAGCATTGCCATCAGCACCTGTGATCGCGAACAACTGGTTGACTGTTCCGACGGTCGTATTGCTGCTGGTCCATGAAATATTAACACCTGGCATGCGATTTGTGCCGTTAAAGGCAGTTGCAATGAATGCCTGGGTTGCCCCGGCGGTCAATGTGACCGAGGAGGGGGAAACCACGATAGATGTTAAAACCGGGGGGACTGGATTAACAGTTACACTAGCGGTTCCTTTAACTAAGCTGTTGGTGGCATTGACAAAGGAAGTGCCTGCTCCATCTGAAATGAACGTGACTGAAGCATTGCCATCAGCACCTGTGATCACAAACAACTGGCTCACAGTTCCGACTGTTGTATTGCTGCTGGTCCATGAAATATTAACACCCGGCATGCGATTTGTGCCGTTAAATGCAGTTGCAATGAATGCCTGGGTTGCTCCGGCGGTCAATGTGGCAGAGGAGGGAGAAACCACGATAGAGGTCAGGACAGGGGGTAATGGATTAATAGTTACACTAGCGGTTCCTTTAACTGATGCGTTTGTGGCATTGACCATTGTGGTTCCGGCAGCTAGAGCAGTGAACATAGTAGTTGCACCTCCGGTCACTGTTATTCCGTTTGTGGGATTTACGCTTCCGACAGTAGAATTACTGACAGTCCAGGAAACCTCAATCCCCGTAATTGGATTATCATTTTGATCTATTGCAGTCGCTGAAAAGAGTTGTGACTCTCCAACAGTCAGCGTGGTTGTTGCTGACGGTGAAATCAAGATTGATTTAAGAATCGAACCTATCGTTATCGTTCCATTATTCGGAATAGTCCCTAAAATATCATTAAAATCCTTGTCTGCGATTCCGATGGATGTTAAATTAATATAATAATTCTTATTCGCCGCATTGCTGTTAATTTTGAATGTTACATTTGCCCAATAACCAGCCGGTGATGGATCAGGCGTATCGCCAAAACGGGCAAGCACCGCGTTCACAGTGCCCAGTGTGTTGTTATATTGCGATCCCGTGGTAAACGCATCGCTGCCCAATATATCACCCTTAACAAGACTTGTGACCTGCAAAGCTGATGCATCAAAAGAAATATCTATTTCGCCTGCACTCACGCTGGCTCCTGCCGGGTCAAAATATACACCAATTACAAATGTGTCATCCTGTTTCAAGTTCTGGGATGCCGGAATAATACTAACAGATGGCGCTGCTTGTGCCGCTGTTATTACTAATATAGTCGTAAACAATACTAAAATAAATAAATGTATTCTTCTTCTCATTTTCTAATCTCCGTTAACAGGTCTTTCCATAATTTGATCCAAGCATTCCAAGATCCTTATAGTCTATTTTACCGTCTCCATTCAGATCTGCATCTTCCCTGTAACCAGGAACTCCCCTGACTTTCCCATAGGCTGCTCCCAGGATACCAAGGTCTTTATAGTCAACTTTACAGTCACCATTTATGTCTCCCACAAGCGCTACCAGTTTGATGCTCCCATTATTTATTTTTATATTTTCTATGTCAGTAAACGTCTCATCTGCTATACCCACATAGGTTATATTTACAGAATAGGTGCCTGCCCTGGCAGTCTTATTTGAAGTCAGATTGATCGTTGTCCAGGTGCCTGGATTTGTAGGCGGTATTGTGGCACCAACCCGCGCAAGTACAGCGCTCACTGTACCTGCAGTATTATCATAGCCTGAGCCTGCATCAAATGCATCAGTTCCAAGTATATCTCCTTTTATGAGGCTTGTGACCTGGAACACAGATGCATTGAATTTAAGATCTATCTGGCCTGCGCTAATGCCGAAGTTTTCTGGATTTACAAATACCTTTATAGTAAGGTTTTTGCCCGCGTTGATTGTCTGCGATGCAGGTGTTATATTTACTGAAAGATAATTTGCGCCGATGACAGAGGCTGTAAACTGCCAGCTGTGAGGTGATTGCAAATTATTCCCAGCCAGATCCATGGCTCCAGTTCCAACTGTGACTGTATAGGTCGTGCTATAGGCAAGGTTTGAATCTGGGGTATATGTCATGTTATTTGCGTCCCAGCTAAAGCTTCCTGTGGTTGCCGGGCTAGTTGAGAATGCTGATTGGACAGAAGATTGATTCATGGATTTGCTGAATGTTAGAGTTATTTCAGTAGTTACTGGAATTTCTGTTCCAACTGGAGTATTCCCAATTACAATGGGAAATACATTTACTGCGAGGGGTAGGTAATCAATATTCTGCGAATCTAATGCATATATCGTATCGCAAATCCCATCTCCATTTGGATCCATGCACTTCTGGCTGAAGCCAGTTCCATCCGGATCAGCCCAATAGTTGCCTCCCAGATAGGTGCCACCGACGATGTTGGTCCCAGGTTGCTTCGTAATGTTCCAGTTGTTATTATTTGAGTCAGAGATTTCAACATTGTTAGTGTTGTTGAAAATGTTGTTGTAGATCAAGTTGTTGCTGGAAGAGAACAGGGAGATGCCATAACCGCAGCTGTAGCCGTATGAGTCCCCGGCGGAGTTCGAGCTTCCATTGTTACCGCTGAGTGTGTTGTTGCTGGAATAAATCAGAGAGATGCCATAACCACAGCCGTAGCCGTAGCTGTTGTAGTACTCGCCGGAGTTAGAGCTTGCATTATTACCGCTGAGCGTGTTGTTATTGGATGAGGACAGAAAGATGCCATAACCGTGGCCTTGCTCATCGCCGGAGTGTTCGCCAGAGTTCGAGTTTGCAGTGTTACCGCTGAGGTTGTTGTTATTGGATGAGGACAGAAAGATGCCATAACCATCGCTGTAGCACGAATATGTTTTAAATACACCATATTCTGGAATGAACAAGCAGGAGCCAAAATTCGAGTTTGCAGTGTTACCGTTGAGCGTGTTGTTGTTGGATGAGGACACAAGTATGCCAATACCGAATCCCAGATCCAACCCCATGCTGTAGCCGGAGTTCGAGTTTGCAGTGTTACCGCTGAGCGTGTTGTTGTTGGATGAAGATAGAATGATGCCAACACCGTTTCCATTTGAGGGGCCTAAGTACACGTTCGAATTGGCATTGTTGTCGATCAGCGTATTGTTGCTGGAAGAGGACAGATAGATGCCGTTATAGTTGTTCAAGCTGGCATTATTGCCGCTCAGTGCGTTGTTGTTGTTGGAAGTCTCCAGATAGATTCCGTTGCGGTTGTTCGAGCTGGCATTATTTCCTCTCAGCGTGTTGTTACTGGAAGATACCAGATATATACCGTTGTAGTTATTGTTCGAATTGGCATTATTCCCACTCAGCGTGTTGTTGCTGGAAGAGTACAGATAAATGCCGTCGTAGTTGTTTGAGCTGGCATTATTCCCACTCAGCGTGTTGTTGTTGCTGGAATACTCCAGAGAGATGCCGCGGAAGTTGTTCCATGCATTATTGCTGCTCACCATGTTATTGTTGCTAGAAGACTCTAGATGTATGCCGTTGTAGTTGTTCGAGCTGGCATTATTTCCGACCAGATTGTTGTTGCTGGAAGATAACAGATATATGCCGTAGTAGTTGTTCGAGGCGTTTACATTTTGTATTTTCGAGCGAGTAGTATTCAAGAAAAATATTCCATGATAATTATTTTTTAAGTCAAGATTTTTTAGAGTTACATTTACACAGCTTATGCAGTAGAAAGTTCCTGCATTTGTAGAGGAATCATATACTATATCTGCCGCACCTTTTATGTAGTAAATTGGTTTTCCATCCACTAAATTACTTGTATCAATCTCTGAATCTATGCTTCCACCTGATCTAAAATTCATGTTATTCTCTTTCATTATATTGTTCTTAAGCAGGCTTTTGCTGGAAAAGCTCAGATCGATGCCGTAGTTGTTGTTCGATGCATTATTCCCGCTCAGCGTGTTGTTGCTGGAAGAATCCAGATCTATGCCGTAGTAGTTGTTCGAGGCAGTTACATTTTGTATTTTCGAGCGAGTAGTATTCAAGAAAAATATTCCATGATAATTATTTTTTAAGTCAAGGTTTTTTAGAGTTACATTTACACAGTTTATGCAGTAGAAAGTTCCTGCATTTGTATAAGAATCGTATACTATATCTGCCGCACCTTTTATGTAATAAATTGGTTTTCCATCCACCAAGTTACTTGTATCAATCTCTGAATCTATGCTTCCACCTGATCCAAAATTCATATTATTCTCTTTCATTATATTGTTCTTAAGCAGGCTTTTGCTGGAAAAGCCCAGATCGATGCCGTAGTTGTTGTTCGATGCATTATTCCCACTTAGCGTGTTGTTGTTGCTGGAAGAGTACAGATAGATACCGGTGTAGCTGTTCGAGCTGGCATTATTCCCGCCTAGCATGTTGTTACTGGAAGAGTACAGATAAATGCCGTCGTAGTTGTTCGAGTTGGCATTATTGCCTCCAAGCGTGTTGTTGCTGGAATGGTCCAAAAAGATTCCGATGTTGTTGTTCGATGCATTATTTCCAGTCAGCGTGTTGCTGGAAGAGTATAAGTAGATTCCGTATAAGTTGTTGGATGCATTGTTGCCGCTCAGCGTGTTGTTGCCGAAAGATAGCAGATAGATGCCGTTGTTATTGTTCATGCTTGCATTATTGCCGCTCAGCGTGTTGTTGCTGGAACCGCGCAGATAGATCCCCTCGTAATTGTTCGATGCATTATTCCCGCTCAACGTGTTGTTGTTACTGGAATAGTACAGGTAGATTCCCGTGTTAAATCGTCTCACATTCAGGTTCTTAATAATGACATCGGTTCTGCTCGAAAGGTAAACCCCATTACCTGTACTACTTCCTGTTATCGTGTGTCCATTGCCATTTAAGGTTATACCATCGCTATCGATCTGTATTGTTTCACCAAAATCAGTACTCAACGTGCATGTTTTGGTTGCAGCTGTCCATGCTCCAATAGAGATGCAATCACCACCGGTTGCATTATTGTTGATAAATTTTGTGCTTGGTCTGGGCTGAATGAAGACAAAATGTTTCTTGGATAAGTCCTGGATATAGGTATATTTTCCATTAGCGTCTGTAGTGAAGATAGTGTGATTGTGATAATCGTCTTCGTATTTGTGATATGTTGTATGTGATAAAAAACCACCGAGTATTATCTGGGCTGAATTTGCGCCTGAAGCAGATTCGATGTGCATTGTAACCATTTCAGGAACAGACTCAAGAGTGAGATTAATAGGTTCTGAGCTGTCCAAGGTAATGTTTAGATACTCACTATTGTTTAGTTCAAAATGCGTGCCATTAGCCTCAAGCCTTCCAGGCATTTGTGGTTCTTGGGGTATTTCTGGCAATACCGCCGCTGCTTGGACTACCCCTCCTACTGAAAGTAATAATATCAGCAATGTTATTCCAACCGCTATCCTTAGGGCACGCCCTCTCCCAATGTAATCATCACATACCATTTTCCATACCTGTTTCTGAACTTTCGGCCCGCTCCTTTAAAGCTTGGCCACCAATCCTATAATCTAAGAATTGAAAGATGTATATAAAACTTGTTTTTTAATTATATGATAATTATAAAAATTATAATTATGCTCATAATTGAAAATTAAGATGAAAAAATACAATACTAAAAAAGAAAGACAGGGATGAACTCTGTTCCCTTTGTACGAAATCATCTCGCTGCCTATCTCCTGCCAGGTATATTGCATCCAAGAGAGTTACTCTTCCATTTGCGTTAATATCACCCATCAGCATGAATAATCTTTCTTAATCTCCGTTAACAGGTCTTTCCATAATTAGAACCAAGCATTCCAAGATCCTTATAGTCTATTTTACCATCTCCATTCAGGTCTGCATCTTCCCTGTAACCAAGAACTCCCCTGACTTTCCCGTAGACTGCTCCCAGAATCCCAAGGTCTTTATAGTCAACTTTGCAATCTCCATTTATGTCGCCAGTTCTATGTGGAGGAGTCTCTGATGATGGGAGAGTGCGCACTGTCAGGTTCTTCCATGTCTGATTAATATTACCTGAGCTATCCACGGTATGCGTTCCGAGTTCGTAGAAAGTATCTGGTGACAATCCTGTGAAGTTGTAGTAGTTCTGTGGCGCCGGGATGTTGGCCTTGAAGCTGCCGTTGAGATAGAGCATGACATAGGAGAAGTCAGGGTCCGGGGGGGTTGAGCCGGGTGAAGTTGAGCCATGTGATACCTGCTGCTTGCAAGCTCTGGTTGGTGATGCTCTGAGGCGCAGTGGTATCAGGGACGCTGCCGATTGTGATGAGCTTGGTGGCTTCATTATTCGAGTAATCAGGCTCATCGATTTTCCTAGCTGGGTTTACGCAGATAGAGATTGTGTGCACCCCTGGAGTGGGGTTCCATGGGAAGTTAACTGTGATGTTACTAAGAGATGGAATATAGCCAATGGTTAAATTCTCGCCCATCTGCACGCCATTATCAAAGAATTGAAGAGGTATATTGAAGGCTTCATTAGTTCCAAGATTTATGATGGTGGCATTAATATTTACATTTGTTCCTTAAGTATGAATGAGATTCGAAAATTTGATATCTTCAGAATAAATTCCAATATCTGCTTCGTTGCGCATAGCATCACTCATATTTTTTATGATTTCATTTGCTTCATTCTGGTTGCTAGCTACAACATACATATAGACTTTTTTCATTGGCAAAATTACTTGGATATCCGTAGAGACAATATAGTGACCTCCGTTTAGATTTTCTGTAGCGACTGTAATCTTGTTGGAGGCAAAACCACTGTCAGCATAATTAAGAATAGACGGGTCGAATCTGAACGTATAATGCCCCTCGGGAATAATATTATTAATACTTCCGATTTTGATATCGTTCAAATACACGTTAACATTATGTGAACGATATGAATCACGAGACCAAGGCAAGGTGAAGCGCATTACAATATAGCCATCTTTGATGTTGGGTGTGGGGGATAATGATTGTTTTATAGTGTTATCAAGAGGGAAAGAAGAGATGATGATTGGTTTGTTAGTACAATACCAGTTATGCAGTTTCCAATCTATGTATAAACCAAGTGTTCTCATGTCATCAAATACACCTGCCTCCACTCCAACATCCCACCAAGCTTTCAGGCACATTGTTATATCATAAGCAATATCCAATCCTGGAAGATCAGTTATCATATCTGCAACCGCGATAACTTCTGAGCCGGTAGTTTCGGCTACACCTTCAAGGTTCTTATTCACGACATCATCCATAATAAAGTAAACATCAGGAAAATGGCCTACAGCATATGCTATTGGTTTTCCATATTTTACTCCAGTTGCATCCAAAATTGAATCCCATGCAACTTGAGACCCACATGTAATTACAACATGTCTAAATTGCTCAAAAGTAACACCATGATCTGCACCAACCCATATTCTTTTTTCATTATGGGGGAACAGGGAATAAAGCAAGCTATTATTACTCAACGGTGAGTGGAGGAGAGACAAACACGGCAAGCGGCTGGTCCTCATCGGTCAGCGGAGGAAATCTTCGTACGGTTACAGGAGATTACGATTGGAGAGCAGGCACATATTTCCAGGAAGATTAAAAGCCATATCCTCCTGATTATCTGAATCCTGCATCACATGAAGCACCCGCGGAACTGGGGCGCTTCCTCTCCTTTTTTTTGAAAATATATTAATTTATATGAAAGTAAAATAACTGAGTGGTCCCGATAATTTTATCTCAAAGTTGAAAAGAATTCCGGACGGCAATAATCCACGACATTGTGTTCAACATATGAAAACAAGATTTATGACCATAATCTTCCTCAGCCTTCTATCCAACCCAACTTTGAGTAAATTTTACTCAAAAAATTCCCAACTCGTTATTTTTGTCCCATCAGGAAAAACAAAATAAACTATAATAAAAATATAAAATATAATTAAAATATTCTAGACTTCAACCATCTCGCTGACCGGTTCAATCACAATATTTTGATCGAACGTGAGGTCAATTTCAGGCAATATATCAACATAATTTACCAATTCGTGATATATTTCATGCCTTGGACTCACAATTATTACGTGTGCCGGCGGATGGATCTTTCGAAGCCTTCCAATGGCAACGCTTGCCTGGTCTTCAAGGGGAACTATCGCAGCGGACGTACAGCACGCTCTTAATGGACTTTTCATTATATGCGTGAGAATGTTATCTGCAAAAGTTGGGTCCAATTTTCTAGCCTGATCCGAAAATGTCAAATTTGCATATCTGATTAAATCGTATAATGCTATTTTCACTTTCGATACATCATCTGCTCTTACAACAGCCATCGAATTCATTTTTGCCCCCATATTTTTAAGTTTTTCATATTTATCCACACCTATGATTAGCACCCATATAACGATGCTATTCATATTTAGTGATATTTATGATTGGCACCAATATATATGCTGGTGCTATCCAATTAGCACAATAGTACTACTAAGGTGCTATTATAACCTATGTAAACATGTAAAAAATATAAAGTCTCAAATTTTTCCGAAAATAATTTATTAAATTACGCCATAGTTTATATCATGCAAAATCTTATAGGCGCTGATGAAACAGGACTTTCTCCGCTATTTTCCCAAGAGATCATGCTATCCAAACCAGCTGGAGGCAATGAATGCAATCCATGAAGCTCTCCTCAAAAAGCAAATTGTCCTGTTTGAAGGAGCCTGCGGTACAGGTAAAACCCTGAGTTCCCTTGCCCCCGCCCTTCATATAGGAAAAATAGAGAAAAAAACTGTTGTCATCGTCACTAACGTCCACCAGCAGATGGCACAATTCATCGAAGAAGCCAGGGAAATACGTAAAATTACCGATATCAAAGTCGTTGTTTTGAAAGGCAAGATGCTGATGTGCCCAAAGCCGAATATGGATTATGATACATGCAGTGCAAAAAGAGAAAATACTTATAAATTGCTGGAGCACGAAAAAGATTTCGGGCAATTAAAAAATGAAATAAGATCAGTAAAAGATAAGCTAAAAAGGGATAAGGATCCAACTTTGATCCAGTTACAAAGGGAATTAAGCACTGAGGTCGACAGGGAAGAAAGGCTGCTCCATGATACACAGAAAAACTCATGTGATATGCTTCTTGAATTATTAAAAAGCGACACCGATGACTTTCGTGAATGGCTGTTCGCTGGTGTGCGCACACCTGAAGAAGTAGCAGACTGGGCATTATCAAATAACACATGCGGGTATGAGCTTCTGAAACGTTATATGAAAGAAGCTGACCTTTTGATCTGCAATTACCACCATTTTCTTGATGAAGACATCCGCACCAATGTTCTGGGATGGCTTGATAAAGGACTCCCTGATATAATAACGATCTTTGATGAAGCGCACAACATCGAATCTGCGGCGCGTTCCCATTCGTCCATGACCCTCACCGAATATACCCTTAATAGGGCTCTTGATGAGATCGAGGCGAACGGGGATACTGCTATTTCGGATGATGCCAGAACACTTCTCGTTGTCCTTCTTGAAGCCATACGATCGACATATAATATCATTCTTGATAAGAAGTTTGGCGAACGTGAAAGAATTGGCAAGGATTGGTATGACTTAAGAATAGCAGACCCAGAAGAGCGCACAGACATGTTCAGGGCAAAACTAATGGCAGCCCTGGAAAAGGCGGGGATCAAAAACCTTAATGAATCGATCGAACATTTGAGAAGTTTCGGGTTGATGATTGATGCGTTCTATGAAAAACAATTCCATGAAGGGAAAAGCCCGATCAAGAAAATATGTAGCAGTTTAATAATCGCAATTTTCCTTTCAGATTACATTAAATTCTCAAACGATAAAAGCTATTATCCTATCTTGAATGTGAGGCGGCAGAATTCCGAGATCTCAGGCAGGCTTGAATTATTCACCTGTATCCCGAAGAATGTTACAGCGCCGTTATTTAATTCGGTTCATTCAGCCATCCTCATGTCAGCTACGCTTACTCCTTTTGAGACCATAAAAACCGTTCTTGGAATTGAGCGTGATACATGTGAATTATCTTTCGGACTGACTTTCCCGAAGGAAAAGCGCCTTACAATAGCGGTCTCTGTTCCAGCTCTTTTTTCTAAGGACAGGGACAACCCCCAGACTAAAGAGATAATCACAAAAGTCCTTACGGATATAATTGAACAATCAGATGGAAACGTAATCATATTTTTCCCAAGCTTTTTTGAAGCCACCCAGTACAAGAACAGGATAAGATGTGATGTCCCCATATTTCTTGATGAGGTTGGGGTTTCAGCACAGCCCATCAGAGATGAATTCTTCAGGTTGGGCGAATCCGGGAAAAAATCGGTACTTATATCATATATGTGGGGAACGCTCACTGAAGGAGTGGATTATAAACATGGAAGGGGGAGGACTGTAGTCATCGTAGGCGTTGGATACCCGGCTTTGAATGACAGGACGCGCGCCGTCGAATCTGCCTATGACTCTGAATTCGGGCACGGCTGGGAATACGCTATTGAAATACCGACAATAAGGAAAGTCAGGCAGGCGCTGGGGCGTGTGGTTCGTTCTCCTGATGATTATGGAGCAAGAATTCTGCTTGATGGACGTTATACATCTGCATCAGCTAAGCGCTATGGTAAATACTCTGTCTTTAAATTTTTCCCCGAACAAGAACGCGCTGAGATCATTGACGTTGAGCCTGAGCGCGTCAAGTATTCACTTATGAACTTTTTTACAGATATAAGAAAAAATGCAGCAAAAACTGATAAGAAAATATAATGAAAAACAGAAAAACGACTTTATGTCGTTTTTTCTGCGATCGCGAATTTTCGCATTACCTTGTTAACTTTTATCTTTACCTTATCGCCGACTTTAGTTTGCGGCACAAAGATCACGAAGCCCTCTACTCTTGCGATTCCGTCGCCTTCTTTAGCAACATCATCTATCGATACATCATAACTTTCTCCGACTTTTACCGGAGCAACTTTTTCCTGATATTCACTCAAATTTACACATCCTTAACATTCGATCATCGTCCACCAAGGAAAACATGACTGCAGAAATAGATTGAACTTTTGACTGCCGTAAATGCTGCTTCCAGAACAGACTTAATCTTAAGTGGATATTGTCTTTTCATTATATAAAACTTTGCTAAAAAATCCAGGAAAATAAATATAAATGAAGATCCAGCTGCGACAAATGCATATCCTTTATATAATCCATATTCTGTAAAGTACTCGATGCTTCGAACACGCCTGCGTGATTTCATAATCACACAAGATGACTGGATATTTGCTGTAGCAGATTACTGTCATGAAGATGGTATCCGCTCCATACTGAGGTATGTGCCCGACCCGAATGGTACAAGAGGCATTCTAAAAAAATACCGTAAGATGGATTTTGATGAATCCTTCGTTTTCATGAAAACGGCCCGCCCTGAATGGGTAAGCGATGTCCATATCATACCGTGGGATTCTGTCAAAGAAATACTTAGGCCGAATGAGAAGCTGCCCTTCTTAGCTGCAAAAAATGATAAAGTAAAAGTAATTGTAAGTTCGCTTGAAAAACAGGTGCCTCTCAATAAAATGGGAGTGACAGGCTCTCTTCTTGCCGGCCTAGAAATTGAATCCTCAGATATTGATTTCATTGTATATGGAAATTCCTGGTTTACTGCAAGAGACATAATAAAACGCGAGAAAGAACAGAAAAATCCTATAACCGAAATAAGCGATGATATGTGGATTGATATTTATAAGAAACGAAAACCAGATATACAATTTGATGAATTCCTGGCGCATGAGGTGAGAAAGGGCAACAGGGGCATGGTCGGAGATACCTATTTTGATCTCCTTTATGTCCGGGACTGGAGAGATATCGCACCATGCATGAGAGGAAAGGATCTTGGTATAATGACCATAGAAGCCACAGTCACGAACGATGATTTTTCATTCGACAGCCCGGCGATATTTAAGATAGATCATCCCGAAATAGATTATGTCCTGTCATATACACACACATATGCCGGGCAGGCGCTTAAGGGCGAGAGGATCGAGGCGCGGGGGATGCTTGAGATCGTGGGGAATATGAAACGGTTGGTCGTGGGGACAAAAAGAGAACCAAAGGGTGAATGGATCAGGTCGCTGACGCTGCTTGAGCCCTGATTCAAATATGGTCCCTAACTTTGTCAAAAATACTCTTGCTCTTTGTTTTTTCACCTCCTATCGGGGCAAACTCCCGTAATAGCTCTTTTTGCCTATCAGTCAACTTTGTTGGGACTACGACTTTGATCCTCACAAGCTCATCCCCTTTCCCTGAATTATAGAGGCTTGGAATTCCTTTTCCTTTAAGCCTGAACACATGTCCGTTCTGGGTTCCCGGAGGTATTTTCATCTCAGCTTTTCCATCAAGCGTTGGAACGATTATTTCATCGCCAAGGGCAGCCTGCGTGAAACTGATAGTGGCTTCCATGACAATATCATTCTCATTTCGTGTAAAAATAGTATGAGGCCTCACATTCATTTCCACATAAAGGTCGCCTGTGGGTCCACCCTTCCCTCCCGCTTCACCTTCTCCTGTTACTCGCAGCCTTGAACCCGTATCAACGCCAGGCGGGACCTTTACTTCTATTTTTCGCCTTCTCTGGACATTGCCCGAACCATGGCAGGTACTGCATGGCGAATCGATTATGGTTCCAGCTCCGCGGCATGTACCGCATGTTGAGGTTGTCATGAACCTCCCAAATGGCGTATTCTGGGTCCTGTTCACCTGGCCGCTTCCATGGCACGAAGAACATTTTTTCGGGGATGTTCCAGGTTTTGCCCCGCTTCCATGGCATGTATCGCAGGTTTCCGTTCTTGGGACTTCCAGCTCCACTGCTTTTCCGAAGGCTGCATCCTCAAGATTAATGGATAATTCATAAAGAATATCAGACCCTCTCCTTGGACCTTCGCGCTGCCCACCGCCCCCGAAAAATATATCAAATATTCCGCCTCTGCCCCTTCCAGAACCACCCGTTCCAAAATCCCTGAAGAGATCCTCAAAGTCAGCACCCCTGAAAATGTCCTCCTGAGAATATCTCATATCGATTCCCGCATGACCGAACTGGTCGTACTGCTGGCGCTTATTCGAGTCAGATAACACAGCATATGATTCCGATATTTCCTTGAATTTCTCCTCGGCATCAGGGGATTTGTTCTTGTCCGGATGATACTGCATCGCTAACTTTCGATATGCTGACTTAATATCATCGGCTGAAGATTTCTTGTCCACTCCCAGTATTTCATAATAGTCGCGTTTAGTAGCCATAAATTAGCCTTATTACTACACTTGAATACTTCAATTTTAGCTATGAATTCATTCATGGAATATAATAGCAAACTTTTTATTCTCCAGAATCATCACATCGTTCTCCTATAGACAGAATTAAAAAAACGGGTACTTAGTTCTGGCATTAAAGATGAAATATTTAGAATCAGAATAACGGAGAAGGAAAAAATGTCCCCCGAAAATGAAAAATCAACTTATTACACGTATAGTCTAAAGCTTGTTCATTTAGTATTGATTGCATTTATTTTTTTGATCGTTCCAGCAGGAGCGGTCGATCTGGATGCTCTCAATAATTCATGTATTAATTGTCATAAAAATATATCCCCTACTGCAGACAAGCAATCTTCGGATAATTTCCAGCAATGGTCGGATTCTGGCCATTCAAGAAATTTTGTAACCTGTGATTATTGCCATGGTGGGAACCCAAATATAACTTCAAAAACTGGGGCTCACTATACTATGAAGAACGTCACAGACCCGGAAAGTCCTATTTATTTCAAGAATATTCCGCAAACCTGTGGAAAATGCCATGATACAGAATTAGAGCATTTTAAGAACACGATGCACTATGAAAGATTAAGAGCCGAATCACGCGCCCCTTCTTGCGCAACCTGCCATCAGCCACACAGCTTCAAAGTATTAAAGGCATCAGAACTCGCACCAACGTGCCGTGTTTGCCATAACGAAAAAGATCAGGTGGCATCTGCGAACGTCCCGGAAGATGCAAAAATTGCACTTGAAAAAGCCGATGAATTACAGAATGAAATAATTACTTTAAGAAATTCCATAACTGAAGCAAAGGCAAAAGGAATAGATGTTTCTTCAGCCCAGAATGACCTAGATAAGGCATCATCTGTTATGAAAGATGTTCCATCCCTCTGGCATAGCTTTAACCTCAAGGCTTTTGACACACAGATCCAGACCGGGATAGATTCTGCGAAAAAAGCTCAAAATAAACTAATTGAGGTTGAGCCTACTGTACCACCTGTTCCAGGAATTGGGATGGTTACAGTTCTGGGAATAATCATCACCTTATACATTTTTAGAAAACGGTGAAGGGATATAAAATGGATAAAATTTCACTCATAGATGTAATCAAGCATCGGATTTCCAAGTATAAACTTCCAATAATAATAGTATTGATCGTGTTGTTTTTAACAATATTGGTAATTTCAGCAAAAGTGCTTGATATCTCAGAGAATCCTGCATTCTGCGGCAAAAATTGCCATATAATGAGACCGTATTACGATTCATGGAGAAGTTCATCTCATAATGACGTGCGATGTGTTGAATGCCATTATGAACCGGGTGTTTTAGGACATGTAAAGGGCAAAATTAACGGGCTTATGCAATTTTACAGTTATGAGACCACTGTGGAAGAATACTCTGGTAGTTTATATGCTAAAGTAATGGATAAGAACTGCCTCGTATGCCATGAAACCCGCATTTTTTCAAATACTGTTCCATTAAAAAATATTCCATTCGTAGGGGTCAATTTCAGTCATAAGAACCATTTGCTGAAAACAAATAGAGGAATACAACTGACATGCACAAGCTGTCATTCCATGATCGTTATTGGCATGAAAGAACATCAAGCTGTATCTGACCCAACATGCGGCCAATGTCATCCAAACATAGTTCAGAACGATAAAGGGCATATAGTAGTTACGTTCTCGACATGTTTCACCTGCCATTTCAGGGATGTCCAGGATAATAATTCAATATCAGGTTGCCCTTCATGCCATGGTCCTCCAAAAGAAACGCCCAAGAATTATACAAACTTCAATCATACGAGCCATCTGAGCCGCGGAGCTGATTGCCTGACATGTCATACTAATATATCAACAGGGGCAAACGACATTGTTCCCAAGGACAAATGCCTTTCATGCCACTATATACCTGGCAGGGTGGCAAAATATGATGATTTCAATTTCGTGCATACTAACCATGTCACAAATAATAAGATCGCCTGCTACAACTGTCATTCTGATGTAAAACATGCCCCTCAAATTAAAGAAAATCTATGCGCCACCTGTCATAAGAGTGATCATCCAAGCAATTGGTTGAATACTCATAAGTCACAGGTCTTAATAGGAAAAGTCTGTAGCGATTGTCATCAGCCAAAATTCTGCTCTGATTGTCACGCTACAGGAAAAGCGGAAAGATTGGCAAAATAATTCGAGAAATACTTAAGTCATCTCCGGCCCATAAAATCCCGGGGATGACTATATGTGACTTTTTTTTTACATTTATCAGGGGTTGAAGCTTTCCATCCCCACACCGTAAAGTTTATCCGTATATATGTTATTTAGATGAATATGCTAAACTACATATTTTAATGGAGTTAAGCATTATCGAATAAACTCTTAGGAGAAAATTAATCTTAACTTTTATAAAGTTGTGTTTATGGTTCTTAATTGTTATAAATATATATTAAAGAGGTTAGAAAGAAATAGCTGTTAAGCTATTTCATAAATATTATGGAAAGTTTTAAAAATCTGGGCATTAGTGAGCCTGTTTTGAGATCGATCAAAGATGAGAAATTCGAAAGTCCCAGCGAAATACAGGAAAAATCTATTCCTTTGATCGTAGCTGGAAAAGATGTTATTGCCGGGTCTGCAACGGGTTCGGGAAAGACACTTGCATTTGCCTCCGGGATACTGAAGACATGCGAAAAAGGAAAGGGTATCCAGGCTTTGATCCTGACCCCCACGCGAGAACTTGCAGAGCAGGTGGCACAGGCTTTTGTGAAGTTTTCAAAGTACAAACCTTTAGAAATTATTGCGGTTTACGGTGGCGTTGGGATCAATCCGCAGATAAGAGGATTGCAGACCGCCGATATTGTAGTTGGAACACCCGGCAGGATCCTTGATCATGTGGAACGAAGTACTATTAAATTTGGAAGGGTAAAAACCCTTGTTCTTGATGAAGCAGACCGCATGTTAGATATGGGATTCAGGGATGATGTAGAAAGAATAATCCGGAAATGCCCGACAGAAAGGCAGACACTCTTATTCTCAGCAACAATTTCAAAAGAAGTTGTCCAGCTTTCCCGGCGTTATATGAATAAACCCCTCCAGGTCTCGGTTGATTCTTATGTTGACCCAAAAAAACTTGTCCAGACTTTTTATGATGTTGGCGATGAACTTAAATTTTCATTACTTGTGCACCTGCTCAAGAATGAGAACTCAAATCTTGTTATGGTTTTCTGCAATACCAAACGAAATACGGATAAAGTTACAAAGAATTTGAGATCTTCAGGTATAGATGCCCTCGCGATCCACGGCGGATTGACCCAGAACAAACGCAATGATGTGTTGGGTTCATTCCATTCCGGGAAATTCTGTGTCCTTGTATGCACCGATGTAGCTGCAAGAGGTCTTGATATCCCTGGGGTGTCCCATGTGTACAATTATGATATTCCCAGGGAAAGCAAGGGGTATATCCACAGAATTGGAAGAACAGCCAGAGCCGGAGCAGAAGGTAAGGCGATAAATATACTTTCAAAAACAGATTATGATAATTTTTCAAGAGTTTTGAAAGAAAATGATGTGGAAATAACTGAAGAGACATTGCCTGCTTTCCAGAAAATCGCAATGAAAACTCCAGAGAGAGGGTCGAATAAGCCTTTTATTAGAAGAGAGCAACTAAGTAGCAGGCGCAGGCCTCGTCCAGACAGGTCAAATTCACAAAGACGGGGCAGCCGTAATTGATATGAGCTGTGGTAAACTCGACAGGATCAACAGGATAGATTTTCAATCCAATCCTGTTGAGCCTGTAAATCCTGTCTGAAATCATAACCCAACTTTTATACCTTAACAAATTAAAATAGTTCCTCATGGGAACTGTTAGTGCAAAGAAAAGGCTTGAGATCATCGAGAAAGATGTTATCCCTTCCATGTTCGTTGGAGTACTCGCAAAGGACGATAAATGGCTGGAACATACACTTAAGGAAAACCTCCCTCTTCTCGAAGAGCGAGCGCTTCGCCTGGCGCAGGATTGCAGGAAATCCGGGGAATGCGCCCAGGATGATCCGCTGATTGATGAAAACAGGATCAGGACAATGTTTAAAGATACACGATCAAAACTTGAAAAGGAGCATTTGACAAGAGAATCAAAAACAAGATTCAGTCATTGAAAAACTGTCATACAAATTGTATTCGATCTTCCCACTAACTATATATATCATTAAATTACGATTTATCCCCTATGCAGGAGCTTTCAAAGAAGAAGTTCGAGGAAGAATATTCACAATGGATACGCGTTGCTGCTCAAGATATCACCTTTTCCTTGAAAAGGTTAAAAGCAGGCGACCTGAAGAAAATCATCAGACGCAACGAACAATATCTTGAAAAACCTGAATCTGTTTTTAGTTCTTCAGGTCTTGACATTGTCAAAAAGTTATCTATGCAAAATATACTGTTTCTTTCAACCGATGCCATCGTCTTCTCACAGAGCATTTTTGCTCCATTCCCGGGAGTTTTTGATTATGCTGTTGCCCTGAACAGGCGTTATTATATCGAAGGTTCCTGGTATTCAATAATAACCCTGAACTCAACTTACCTGGAAGAAGCAAGCCAGACCATTTTGAAATATGCACTTTTCCATGAACTCATGCAAAAAGAAATATATGAAGAAAATATGAGGAACGGTATCCGAAAGTTCTCTCCTGAGGAAAAACGAAAAATAAGCAACGAAACATTGGAAAAGGCGATCAATTGCTCAGGGATTTCACCTGAAGAGCTCATGAAAGAAAGAGACCTTATGCTTAAGATCTCATCGAATTCTCCCCTGATCCCCAAGCCTTTTGCTGAAACAGCGCTTTATCATTATGTTGAAAAGAATCTTGATGACCTTAAGGATTATCGTGAAAAGAGCAGAACTGAAAAAGAGGACACTATCGGAAAGAAATTGAATTCTGATTTTAAGGACTGGCTGGATTTTTCCACAGAAACATACAGGAAATTCATACAAGAAGTCAAAAAAGAAATGAACTATATGGATTATGGATACGCATGAAAATAATAGCGATTTCTGATACACACATAAGATCAGGCTCGATCATTGAGTCGTTGCCGATAGGGCTTGTGAAATTGATGAAAGAGGCAGATATCGTCATCCATGCCGGGGATTTTGTTACAAAACAGGTTCATGAAGAACTAAAAAGTATTTGCAGGCTTGAAGCTGTTTATGGAAACATGGATGAAGTGAAATTAAAGATTTTGCTCCCTGAGAGGAAGATCATCAACGCCGGTGGTGTTAAGATCGGAATAGTACACGAAGCAACACTTTCGATCAATGATACGACAGGCGCACGCTACATGGCAAAAGAAATGGATGTTGATGTTCTTGTATTCGGGCATATCCATAAGCCTGTGATCGAAAAAAGCGATGTGCTTCTTGTTTGTCCGGGAAGCCCCACATCGCCAAGATTATCCGAACCTGGCGCAGTCGAACTGGTTATCCGGGAGGGAGAAATTTCCGGAAGATTAATAGCATTTGAAGGGATAAAGTGTTTCGTCAATTGAAAGCATGAAGGAATTCCATGCGTTATCGTTGAAAGGTGAATAATATTAATCTCAGTACTACTTCAATGCTACCATAATATATCTCAGTGTCACTAATAATAATTATATACTCATGCATATTAATATGAGACAGGGGTTGAGTGTGGATGAAGGGGCTACTATGGCAAATGTTAGCAGGCACATTAGGTGGATATACACGGGGATTTATCATTAAGAAGCTTACCTATAAACCGTATAATACAAATCAATTAGTTGAAGCTTTGAATATAGATTATAAAACTGCCAGTCACCATCTTGAGGTCCTTGCCAATAATGGAATGATCACAATAGAAGGAGACAAATCCAGTAAAATATATTGTATTTCCAAAGATATGGAATCAAATTTGAACAAGTTTAATCAAATCTGGGAAAAATTAAACTCTTGATGGGAAAACATTCTTTGGTGAAAGATTAGAATTGAACCCTCTCCACGCCTGAAGGCCAATGTCATTAAGTTAAGCCAAAACTCTCTTACCATATTTATGAAACCTCAATTTCTGGGACGGAGTCGCAATTTTCCTCTTAAACTGTCTTCCTGGCCGTTGAGGACACGATCCGGTCTTGAAAATTATGCTCAGCTTATCCAAGATTTCTGGTGGTGGAATATTGGTTTCCAACAATAACTCAGCAATATGTTCCGCAAGTGCTGAATATGAAACCGATTTATTGATTTTATATTCGTATTTGAGTTTTTTCTCAGTATTATGTTTGCTTAATTCTTCTTCATCTTCTTTTCCTAATACACTTTCAAAAGTACTTAAAAATAT
>Ga0209540_10000652_pt1 | contig 30382 bp, 26 predicted proteins | sample BarGraIncu01121A_FD_184501 | JGI IMG/M metagenome (GOLD analysis project Ga0209540, IMG submission 184501) | Arctic peat soil microbial communities from Barrow, Alaska - Barrow Graham LP Incubations 011-21A (SPAdes) (version 2) | ecosystem: Environmental > Terrestrial > Soil > Wetlands > Peat... | reverse complement strand
GTAGAATAACTTCTGTGCGATCGGCATCGAATTCTTCGGAATATATATGGGAATGGGTATCAATCAACATAATTCATAATGGATAATGCACAATTTATAATTGAAGTGCAAAGTTAGTCTCAAATTGCTGAATACACAAAGTGCAATCTTAGAAGCTAAGACTGCACTTTGAAATTATTCAATGAATAACAATAAATATTGCGCAATAACAATAAATATCGCGAAGCTAATAACGCCGGAGGCTAATATCATACGAAGTATAAATAACGCCGAAGGCTAATATCGTGAAGTATCATTATTCCCACTCAATAGTTGCGGGTGGTTTAGAGCTAATATCATATACTACCCGGTTTACACCTTTCACTTTATTGATAATTTCGTTTGACATTTTGGCCAGGAACTCGTAAGGAAGTTGTGCCCAGTCGGCCGTCATGGCATCGGTAGAAGTTACGGCGCGGAGTGCAACAGCGTTTTCGTACGTACGTTCGTCGCCCATTACACCAACCGATTGCACCGGAAGCAGAATAACCCCCGCTTGCCAAACTTTGTCGTATAGATTCCATTCGCGCAGTCCGCTGATGAAGATCTCATCGGCTTCTTGCAGAATACGTACTTTTTCTGCGGTAATATCACCCAGAATGCGCACTGCCAATCCCGGTCCTGGAAAAGGTTGACGTTTGATAAGGTGATGCATCATACCAAGCTGCCCCCCTACGCGGCGTACTTCATCTTTGAAAAGTAAGCGTAAAGGTTCGCAAAGCTTCAGATTCATTTTTTCCGGGAGTCCGCCCACATTGTGGTGCGATTTAATCACTGTCCCGGTAATTGAAAGTGATTCAATGATATCTGGATAAATGGTGCCTTGGGCTAACCATTTTACATCTTTTATTTTATGAGCTTCTTCGTCGAATATATCGATAAAGCCAGAACCGATAATTTTACGTTTCTTTTCCGGATCGGAAACACCTGCCAGCGCTTTGTAGAAACGCTCTTTTACGTTTACTCCGATTACGTTCAAACCAAGGTGCTCGTAATCTTTCATTACATTTTCAAACTCATTTTTGCGGAGTAAACCATGATCGACAAAAACACAGGTAAGGTTTTTGCCAATGGCTTTGTTGAGCAATACGGCAGCTACCGATGAATCGACACCACCAGAGAGAGCCAGTACCACTTTGTCATTGCCCAATTGCTTTTTCAGATCGGCTACTGTGCTTTCTACAAACGAGGCTGGTGACCATTCTTTAGAGCATCCGCAAATGTTGAGGAAATTATCCAATAAGGTCGTTCCATCGATGGTATGAAATACTTCGGGGTGAAACTGTACGCCCCAGGTTTGTTCGCCCTCGATGTGAAAAGCCGCCAGCTCCACATCGTCGGTACTGGCAATCTTTTTAAATGTATCAGGAATCCGGGTGATAGAGTCACCGTGCGACATCCATATTTGTGAGCCAGACTTAATACCTTTCATTAAAGCATCATTCGGGTCGATAAATGAAAGATTAGCACGACCATATTCGCGCGATCCGGCTGATTCTACATTGCCACCGGAAGTAAAAGCCATAAACTGCGCACCGTAACAGATACCTAATACAGGAAATTTTCCGCGGATAGAGCTTAAGTCTGTTTTAAATGCCGTAGGATCGTATACCGAAAACGGACTTCCGGAAAGAATAACTCCTTTGATATTATCGGTTTGTTCGGGAAACTTGTTGTAAGGCAGAATTTCGCAATACTCATTAAGCTCGCGTAAGCGACGTGCAATTAATTGTGTGGTTTGTGAACCGAAATCGAGGATGATAATTTTTTCCATAAAGTTGTTATCGTTGAGCTGATGGTGTGTTGAACTGAAAAGTGGCACAAAAGTACGAAAAATGTGATGTTTGTGCAAGGACTGTAAATCGATTTAATATTAATATAGCAATGATCAACTGAATAAAACAAACAAGCTCAGGATTCATAATGTGAGTTTGTGCAGATAATCCATATTGTCTTTAATTAGTTTTCTTATGTGACAAATTCGTATAAAAGTTTGTCCGTCTACTATTATTTTGTACGTTTGCAGTCTGAATTATTCTTGTAATCAATACAAATTTTCCAGTACTTGTTCTTTTGACTAGACGAATGGATTAAAATCCTGATTTTATGATTGAATTAGATTTAAGAACGGTTTTCTTTAATTTCCTGCTTACTGCTTTGGTATGCCTTACAGTAATGTTCTTTCTCTGGTATCAGGCTCGTGATCGTTTTAAAGGAATAGAATATTTAGTTTTGGATATGCTCTTTCAAGTTCTGTGTATAGGACTGATCTTTCTTCGTGGCTATATTTCTAAGTTTATTTCGATTGATGTGTCGAATACCTTGGGGGTAACTGGAGCTTTATTGGGATTTATAGGGCTTGAATATTTCGCTGGTAAGAGAAGTAATCAGTTACATAACATATTACTAGTCGCGGTATTCTTTTGTGTTCATTGTTATTTTACCTTCGTAAACCCTAATTTGGCCATCCGAAATCTTAATTCAGCAATAACCTATTTAATTATTTGTTCACAATGTGCCTGGCTACTGCTGCGAAGGCTGACTAAAATATTTTCCCGCATCTATTTTCATGTAGGCATTGTGTTTGTTTTATTCTCGGTAGTTAGTCTTAGTCGCATTCTTTATTTCTTTTTTAGTAAGCACCTCTCTTTAGATTATTATCATGGCAGGGGTTTTGATATGTTTGTGGTTATATCTTATCAAACCTTATTTCTTCTGCTTGTGTTTTTTCTAACCCTCATGGTCAATAAGCGATTGCTGAGTGATATTAGTACGCAGGAAGAAAAATTCTCGAAAGCATTTCATTCAGCTCCTTACGCTATTATGTTAGCGCGATTGTCGGATGGTAAAATTGTAGAGGTGAATGATGGTTTTAAACGAATATTGGGATATAATGCAATGGAAGCTACAGGTAAAACAACGGAAGGATTGCATATCTGGTCAAATATTGCCGATCGAGGCCATTTTATTGAACTACTAAATGAAACAGGGGCTGCAAGCAATGTTGAATTTCCGTTTCAAAAAAAATCGGGGGAGAGAATTATGGGTGAAATATCGGGCGAAATCATAAATATAAACAATGAAAAATGCACGTTGACAGTGATCCATGATATCACCGATAAGAAACTTGCTGAGAGAAAACTGGTAGAATCTCAGGGCTTGTTGAGACGGTTTGCTTCGCACTTGCAAAATGTGGGAGAAGAAGAAAAAGTACTTTTAGCTGACAGGATTGATAATGAATTAAATCAAACTCTGGTAGCTTTGAAAATGGATATAGGCTTATTGAAAAAGAAAGTGGTTGATAAAGATTTTCAATTGATATCAGATGATTTGTTTGAAAAATTAAATCGTGCTTATGATATTGCAGGAGAATCGCTGGCCAACTCGGTGAAACTAATGAGCGGGCTCAGGCATGAAGTGCTTCACCTCATGGGATTCACTGAGGCTGTAAAATTATATATTTCAGAATTTGAATTGAGTAATCAAATTCAATGTGAGTTTAATAGTCCCGAACCGGATGTGCAATTACACCAAAATGAGTCCACCGTTTTATTTAAGGTATTTCAGAGTGCTATGGCTAACATTGCACAACATTCAAAAGCCACTGAAGTAAATCTTAGTTTACAGGTGATTGAAAACAATCTTATATTTGAAATTGCAGATGATGGTATCGGTTTTAAATTTGACGACACGCTTGCGATTACATCTAACGGTTTGATGTTGATGAGAGAAAGTGTTTTACTTCTTGAGGGACAATTTGAACTAAAAACCGCTTCCGGACTAGGAACAATTATTAGAGTCTCAATGCCCTATATCGGGAGCAATATGCAGGGCGATTCCCGGCAGCTATTATCGTTTGATAGTACCAAACTGAACTGATGCCGGATCTGAATCAAACCATCACTTCATCAACAACGAGCTATCCCCATAACTCAGAAACCGGAAGTTGTTAGCTAACGCATAATCGTAAATTTCTTTCCAGTTTCCATTTACAAATGCCGAAACGAGTAGGAGTAAAGTGCTTTTTGGTTGGTGAAAGTTAGTTATCATGCCGTCGATAAGGTGAAACTCATAGCCGGGTTTAATCATAATCTGCGTATCGGCATGCAGTGTTGTCAACTTATTTTTATCCAGATAATCCAGGATGTTTTGCAGAGCGTCGGAGGTTGATATCTCCGTTTTTCCTTCGTAAGGTGCCCACTGAGGTACATGAAAACCTTTCTCTGAATTTTCAAAACCGGCATCTTGCTGTAACATTGCACCGATAAAATACAAACTTTCCAGTGTTCGTACCGAAGTGGTTCCCACGGCAATGATGTTTCCCAACTTTTGCTGTAAGTGTACGATGGTGCTGCGTTTTACCGAGATTACTTCGGTGTGCATGTGATGTTCGGCAATGTCGCGTGTTTTTACCGGTTGAAATGTTCCGGCTCCGACATGCAACGTGAGCTCTTCGGTTTCGATATGCTTTGGCTTGAGGCTTTCGAACACTTCGGGGGTAAAATGTAAGCCAGCCGTAGGTGCTGCCACCGACCCTTTTATTTTTGAATAAACGGTTTGATAGGTAGTGAGGTCGCTTTCTTCTGTTTTGCGGTGGAGGTAGGGTGGAATGGGTAGTTCGCCTGCTTTTTCCAATATGTCGGCAAAATGAATATCGGCATTATCCCATCTGAAATGAATGCTGTGCGTATTGCCTTCGGTGTGTAACAATTCGGCTTCGAAGGTGCAGGTTTTTCCGTCAAAAGCAATTATTTTACTCAGTCGTCCTTCTTTCCATTTCTTCAGATTTCCAACCATACATTTCCAAACACATTCCGACGTAGCACCCAGCGATTGCGCATAATCGGCAGGGTTAAGCGGTTCCAGGCAGAAAACTTCGATGCGGGCACCGGTTTCTTTGAAGAAAATCAAACGAGCTTGGATCACGCGCGTATTGTTGTAAACCAGTAAACTGTTTTCAGGCAGAAATTCCGCAATATCAGAAAAAGTGCTCTCGGATATTGTTGCATTTTTATATAGCAGTAGTTTGGATGAATCCCGGCGCGGCAGTGGAAACTTGGCTATCCGTTCGTCGGCAAGTGGGTAATCGTATTCGTCGATGTATATAGGTTGATTTTCGTTCAAGTTGTTCAAGAGGATGGTATTTATATTTTTGAAGCACAAAAGTACAAAAATACACTGTAAAATTGCCTTGTTTTACAAGCTGAATGGTTTAAAACAAAATTTACTCAGGCTCTTTATAAAATCTTTATGTTGCAGAAATAAATCTTTATGCAGGCTTTATAAGTATTGAACCATCTTTGTATCCGGTTCTGTCTGCTTTGTTTTATGCTGTAAAAAACCGGAAAACCCGATTGAGATAAAGAGCATTGCTATTGACTGTTTTGCTCAAATCAAAATACATTATAATAATTATCACCATAAATGTCTCAAAAGAAAGTTGAAATCAATAAATCTTTTTAATTTTGTACCGATGAAGAATTCAATTGAAGAGCTCATTTCCAGTTTGGAAATGGAAAGAACTCAATGCTTCAGATTAATGGATAATTTGTCAACCAAAAATGATAAATCGCAGGAATTTATACTTGTAGGGAAGATCCTGGCGTATAACTTTTGCATCGAAGAGTTGCTTGGTCTGATTAAGCCCGATTTAAAAAGTGCTGAACATAAAACATAAAATATGAAACTACAATATTTCAAACAAAGTCTACCCAAGCAGTTTATAATAAGTAATCTGTCAGTAATAGTTGTAGCGCTGGTTTGTTATATCAGTATCGATTTTATAGGTTATCGCAGTGTGGCACTGTTGCTGCTGACCACGGTTTCCGTTTTGGCTATTTTTTTCTCGCTATATCCGGTGCTGATGGCAGCCACCATGAGTGCGCTGATATGGGATTACTTTTTTATACCTCCGCATTTTACTTTTTACGTTAGTAAATCCGAAGACATTCTGCTTCTGATGATGTACTTTGTTATTGCATTGATTAACGGAGTGTTTACGTCGCGGGTCAGGCAATTCGAAAAGCTTGAACGCCAGAAGGAGGAGCGACACAACACGATTAAATTATACAAGACGCTGTTCGATTCGTTGTCGCACGAGTTGCGGACACCTATTGCCACCATTGTGGGTGCGTCGGACAATCTGATGCAAAAAGAATCGAATATTTCCGATGCCGATAAACAGGAATTGGTGGGTCAGATTTCCAGTTCTGCATTCCGGTTAAACCGTTTGATCGATAATTTATTGAATATGCAACGGCTGGAGTCGGGCCTGTTGAAAATAAAACCGGATTGGTGCGAGATAAGCGAACTGATAAACAGTCCGCTGAACTGGCTGGAAAAGGAATTGTCCACACATAAACTTCAACTGGACATTCAGGAAGATTTCCCGATTGTGAAGCTGGATGCAGGGCTTATTGAACAGGCATTGTTTAATATGCTACATAATGAAACCTTGTACACACCGGCCGACTCAACGATTTCGGTTCAGGTAAGTTATGTAAATAATTGTACTATAATTATTATCTCCGACAACGGAAAAGGCTTTACGGACGAAGATCTGACCCGGTTGTTTACCAAGTTTTATCGGTCGGGGACGAAAGTAGCGGGGGGTACAGGACTCGGATTATCGATAGTGAAAGGTTTTGTGGAGGCTCACGGTGGCACTGTGAAGGTGGAGAATAATATTCCGCATGGTGCAAAATTCAGCATAGAGATACCCACCGAAACACTGAAGATGGACGATTATCTGAGTTTCTCGAATGCAAATCCCAAAGCCGGAGACAAATAAAGAGATAAAAAATTACGGTATATAAAAACCAGTCATACTTATGGATGCAAGACAAACTATTCTGATTATTGACGACGAAATACAGATACGCAGGCTGCTCGAAATAACATTGTCGGCCAACGATTATAAAATTATTGAGGCCGATAACGGTAAAGACGGATGCACCATGGCGGCATCGTTTAGCCCGGCGCTGATTATTCTGGATCTCGGACTGCCCGACCAGGACGGACTTGATGTGCTGAAGAAACTGCGCGAGTGGTTTACAAATCCGGTGATTATTCTGTCGGCAAGAAATTCGGAAGAGTACATCATCAAGGCACTGGATAGGGGAGCAAATGATTATCTGACCAAACCATTCAGAACCGGTGAGTTACTGGCTCGTATACGGGTGGCTATGCGGCAGAATTCGCGCCAACAGGAGGCCCGGCTGGAATTTGGCAACCTGACCATTGATCTGGATAAACATTTGGCTTACAAAAATGCTGAAATAATTAAGCTGACTTCCACCGAATTTTCCTTGCTGGCTTTAATGGCTAAAAACGAGGGGCGTGTGTTGACGCATACTTATATTCTGAAAGAAATATGGGGCTATGGGTACACCGAACAAACGCAATATCTCCGTGTATTTATTGCCCAGCTTCGTAAAAAAATAGAAGACGATCCGTCAAAACCAACATTGCTGATCACAGAATCCGGAATCGGGTACCGGTTTAGTGGAATATAAGCATCCGAAATAGGAATAACGCAAATCAAGGTCGCGGATCTACACCTTCATTGATGTTTTTGGATGTCTGAAATAATAAAACGGTTCCTCTTCTGATCGGTTTTTAAATAAAAACAGTTAATGCAGGAGGTCGGATGATCCATTTTTTAACGTGAATAGTTAAGCGGAGGGGTCAGACGATCGATTTCTTAATGCGGGTAGTTAAGAAGACCCCTCGGACGATCGATATCTTAATGTGGGTAGTTAAGAAGAGGGGTCAGACGATCGATTTGTTAACCTTGGTAGTTAAGCGGAGGGGTCTGCTGATCGATTTCTTAATGTGGGTAGTTAAGAAGACCCCTCGGACGATCGATTTCTTAATGCGAATCGATGATCCGAGGGGTCTGACGATTGATTTCTTAATGGAAATCGATAATCCGAGGCATCGGACGATATAAATCAACCATAATATATCAATGTCGTTTAGTTGGCACACAGAATACACAGATTTTGCAGAATATGTATAGTTGATTTTATTATTCTGTTTTTTCGTCCAATCCGTGTTTTCTGTGTGCATTGTAATTTGAAGGAACAGATCAATACACTTGATTCCATGCTTATTCCTTCTCTTGCATCAGTTCCATTTGTTTGGTTGGCATTTTCAGGGTAAAAATCGCTCCTCCGTGTTCGTTGTTTGCTGCGGCAACGGTTCCGCCCTGAGCCTCCACAAATCCTTTTACTATCGATAATCCGAGACCTGTTCCACCGGCTTTAGCATTCTTTCCACGGTAAAATTTATCGAAAACAGCTGCAAGTTCCGTTTCGGGGAAGCCTGTTCCCTGATCGATAACCTGAATGCTCAACCATAAATTATTCATAAATACCTTCAATTCAATAGTACTACCAGCGGGAGCATTCTGGGTAGCATTCAAAATCAGATTGTGCAACACCTGTTCCATTAATCCAAAGTCGACAAACAGCAAAGGCATATCGGCAGGGATGGATACCTTGAATTTGAACGCTTCCAGCTCATGTTTAAGCGAGTCCGAAACTGAGTTTGCCAAATCCTGAGCATCGCACCAGTCGGGATTGGGAGTTATTCTGCCCGATTCGAGTCGCGACATGTTCAGCAGATTTTCAACCAACCTGTTCAACCGGATGGATGCGGTATTTATTTCGGCATACAGCTCTTTTTTTATCGGTTCAGTCAGGTTTTGCGACGATAAAGTTTCCGATGAGCCCATAATGGTGGCTATGGGAATGCGCAATTCGTGCGAAATGGAGCTGAATAAGGTTTTATACAGTTTTTCCGACTCACTGAGGATGTAGGTCTTTTTTGCCGCATTGCGCAATAATTCACGCTCATACTTACCCGTTATCTGTGCCAACGACGACTCCCAAAACTGCTCTTCGCCATGGGTAAAAATACTTGCTTGTTTTACAGCAATGACCCCCAGCGTACCATTACTGCCCGTGAGTGGATAATACGTGTATTCATTAGAAGGAAGTGTATTTGTGTATTTTCCGGCTTTGATGGCATTTTTTTGTACCCAGCTCACAATGCTCAGTTCGTTTTCTCCTATCCGGATGGATGAGTCTTTAGAGGACTCAATTACCGATTGATTCGTATCATCTTTTACAACGATAGCACTTTCCAGATTAAAATTTTTCAGAATAAATTCTACTGCTCTTTTTATAACTTCATGATAGCCCGAAATAGTATTTAGTTCTTTTGTAAGCTGATATAAGGCATTTGTACGCTCTTCACGGATTCGTATTTTTTTCTCCTGTCTACGTACTCTTGAGGTTAAGATTCCATTCAAAAGAGCAATGATGAAAAACATCATAAGCAGCAACATATCCACAGGATTCTGAATATTGAGGGTGAACTGAGGAGGTATGAAAAAATAATCCCAGATTAATGCGCTGGATGCTGCTGCAAAAAGAATGGGTCCCGTGCCGTAAAACAGAGCCAACAACGATACCAGAAACAGCAGGATAAACGAAACGGCCTGGTAGCCGATCAGATCTTTCAGAAAATAACTTATAATCGAAGTCAAAGCTACGATAAGCCCTACAACCAGATACTGCCCGCTGTTGGATGTGAAGGACGGAATGGAAACCTGATCTTTGAATTTATCGTCGGCCGGAGCATCCGACCCGAGAATATAAACATCGATATTGCCGCTGTATTTAATCAGTCGGTTTACAAAGTTTCCGAGTTTTAGTAATGACCGGAAATTTCGTACACGTGGTTTCCCTACAATGATGTGTGTTATGTTTTCTTTTTGAGCAAAATCCACTATCGCTTTCACCAGGTTGTCATTCGTAACAATGCGCACCTCAATGCCCAGTTGCTTGGCTAAGTCTATGTTGGAGTCCAGTTGCAGCTGGTCTTTGGGCGTTAATCTGTGACTGGTTTCCACGTATAGTGCCTGTATATTGGCTCCCATGGAGTACGATAAATTTTTTGCCCAGCGCAATAATCCGGCCGAAAAAGGACTGGTACCGATGGCAACCAAGAAATGGAGCCCCGATTTCCACGGTCCTTTAATGCGTTTGTTCTGCATGTAATCATGCAGCTGATTGTCTACCCTATCGGCAACAATACGTAACGACATTTCGCGCAAAGCAGTAATATTTCCTTTGCGGAAAAAGTGATTTACTGCTTCTTTTGACCGTTCGGGGGCATATACCTTGCCGTCCGAAAGACGTTGAAGAAGTTCGTCGGGAGTTATATCAACTAATTCAATATCATCTGAATTTTCAAAAATAAAATCCGGCAAAGTTTCGCGGATAATCACGCCCGTGATTTGTGCCACGGTGTCGGTACGGCTTTCCAAATGCTGAACGTTCAGCGTAGTGAAAACATTGATTCCGTTTTCCAGAATTTCCTGTACATCCTGATAGCGTTTGGTGTGCCTGCTACCTGCTGCATTGGTGTGTGCCAGCTCATCTACCAGCACTATCTGCGGGTGGCGTGCTATAATAGCATCTAAATCCATCTCCTGTACGGAGGTGGATTTATATTCAATGGCTTTGCGGGGAATTATCTCAAACCCGTTTACTAAAGCTTCTGTTTCTTTTCGTTTATGTGTCTCCACATACCCGATAATGATGTCATTCCCTTTTTTCTTTTCATCGTGTGCCGCCTGAAGCATGGTGTAGGTTTTGCCCACACCGGCACACATGCCGAAGAAAATCTTCAACTTGCCTCGTTTACTTTTTTCTTCTTCCCGGGCCAATGCCGCCAGCAGTTCATCAGGGTTGGGTCTGTCAATTTCGAAATCATTCATGTTAGTATGGATTAAAAATAAACACTAAGTCACGGAGAACACTGAGAAACACTAAAATATATAATCAATAATTGCTAATTGTTGATTATATATCTTAGAATAGTGCGTTTATAAAACCTAATGTAAATATATTTTTACATTAACAAAAAGAAGTGGTACTCTCTTTTGTTCGTATCTTCCATGATTCATCGATCGTAGATACAAAAATTTCACCATCTCCACTTTTTCCTGTATTGGCTGCGTTTAAAATGCAGTCAACAGTGACTTTTAAGTTCTCGTCGGGAACCACAATGTTGACTAAATACCGGGTGACGTCAGATTGAAACAGGTTACCACGATAAACGCCTTGCATCTTTAATTTTTCTGCACCCAAACAATCTGTATACGTAAAAGAACTAATGTTGATAGATTGGAGAGCTTCCTTTACGTCTTCGATTTTTGTATCTCTGATTATAGCCTCAATTCTTTTCATTGCCTTGCTTATTTTAGTTTGTCTAATGCAATATTCAGTAATAATACATTTACCCGACTTTCGCCCAAGCACATCAGTTGAGGTCCTTCGCTCATTTCTTCAACAAGTGTTTTCAACTTTTGTTTTTGTGTGTTGTCGAAGTATCTTGCTTTAGCAATCCGGTTGATTTGCAATTCGGCAGCTTCGGGCGAAATATGCGGATCAAGACCACTGGCCGATGCAAAAAGCATATCCGACGGGACTTCTGCATTCTGTTCAAGTTGGTTGAACTTGATAAATTTATTTTTCCGTTCAGAAACCAGACTCTTTAGTTTTGCGCTGGTCAAGCCATAATTACTTCCACCCGAAGGTAAAGGATTATTTCCAATTGCTGAAGGACGCGAAGTAAAATAGATAGTACTATCGGATTGTTGTCCGATCAGTTCGCTTCCTATTATTTTATTGTCTTTTAAAATCAGGCTTCCATGGGCCTGATGAGGAAAAACAACCTGTGCAATACCCGTAACAAAAAGTGGATATATGATTCCGGTAAGAATTGTAAAAACCAGGAATATTTTTATTGCGATACCAAATGTTTTCATTTTTCAATTATTTTTGAATGTTCATAATACGTTATCATTTCATTGATAGAATTAATCAGAAAGTCAATTTCAATAATTCTTCCCGAAGAAATAAGTGTGAGTTCATTTACATCATCTTTATTATACTGTTGCATTCTCTCGTACTCTTTTTTTCTTCTGTTTAAAAGCTTTTCTTTCAAATTTCTAACGAGCAGTTCCATGATGGCTGATTTATAAATTAATCAGAATATCGATAATTTTGATTCCAATAAATGGAGCGATAATACCGCCAAGTCCGTAAATCAGCAAATTTTTTGTCAATGCCCGGTTGGCCGAAATGGGTTTATAAGCCACACCTTTCAATGCTAGCGGAATAAGTGCAATAATAATCAGCGCATTGAAAATAATAGCGCTTAAAATAGCACTTTCGGGCGAACCAAGCTTCATGATATTCAGTGCCGATAAAGGTCCCTGTCCGTTACTTCCTGCATACAGCGCAACGGAAATAGCCGGGATGATAGCAAAGTATTTGGCCACATCGTTCGCAATACTAAAGGTGGTAAGTGCACCACGGGTCATAAGCAATTGTTTACCCACTTCTACCACTTCAATCAGTTTTGTAGGATTACTGTCCAAATCCACCATATTACCTGCTTCGCGGGCTGCTTGTGTTCCGGAGTTCATAGCGATACCGACATCAGCTTGCGCCAGAGCAGGAGCGTCATTTGTTCCATCGCCAATCATCCCTACCAAGTGTCCTTTTTCTTGTTCTTCACGTATTCTACGCAATTTATCTTCGGGTGTGGCTTCTGCCATAAAATCATCTACACCTGCTTCTGCAGCAATGGCTGCTGCGGTTAACGAGTTATCTCCGGTAATCATCACCGTACGGATTCCCATTTGACGAAGTTCGGCAAAACGTTGTTTGATACCACCTTTTACAATATCTTTCAGGTGGATTACACCCAATACTTTATTGTCTTCGGCCACCACCAAAGGAGTTGCTCCCAGTCGTGCCAATTCAGATACTGCCTCAATGACCTTTTGAGAGAAAATTCCGTTGTTCTCTTCGATAAAAGCACGAATTGCTTGTGATGAACCTTTACGAATCTGGTGAACTTTTCCTTCCGGAGTTTTCAAATCTACCCCACTCATACGAGATTGTGCAGTGAAAGGAATAAACGTAGCATGTAGATTCGTAATGTCCCGGCCACGAATATTGAATTTCTCTTTTGCCAGTATAACAATCGAACGTCCTTCGGGTGTTTCGTCCGAAAGTGACGAAAGTTGGGCAGCATCTGCCAGTTCTTCAACTGTTACACCTTCTGCCGGAATAAAGTCTGTTGCCATCCGGTTTCCCAATGTGATGGTTCCGGTTTTGTCGAGCAATAGTACGTCCACATCACCGGCAGCTTCAATAGCACGTCCGCTGGTAGCAATCACGTTTCGTTGGATAAGCCGATCCATACCGCTGATACCAATTGCACTCAATAATCCGCCAATGGTAGTTGGGATAAGGCATACGAGCAGGGCAATTAATACCGGAATGGACAGATTGTGCGACAAAGGTATTCCCGAAGCAGTTAAGCTATATCCGAAGAAAGCCGGAAGAGTTACTACTGCCAATAAGAAGATAATGGTTAGACCCGAAAGCAGAATGGTCAACGCAATCTCATTTGGAGTCTTCTGGCGTTTGGCACCTTCTACCAGAGCAATCATACGATCCATAAAGGTATCGCCGGCGTCGGCAGATATACGAATCAGAATACGGTCGCTCAACACTTTTGTTCCACCGGTCACCGCTGAACGGTCGCCACCGCTTTCGCGAATTACCGGAGCCGACTCGCCCGTTATGGCTGACTCATCGACACTGGCAATTCCCTCTATTACTTCACCGTCCGATGGAATTATATCATTCACTTCACAAACCACAATGTCCCCTTTGCGCAAATCGGGAGCCAACACTTCTGTTTCTTTGTCCCCAACCATTTTACGGGCTGTCGTTTGAGTCCGGTTTTTACGCAGACTTTCTGCCTGTGCTTTTCCACGTCCTTCGGCTATGGCTTCAGAGAAGTTGGCAAAAAGCACCGTAAACCACAGCCAAATGGCAATTTGTAAATTGAAAGACGAATACGCTCCCTGAAAAATTCCGATAAAGACAATGATCGTAGTCAGAGCTGCTCCGATACCTACAATGAATATAACCGGATTTTTTATCAGTGATTTCGGACTTAATTTTCTTACGCTGTCTTTCGCGGCCCGTGCAAGTAGCTTCTTATTAAAGATACTTTTATTTGATTTTGTTGTCATAATTCTAAATGATTAAAAAGTAATTCCGTTATTCATTAATAAATGTTCCACAATCGGTCCGAGTGATAAGGCAGGGAAATAGGTCAATCCGCCGACAATAAGGATAACGCCGATTAATAATACGATAAACAACCAATTGTTCGTTTGGAAAGTTCCAGCCGATACCGGCGTAATTTTCTTTTTTGCCATACTCCCGGCAATGGCCATAATGGGTATAATCACTCCGAATCGCCCGATCAGCATTGCAAATCCAATCAATAAATTGTAGAAAACCGTATTGGCACTTAATCCGGCAAAGGCACTACCGTTGTTTCCTGCCCCGGAAGCGAAAGCGTATAGAATTTCGGAGAATCCATGCGGTCCGGCATTGTTCAAACCGGCTAGACCAAGAGTGCTCACCGCCGCCCACGCCGTAAATAACAGAATTACAAAAGAGGTAATCACATTAGCTATAATAGCCATGGTTACTTCAAATCCTTCTACCTTCTTTCCCAAGTATTCAGGTGTACGACCTACCATCAATCCTGCAATAAATACTGTGAGGATAATGAATACAACCATACCGTAAATGCCTGAACCGACGCCACCAAAGATAACTTCACCGAGCAGCAGGTTGATCATGGTAACCATTCCGGCTAATGGAGACAGACTATCGTGCATGCAATTTACTGATCCATTCGAAACGTCAGTAGTGGTGGTTGACCAAAGGATGCTGTTGGTTATACCGAACCGGGTTTCCTTCCCTTCCATCAGTGCTGAATGACCGAAAATAGGATTGGCAGCGTATTCGCTATACAACGAAATGGCTAAACCGACAGCTAATAATATAAACATAACGGTGAAGATAGTCCAGCCCTGCCGTTTGGAACCGACCATTTTACCATAGGTAAAGGTTAATCCTGCGGGGATTAATATCAATGCCAACATTTCAAGCAAGTTGCTTAATGGGGTTGGGTTTTCGAATGGATGGGCACTGTTGGCATTGAAGAACCCACCGCCATTTGTACCCAGCTGTTTGATTGCTATCTGCGAAGCAGCCGGTCCCATAGGAAGCACTTGCTGTGTTCCCTGAAGCGTGTGAGCTGTTTGATAAGTATCAAAGTTTTGCACGACTCCTTGACCCACTAAAAAAATAGCAAATATTATAGAAAGAGGTAACAGGATATACAATGTAGAACGCGTTAAATCCACCCAGAAATTACCCAATTTATCGGTTGTTTTACGTGAAAGTCCTTTAGCAAGAGCCAGCAATACAGCTATTCCGGTGGCGGCACTTACAAAGTTCTGAACCGTGAGTCCCAGCATTTGTACAAAATAACTCAGCGTGGTTTCACCTGCATAACCTTGCCAGTTGGTGTTGGTTATAAAACTCGCAGAGGTATTAAACGCTGAATGCCACGTGACATTGGCTAAATGAGCCGGATTTAATGGTAGAAATGCCTGTGTAAGCTGAATCAGAAATACAAACAGAAATCCGATTAAGTTAAACGTTAGTAATCCGAAAGTATAGCTTTTCCAGTTTGTTTCTTCTGTAGCGTCAACACCGGCAGTTTTATAGGTCAACCGTTCGAGCCAACCGAATGGCGCCGACATCAGGTGCTTTTCGCCTGTAAACACCTTGTACATGAAGCTTCCCAGAATAGGCGTTAAGCCTATCAGTAATCCGAGAAAAATAATTATTTGTAAAAAATCAAAAGTTGTGAACATAGATTTATAATATTAAGAGAATGATTCACTGTTAGAATTTCTCAGGTTTAATAAGCGAGTAAATTAAATAACCCAGTATAGCCACGGCTATAATTGCTCCAATGATGTACCCCGTTGGGGTGCTCATTTCAGTTGTTGCTACCATTAAAAGTTTTGTTTCCATTTTTTTAGTCAGTTTTATTTAATAGTGAATAAGGATAATTATAAATTAGCATCTAATTGTCTGGTTTTTGTCTGGATTGTTGATATATTAAAGTGTAACACCTGCTACAAAGAATGTGGTTTTTTCATAAGGGTTTGCTCCGACAATGGCATAAACAGGTAGGCTAAATTTGTCGGTAAAAGCTATTGATTTGCTTATTTTTATTCCCAGATTAGTAATTCCAAAACCTGTAGTACGGTAAGTTGCACTTTCTCCGAGTGAGCCTCCTAAGAAGATTTTAGCAACCGGTGCAATTTGGTATCCTAATTCAACATAAGTTGAGAGTGCATTGTCGCCGTTAGCTTTTTTATCTGCTCCTGCAAACATGGTGTTTACTGATGCACTAAATGCTGTTCCGGTATAAGCAAGTGTTCCTTCAAATATATGACCTGTACCACCGCTGTATTTGAAATAGTTTGGTTGAAGACCGAAGTTGTAGTAGTAGTCGGTAAGGGTTAGAGCAAATTTGCTTGAAATGGCATAAGTAGCATATAAGTCAACTTCTTTTACATTCCCTGAAAAACTACCTGAAGCCCATGAACCAAGAGTTAAAGCTCCGGTTGTGAATGAAGCATAAGGTTGAATGTTTGGGGTTCCACTTGTCTTACCAGTCGGATCTTCTTGTGGAATACCACGCCATACATACGAGCTAACGATGTCGGCTCCGGTTGCGAACTGTGCTTTTGCACTTGAAACGGTTAAAGTCATAATTGCTGAAATTGCTACTAATCTAATAATTCTCATAATTGTAAATGTTTTGAATTCGTTTTCTTAAATTGAGACATGATGGATAATATCATTTTTATCATCGCTATCATCATTGTTTTTTTTTCTTGCTATAAAATCGTCATCGTCGTCATATAATATCTTGTCGTAGTACTCATCGGACCCAATCACGTGACTAAGTGCTCGTCCGGCTGCAAAAAGGAGAATTACACCTCCTAAAAGCTCAAAAATCAACATTAAAGTAGTGTCCATTTTGTATCGGTTTTTATTCGATGCAAAAATACACCGGAAGTTATAAGGGTGTTGTAAGGTTTTGGAGCACTTATATAAAGATTTTATAAAGATTTTTTTGTCGCTATTGAGAAGTAGAGTGTTTAGTTTTCAAAACGGAATATTTATTAAGAGCGTATAATATATTCAGGGCAAAAGGAATGAATACCTGTTCTTAAAAAACAGAAAAACACCTGAAATTGTTTACCTTTGCATTATTCAACGATAAAATAATTTCGATAATGATAAAAAAAGGTGATAACGTGCGTTTTCTAAACGCAGTGGGTGGAGGAATAGTAAGCCGCGTGGATGAATTGAAGAAAATGGTGTTTGTGGAAGATGCCGATGGTTTTGAAATTCCGGTACTCGAACGTGAATGCGTGGTGATAGCCGCTATAAATGAAGAAACAAACTTTCCGATAAGAAATTTTAAAACAAAACCGGAACAAATAACTACAAAACCGACAGAAGTGATTGTGCCGGAGCAAAAGCAAGAACCAGTCTTTGAAACCGCTGACGGGGATACGCTAAAAGCTTTGTTGGCCTTTTTCCCGATTGATATTAAACAACTACAAACTACTTCTTACGAATGTTATCTGGTAAATGACAGTAATTATTATCTGTATTACAATGTGGTGACTGGTGAAAATGATGTGTGGACAAGCGCTGCCAGTGGGCTAATTGAACCGAATATGCAGGAGCTGCTCTCCGAAATATCGAAAGAGGAATTAAGTTCGTGGGAAAAATTGCGGGTGCAATTGCTACCCTTTAAACAGGCTAAAAGTTATACTCCACAGGCAACAGTGGATGTGAATCTGAGGATTAATGCGGTGAAATTCTACAAACTTCATAGCTTTACCGCTAATGAATACTTTGACGAGCCTGCTTTGATGATTGATATAAGCTCTGAAAAAGAAAAGGAAGTTGAGAATAAAAAGATGGCTGATATTTCGCCCGAAGAAATAAAACAAGCCATGTTTCAAAAAGAGCAAACAGGCAGACCACGAATTGTGAGTCATCCGCAGACTTCGGAGATTATCGAAGTAGATTTACATATTAATGAGTTGCTGGATACTACAGCCGGTTTGTCGAATGCAGCCATGCTTCAGTGTCAGTTGGATAAGTTCCACGAGGTGCTGGATGAAAACAAAAAGCATAAAGGCCAAAAGATTGTTTTTATTCACGGTAAAGGCGAAGGCGTACTTCGCAAAGAGATAGAAAAGTTACTCAAAACCCGTTACAAATCTTACTACTTTCAGGATGCTTCATTCCGTGAATATGGATTTGGGGCAACGATGGTTACTATAAAATAAGAACGACCCATAAAGAGACCCCTAACCCCTAAAGGGGAACTAAGCTACTTTCGTCTCACATGTTTTTATTTACAATATAAGTAAAAGAAAATTGTGCTAACTTAGTTCCCCTTTAGGGGTTAGGGGTATCTTATTCCGTCAAAAACAAAATCCTGTCTTCTACGGCTTTCAGGCAAACGGGGCAGAATACTTTTGCTGTATTTGTGCGCATCCGGCAGTCGAAATACGGACGATAAATGCCTTTAGACAGGTAGCCACCACCTTCAAAAACGCCGATCTTAGCTTTGTTCTCATCCGTTAATGGAGTGGGGATGGCAGTCCCTTCGGGTAAATCCTTTTTCCATTTAGCTCCAAATTTTACCAGCGTACTTATGTTTGGTTCCCAAGGCTCATTCTTCAAATCGTACATACCGTTCAACGCATCGTTGTCATAGAAATATTCGTCGGCCAGGCCCGCGAATGAATGCCCGAATTCATGCACCGTCACTTCGGTTTGTGCACGCTTACTATCGGCCGAGGCTAGGGTGTAAAAGTTGTATATGCCTCCGCCACCGTAGGTTTTGGTATTGGCCAGAATGTATATGGCATCGTATGGAACCAACGATGCGTAATCACGAACAGCGAACACGTTGGGAGTGGTGAGATAACGATCAGAGTAAAAAGTGTAGTAATGCGACCCGAGTGCCGAGTTTCTCCAGTTGCCATTCTGTGGTTTGGATACTCCGGTGTCGACCGATATGGCGGCTATTGCGTAAATATTGATTCTCGATTTGTATTTCAGAAATGGTTCGTGGGTAAAGAGATTATCTGCTAGTCGTTGTGCATCTTTGAAGAATTTAGCCCGTTGCTTAACAGTATAACCTTCGGCGATAACAGCAATGTCGATGGCTTTGTCGGGCGAAGCTGTTTTGCAAATAGTTTTTACCGGTACGTCTACCATTTTTGTTTTGCGGATTAGTTTATCGTCGGGCGAGAATCCAAACTGGATGAGCTTTTCCCATTTGTCGAAATCCAACCGACGTTCGATAATGACCTTAACGGATTTTTGCGGGTAGGGGAACTGAATGGATTGCTCAAAGCTTTTGTTGACCAGTGCTGCTTCGGGTGTAGATTGCCATTCGAAATAGAGTGTACTAAAATCGTCGATGTAAATCAGTTTGCTGGTCAGACTATCTAATACCAGAAAACGGTATTCGCCCAGATTCATATCGTCGGACAGGCGCGTCCGGCGTCCCCCCCAAAATGGCTCCTGAATAATCTTAGACAAATAAGCGTTAGTGGATTTAGTGTTGCCACTCAACTGGAAATCGATACGACAGGCTTTATTGGTGAAATAATCGGTATATTGTTGTGAGAAAAGGGTGAAACAATAAGTCAAAAAGAGGAAGAGGATAAACAATGGCTTTTGCATAAATCTTGTTACTAAATTAATGATTTGCAAATTAAAGAAAACTTATAGATAAAACCTAACCAAAACGCTTTTTTGGATTATTTTGTCCTCTTTTTGTTCCTCTTTTTGATTTTAAAATGCTCTGGTAGCAAAAATAACTTACAAACTTTTACTTTCCACTTGCTACTAATTTGCCTTCAGGCTGAATGGAGTCCTGTTGATGGATATTTTTTACGGTGTAATTTCCATTTCCGTCAATGAAGATTCTTTTTGTTTTTCCTCTGAAACAACCATCTTTTTTTACTGTAAGTATATATTCACCTTCCGGTACCGAATCAATGAAAAATTCGCCGTTCCGGTCACATCTCCCGTTGGCAACAGCCACCAATGAGGTCGGATCGCGCAATGTTACAATTGCACCTTTAATTGATTCTGTTTTTGTGTTTAGTACGCGCCCTTTGATTGAAAATGCCTCACGCGCATATAATTGAGATGCTAAAAGGATGAAAATTCCGAGTAAGAATGGTCTTACTAATTGATTTGTTTTCATAATTTCATATTTTAAATGTTGGTTTTTTATGATTAAATGTAAACCAGAAAGATTAAAGTTGAGTTTTGGGTTGAAACTTATTTTGAACTACGACTTTGTTCTTCGCTGGAAGCGGTTGAGCGGTTGCTGCGGGTTTTAAATTCGGATTTTCCGAAATTATAGTTGAAAGAAATCTTCAAGTGACGTGAGTCGTTATGATTCTTTACATCAATGTCTACATTATCGTATTTAGCATATGCACCATTTTGACCTGTATTGAAAATATCACTGACAGCTACTTTTATGTTCCCTTTATCTTTGAAAATTTTTCGTTGTAAACCCAGATCAACCGTATAGCGAGGCCGAACAATAATGTTGCTTACTAATTGATTAGAACTATAACGTCCGCTTAACTCCATTTCAACTTTGTATGGTAGCGAAAAATTATTGCTCATATTACCGGTGTAACTCCAACGGCTTATCGAGGATCCCGTACTTGAATTAAACTGAATTTTCTTATACATACCGGTTAGGGTTCCGTTGAGTCGCCACCACTTGGTCGGTTGCAACTGAACGGTTTCGGATGCATTGAAATCAAGAGAGTTATTTAGATTTTCATTGGTTTGATAAATGGACTTTGTAGCATCATCTTGTCTGATAACTTGTGTGAAAACACCGCTGGAATAATTATACCCCAGACTTGTAATTAAGATGTTTTTAAAACTATGGCTTAGTCCGAGTGAATGTGTAAACTGTGGTTTCAGGTTTGGATTTCCGACATTGTAGGTGTATGGATCTACCATCCATCTGAATGGATTGAGCATATCATAATCCGGTCGACCGATTCGGTAACTATATTTGAAGTTAATATTGTTGTCTTTGTTGAGCGTTTGTTGTACGAAAAAAGAAGGGAATATTTTCAAATAGCTGGTATCGTTCACTTGATTGGTGGTAACAGATGTCCCTTTCGAAATGGTATTTTCCAATCGTAAACCCAGTTGTAATGTGGTTTTGTCGAACTGTGCTCGTCCGTTTATGTAAGCAGCCTGAATATCTTCTTTATAAATAAAATGATCGTTTTGAACCAGGTAGCCGGTCATGTCTATTTTGCTGTCGTTGTTTACAAAGCTGGCCTTTGCTCCGGCTTCAAAATTGAACTTTTTGCCGATAGGAAGCACATAGTCGAGTTTGGCAGTGTAAATACTGATGTCATTGCCTTGCAAGGTATTTACCAGAACATCATGATTCAGGTTATTACCTGCTGCATTGTAATAAATACCGTTTTGATTATTCGGACTTGTGTAGTTAAACCATGCATGATCAAAGTCAGCCGAAAGAGACTGGCCTGTGCTATCTATATCCCATTTATAATTGGCGTTGAGTGTTTGATTTTTCCAATGTTCGTTGGAATTTGATTTGGAAATTAATGTTGAGTCAACCTGCAAGTTTTTATCGGTAAATGTAGTTGCATTTTGATCGGTATTGTTATTATGTCCATTGCTTCCGCGCAACATGACACTTACAACGTGATTTTTACGAATGAAATAATCGGCTCCCACTTTGTAGTTACTGGATTGTCCGTCATAGGTTCCATTCGTGTTTATGAGTTGATAAGCACCGTTCAAAGCTGTACTTGTAAACCTGCGGGTTGCATCCATACCGTCGGAGCCCGCCCAGTTGTAGAGTGAGTAATTTCCATACAAATTAAGTTTCCCATAATTCATATTAAGATCCAATCCGCTGTTCCATCCAAATTTACTGGCTGTTTCGGTACCGGCAAAAGCACTTCCGTTGAATCCGGGTGCTTTATTATGCTTTGTTTTGATGTTGATGATTCCTGAGTTTCCTTCGGCATCGTAACGTGCTGAGGGGTTTTCAATAATTTCGATTCGGTCTATATTTTTCCCCTGCATACCTTTTAGCATGGCTGCCAGTTGCGTGGCCGAAACATAGGTCGGTTTTTCGTCGATTAATACTTTTACGTTTTGTTTCCCTTTCAGGCTGATATTATCGCTATTGTCGACCGTAACACCGGGTAATTTTTTCAGAATTTCATAAACATTCTCGGATGCTGTTGTGATGGAAGCATCGGGGTTAATCACCATTTTGTCCACCGTTTGTTCAATAAATTTCTTTTTGGCAGTTACCACCACATTATCGAGCTGCTGTGACGATTCTTTGAGCACGACAGTTTTTTCGACTACCGGATTTTTTTTGTTGATGATGATTTTTTCCGATTCATGTTTGGCGTAGCCCACCATCGAAATGGAAAGAATATATTCTCCTGGGTTTACTTTGCTGATTACAAATTCGCCTTTGTTGTCGCTCACTTCGCCTTTTTCCATTTTATTGGTTTTAGCATTTATAAGTGTGGCGGTGGCAAAGCCGATGGGTTTATTGTTGGCGTCGGTCACGCGGCCTTTTATTACACACGCGGGCTCAGCCCAAAGCAGACTGGCGAAAAAAAACAGACAAACCAGCATAAGCAGGCGGTGGTGAAGATTGTTTTTAGAAGATTTCATATTGTTTTGATTTGTATTTTTACTGTGATTGCCGACTGGAATAAATTGTCCGATACATTGAGCTTTTACTAGTATTGACTCAAAAACCGTAAATTCATTACATCGATTATCGATATTTTTTATAGTTAGACGCAATAACTGGTCGGTTTGGATTTATTTTCTATAAAAAAGAGTGGAATTTTTTTGGAGATGGAGTGAAATTGTCTGAATTTAACTCGTCCGATAGTTCGGACGGCATGAATCCGGTGGAATTTGCCTCGTCCGAAGTTCGGCTGGCATGAATCCGGTGGGATTTGCCCCGTCCGAAGTTCGGCTGGCATGAATTCGGTGGGATTTGCCTCGTCCGAAGTTCGGCTGGCATGAATCCGGTGAGATTTGCCCCGTCCGAAGTTCGGCTGGCATAAATCCGATGGGATTTGCCTCGTCCGATAGTTCGGATAAGGCAAAATAGTTTGAGGGGTAAAATTTATGAGTGTCGAAAGAAAGTAAACGTAAGAGATCGAATTTTAAACTATCTCAATCCGGTACTTATCCAGTAATCCGGCAATGCCAGTCCTTGAAAAACGGGCTTTTGTTATCCGGTTTGCTTCGGGGTCGATGGAGTAGTGGAATGATGAGCTAAAATCTGCTTTTTCGAGATTGGTTTTCTGAAATATAGCCCGCATCAAATCGCAATTATCAAATTCGGCCGCCGTCAGGTCGGCTTCAGTGAAGTCGGTTTCCTGCAGATTGCAGTTTTTAAACCGGGTCTTTTTTAATTTTATCTTATAAAATACGGCCAGCTTCAGTACGCAGTTTTCAAAGTCTACAGAAAATAAAAAAGGATTACATTCCTCAAACTGGACACCCACCAGTTTACATTCTGTAAACCGTACATCATTGAGTGTCGTATTTTTCATTTCGGACAAGCTGAAGTCGCAGCTATCGAACACGCAATCGCGAAACGTAATATTCAATAAGCTCACAGCGTAGAAATTGCAATTTATAAAACGGCAATTTTCATATTCGTCAACGACCGGTTTGTTCTCAGTAAAGTCTATCCGGTCGAAAAGTTTGTCCTCTGTCAATGTAGTATGCGTTTAAATGATGTGCAAAAGTACGAGTTTCTAATATAGTATACAACTCTTCCAACGTTCAAAACTTAGGGGGAAAATTACAGAAGATTGATCGGCTATGCTAAAAATGATTATTCGTAGAGCCACACAGCCTTTTTCACATAGCTTTCATCGGTCAATTGCTGCAGCATAAATGCAGCCACGTCAGCGCGTGGGATGCTTACGTTTCCTTGTAATTTTTCTTTTGAACTTCCGTGTTTATATATGCCGGTGCCCGGCTCATCGGTTAATGCACCCGGTCTGATCACTGTCCATTTCAGTTTGCTTTTGGCAATGCGCTGTTCATTAGTACTGTGATCGGCAAGAGGTACGCGAAGCATAACGTTGACCAGCAGAATACGTGTGGAAAGTGACATCATTGATTTACTGTCACCGACACCCAGGCTCGATAAATAGATAAACCGCGGAACAACTTCCTGTTCCATAAGTGATACTATATTTTCGATACCCTGTATGACTTCCGGAGAATGATGCGTGAGCGATCCTCCGCCTAAAGCCGAAATGCAGGCATCGGCATCCATAATAGCGTCGGTCAGGTTAAGTCGCTCGTTCAGGTTGCCTACTATCACTTCAGGTTGGGGTGTTCGGTTCGGATAGATCCTGCTTTGCGTATATAGGCCACCACCTGATAGCCTTTTTCCAGAGCTTGTTCTACCAATAGTGCTCCGATTTTACCATTTGCTCCAAAAATAACTACTTTCATACGCTTTTGTTTAATGGATTAGTTGATTTTTCTTGATATTTACCTTCGGTATGTTTCAGGTAAACAGAAAAAGTAATGAAAAGTTGTGTATTATATATCAAAACTATTATATCTAAAGGGAGAGAATTGCAATTGCAATCCTCTCCCTTTTATGCTTGGTCTGTTTTGTCTACGAATAATTCTACTTCCGGTTTTTCATTTCTTCTGCCGTTTTTACACGCAGCCCGGGATTTTCTTTCACCATTTGACGTAAAAACTCTTCGGGGTAGCCGGCACGAATAATGGTGGGTGGAATTTTAGCTTCGTTCTGAACAAATTTTCCGTTCTTCTCGGCTTTAATGTTGCCATCCATGTATTTTACCAGCAGATATTCGCCCAGTTTTTTCCACGCTGCAGTTGAACTTTCGGCTTGGGAATTACTGAAATTGGTCAGAAATATTCGTGCATCACTTTCTGCCATTCCTACTGCCACCTTATCCATCGCAGGAACAAGTGCATTGAAATCACTTTCCCATTGCGACTGAACCTTCTTGATGTCAGGGTACATATATGAATATTTGCTGTATGCATAATTTGCCACCCAATTGTAGGTCCAGAATGCCGAAGTGGCAGAATATTCCAACAAGCTTCCGTTGTCGGCACGGAAACATTCCGGAACTTTATTTATGCCGCAATACATCGGCACATAAAGCGATGTAGCAGCATCGTCAACTCCAAACCAAAGAATTCCACCAATGTAATCGGGCAACCAACTGCGCATCTGAGCCACAAACGTAAATCCTGTTTGCTGCGTCGCAGTCGGTCGTTCGTGAACGTATTCTACAGTATCTACTTTAAATGTCAGCGGACTGCATCGTAGTTTGCTTCCAAATGGTCCGGCAGCCATTCCCTTAGTCATGTCAAGTTCAGTACCCTCATATTGATCGCGCATGCAATCTTTCAATTTTTGAGTTGAAAGTTTCACAGAGGGTTTAATCCACAGTGGCATGCGTTCGGTTGTTTCTCCTTTAATGTATGAAAGATATTTGTCCATTGTAGGATCGAATTTACGGAAAAATGCCCATACGCGAGCCTCGCAAGCACGCAAAGCCACATAGTCGAGTGGGGCATAGGTGTCAGAAAAACTAAATTCTTTGTTTTTTCCTTTAAAGTATCCTTTTTCGCGCGCAAAAGCAATTACATCTTCAGAGTACAAGCAGTTGGCTTTGTCATCATAAGGAAATGTGGTGATCCGAGCCTGATTGGCATGTGCTGAAATGCAGTCGTCGGGAATTCGTTGAGCAACCCATAGGGCACCTTTGTTATGTGCTCCTTTTCCAACCATCTCCATGATCCAGACTTCGTTTGGGTCAGCAATAGAGAAGGATTCACCTTCGCTGCAATACCCGTATTCGGCTACCAGATCGGTCATCACTTTTATGGCTTCGCGGGCAGTTTTAGAGCGTTGAAGAGCAATGTAGATCAAGCTTCCGTAATCAATAATGCCGGTAGTGTCAACCAGTTCTTCGCGACCACCAAATGTCGTTTCACCAATGCTTACCTGATGTTCGTTCATATTTCCGATTACCGAGTAGGTTTTTTCGGCCTGTTTTATTTTTCCCAGATACTTTCCCGAATCCCAGTCATGAATGTCAAGCATAGTTCCCGCAGGGTAGGTGGCAGCAGGGTAGTGGTATAATGCCCCGAATAGGAAGTACGAGTCGGCATTGTACGAAATTAATGTGGAACCATCAAGCGTGGCAGCTTTTCCTACTAAGAAATTGGTACAGGCAAATGCTGGGGTTAAAGTCGCTACAAAAGCGATTAGGAAAAGAGCTCTCTTTATCATTATTTTTTTAGTTTTTCTTTTTGATGGTCGCAAAGATAAAACAATATGGCTAAATAAAAAAAAGCCAAAGGTCAAAAGACATTAAATGCTAGCTGTCGGAGGTTATTTTTGAGAAAGATTTTTTATCCATCGGGGAATAATAAGCACTCCAAGTAAAAGGTATAAATAATAACTAATTAACCTCCAAATGAGTGTAATAATTAGAATTGGTCCACTTCCCAACGAAATGTCATTATAGTATTCTTTAAAGGTAAATTCGCTAATCCCGCTTCCTCCAGGAGTTGGACTCACTACCATAACAATCCACAGAAGGAGTTGTCTTCCAAAAATAATAAGTTGATTGTTGAAAGGAGTGAAAGCTAAGAATAAGGCATTTACTACAAGAAAACGGGATGACCATGACAAAGCTGTAGTGCCAAAAGCTTTTGCCCAAAAACCTATCGATTTTTTGCTCATCTCTTTAGACGCATTAATCATGGTTTCAGAAAACGTGGCAATATTACTATGCCATTTCCGCAAAAAAGGTAATTTAAATAATAGCAGGAAAAGTTTCGCAATTAAATCGGGTCTGCGAAATAATCCAATATATAAAATAGTAGTCCAAACGAATAAAACACCGAAAACGCTCCAAAAAACAACTCCAATAGTGGATGTTATAACGGAAGTTGCATTAAATAATGCGTGTAAAGGCACAAAAAAAAATAGTAGGGCAAATAACAATGAAAAATAATTCATCCAAAAAAAGATTACTAATCATGATGGCTGTGCTCCGCCCAATACTGATTCCTTCTTTATTTAAAAACAAAATAACCAAACTGGATCCACCAATAGCAGAAGGTGTAGCAGCCGAAGTATATTCGTTTAATATATTGATATTAAATGCCTGCGTCCACGATAAATCTTTGCAAGCCATAAGTCGAAATCGCCAAATCATCCCAAAATCACGACCAAACATAAACATAAATGCCAATAGAATATACCCAATACTGTTTAGATTGAAAGTTACACCCTTAAAAGTTTTAGAATCAAATTCAGACAAAAATAACCAGCCAATAACAATTATTCCAATTATAACTGGAATGAGAACTTGAGATATTTTAAATGGATTCGAGTTATTTTTAAGAGTAGGATTAGTTCTGGCATTCATATTTTTTTCATTAAATAATGATATCTATCCAATACTTCGTCAGTAACACTCTCCCACGAGCGAGTAATGCTTTTAGATGCATTTAACCCAACCTGTTTAATCAATGCCGGATTGGCAATTAAGTTTCTAATGCAAGTAGCAAAAGAATCTATAGTATCAGTTGTTAGAAACCCGTTTATATTATTCGTAATTATTTGCGCAACATTGGATTCTTCTATCAATATAGATGCTGTACCTAACGCAGCTGCTTCCCGTACAACTAAAGCCCACGTGTCGTAGGTTGAAGGAAATAAAAATAAATCTGCAGCGGCGTAATATTGCTTAAGTTCGTTGCGTTCAGTTATTAATCCTACAAATTTAATCTTTTCGCTTAATCCTGACTTGTTGACTAATTGCTTTAATTCTTCCGCAGCATAACCTATTCCAATAAAATACATTTTGAAAGGAAGATCTTTTATTAAAGCCAGCGATTCAACAATCATGCGAATATTTTTCTCCCAAATAATTTGACCCACAAAAAGAAAAACAGTTTCATTCTCTGAAATTTGTAATTTTTTCCGAGCTGATTTTTTTATAGGTTCTATTGGTTCTGCATTTGAAAAATCATTTCCGAGTGGAACAATCTCAATTTTTCCTTTAAAACCATATTCACGAATGGTTTCCTCCACAGATGGCTGTGAGATCCATACCTCATCTGCTTTTTCAAAGAAGCGGATTACTTCTTTAACCATCAATTTTGCCAGAAATTTATTATGAACCGAGTGTTCAAAGTCATCGCGATATTTTGAATGAAAAGTTGCTATAAAAGGCACTTTTTGCTCTTTAGCAATACGCAAAGCGATATTGCCAGAACTAAACGGACAATGAGCATGAACCAAACCAAAAGAAATTTTATCAAGATCGGTTCTAAATGAAAGATCTGTTTCAGGTAAACCGAATCGATACGGTTTTCTTCCAAATATCGGAATAGAAGAATATCGGTAAACAGGAAAAGATTCGTTATCGATGTAATATGGTGATCTTGGAGCAATTACGCAAACTGGTTGATTTTTTTTTTGTAACCAATAGGCATAATTATATGTAGTAAGTGATACTCCATCCATTATAGGTGGAAAACTATCATTAAATAAGCCAATTGTATTCGATCCATCTCTTTGTTTTACAGACATATTTAGTGAGTTTTGTTAGATGCTAATATAAAAAAAACAGACTTACATTTTAATAAAATAAGAAGAAATAATGTGTAATTAAAGAAATGAATATGTCAATATAATTCAATAAACCTAATTTTATGAAGTAGATTAGACCTCACGATTGCTTTTTGAGAAAGATTTCTTTATCCAGTTTGGAATAATCAGTATACCTAATAACAGATAAAAGTAGTAACTGATAATTCTCCACACCAGCGTGACAAAAATAATGGCACTGGCTGACGAAAAAATGTCGCTATAATACTCTTTAAAAGCATATTCGCTAACTCCACTACCACCTGGTGTCGGGCTTACCAGCATGAAAACCCACAAAATTAATTGACGGGCAAAAACAACCAGATGGTTGATTCGTATCGGATGAAATGCCATAAATACGGCGTTGACCACAAGGAAACGGGCAGACCATGTTAGTAATGTCATCCCAAAAGCTTTAATCCAAAACCAAAAAGAGTGTTTCCCAATATCGTGCGAAGCCTGAACCAGATTGTTGGTTAGTAAATCTACGTTGGAGTACCATCTGCGCAAAACTGGAAGCATGAAGAGAATTAGCAGCATATTTCTTATCCAGTCGGGACGTTTAAAAATGCCGATAAACATGATGGCAGTCCAGATTAACCGTGTGATATATAACCCAGTAAACACTATGAAAAATGTAGAAACAATGACCGATGAAGAATTAAAAAGCTCATTGAACGGTATGAACAGAAAAATGATCGGACAGACAATCAAAAAAAACAATTCATCCAAAAACAGGTTGACAAACATGATGGTAGTGCTACGACCGGCGTTGATTCCTTCTTTAATCAGAAATATAACAACCAAGCTGGAACCTCCAACGGCTGCGGGAGTAACTGCCGATGTAAATTCGCTCAATACATTTATATGGAAGGCTTGTCGCCACGATAAATCTTTATCAGTAAGCAATCTGAAACGCCACATCATACCGAAATCGCGCATTGACATTAGTAGAAATGCCAGTATAATAAACAGAATACTTAGATAATTGAAATCAAAGGAGGCAAATACAGCAGGGTCGAACTCGTCGAGAAACAGCCAGCCAATAACAACTAGCCCAAGTAAAATTGGTATTAAAACCTGATAGATTTTAAACGGTTTTGTAATGCTTTTAGAGTTGGCTCCTGTTATCGTTTTCATTTTCGCTGTATTAATTTTCTATATCTGTCAAGTACTTCTTCGGTAACGCTTTCCCACGACCGGGCAATACTCTGTGAAGCATTTAATCCGGCAATTTTAATTTTTTCTGGAGAATTGAAAAGCTCGCGTAATTTTGCCGAGAATGCTTTTGCTGAGTCTTCAGTGAGAAAACCGTTGAAATTGTCAATGATATTTTCAGCAGAGGAAGAACCTTTTATCAGCACTGAAGGCGTTTGCATTGCTCCTGCTTCACGAATCACTAAAGGAGCATTATCGTAAATAGATGGAAAAAGAAATAAATCGGCAGCAGCGTAATACTCTTTGATCTTTTCACGCTCGGTAATTACACCAGCAAACTCAACCTTTGAACTCAACTTCAGTCTGTCAACTAATT
>Ga0209540_10000650_pt1 | contig 30604 bp, 29 predicted proteins | sample BarGraIncu01121A_FD_184501 | JGI IMG/M metagenome (GOLD analysis project Ga0209540, IMG submission 184501) | Arctic peat soil microbial communities from Barrow, Alaska - Barrow Graham LP Incubations 011-21A (SPAdes) (version 2) | ecosystem: Environmental > Terrestrial > Soil > Wetlands > Peat... | reverse complement strand
ATCTCCGAGCAGATCACGTATTACTGACAGGGCTTCCGACTCCCGGCTGTCCATGAGTTTGGCAATGGCAATGGAAACGGCTGGCGATGCCTTGTCTGGGTCTCGTGGATTCAGCTTCTTGCGCAAATCCAGGCTCTTGGTGAGGTCGAGTAGCGCCGCCTCAGGCTTATCGGCCTGCAGCAGCGACTGCCCACTGATGAAGTAGGCTTCAGCACTGAACAGTTTGCCCTGGCGGATGTACTCAGATTCAGCCTTGCTGCCGGTAGCCTCTCGTTTCAGCTTTAGCTGCGCTTTTTCGAAGTAACAGCCTGTTGGATCCGGCTGTGTTGTTTCGCGAAGTTCCCCGTCCAATCCTCCAGGGGTACGTTTAAACAAACGACAGAAATGTTTCATAGGATTTCGTGCAAGCTTGCCCCTTGTAAGACTTTCCTCCTGTTTTTGGTCTCCCATCTTTAGCCCTATTCCAGACCCGGATTTTTGGGAGGTGTCAACCCTATTGAATCGACCATCCGCTCATCCGAGAAATCGAACTCCCCGTGCAAGTTAAAATGCGCCCAGGTGGCGACCGAGCCATTACGAATGGCTTCGATCAGCGCGGTCCGGCGCTCCTCACTCTTCTCCTTGGCAAGTACCCGTGAGAGATAGAGGTAGTTCCAGCACACTATGGCATTCTTGATCAGCCGACGACAGGCCTCGGCAATCTCCTGGTCCTCCTTCTCGCCCTGGATGAACTCATGGCTGTGGCCGAAAGAGACGGCCTTGGAAAACTTGTTCGAACCCTCTCCTTTGTTGAGCTGCTTCTCGACGGCCTGCCTGAGCTGGAGATCGTCGCAGTACTTCAAAATGAAGAGAGTCTTCGGAATCTTCCCGAATTCCTTCAGCGCCCGGTATAGCGGGTGCTGTCTGGAGTAGGAGTTTAGGCGTTTGAAGAGCTGGGATGCTGTGGTGATTTTCAGCCGAATGGTTGCGATAAATCGCAGGACCTCATCCCATTGATCCTCGATCAGGGCTTCGCGGATGCTGTGGTGGGGTAGCAATACGTGCCCTTGTTCCTTATAATGCCGCCGGTCGACCGGCTTGTCGTCGCCGGGGGCTTTTCTTTACACTTAAGAAGAGAACGAGGAGAGTACAGCCGCTGGTACCCGCGTCAGCTGCGGGTCCTCGGACGTTCCCGGACCCCGGGTGAAGGCCTTTTGTCAGTGACCGGCGATCAGATCAACGTGAAACCGAAAAGGATTTCGGATTGGTGCCGGAATTAACTGTGTCGAAACTGAACCAACCGTCGCCGACTCTGCCCCAAACTTCGGCCCAGTACTTGCCGGTCGGGCGTGTTGTGTAAATGTAATTGGTATAATCAAAATCTTTGCTGCCGTTAGCAGAAAGTGAGACCGACGAAAATTTGACAAAGTCAAACCAATTGCCATCAGGGTCGGTTACGCGAACGGCAACTTCATCTAAAAATTTAGCTGCGCCTCTTACTTCTTTCAGGGTGAAGCTGATTTTGAAGTTATTTCCTAATACAACGGGGTTGGCTGAAATTTTTACGCCATCCGAGATAGAAGCGTACCCAGTGCAAAGGAGGGATTTGGGAGAACCTGACAAACTTGTGCTTGTCCCGCCGAATTTTATGGAAATAGTGTGTGTCGTACCGTCTTTAGTGGAGGTCGGAGTAGCTAAAGTAAAACCGTGATAACCATTGCCCTTGCCAGCGTTTAAAAGATCCTGGCGAAAACCTCCGGCTGAAACTGACGTGATTTTTGAACTGCCGTCATAGATATCAACGGTTGCTGTGCTGTCTGGGTGGTTTTTGTCCCAGGCCCACCCGATAATGTTGCCACAGTCGGTACTGTCAATCCAACCCTCGTAAGATGGCGTGTCGGAAAGCAACCAACGATCGCCGGCGTTATAGTCTGAGCCGGAAGAAATGGACACGGACAGGGAAAAACTTTGATAACCAGCCTTTGACAAAGTTAACGTCTGATTTCCAAGGGTGATTCCCGAGAGACTGAATGATCCGTTACTTCCTGTGATTGTTGATTTGCCACCACATGTTACCGTCGCCCCGGAAAGGGCTAAGCCTGCAGCAGAGGACTCATGAAGCGTACCGTAAATGCCGCCGGTGGGCGAAGCAACAACGTTTATCTTTATTCTACTGGTGTTTGATTGTGCACCTTTCCTATCGGTTATTCGCAGTACCTGGTATTCATATGTCCCTGGTGCGTCATTAAAGGTGTACGAAAATGGACCGATATTGGCTGATCCGGCGCTAGAAGGGTTATTAATTTTTACCTCAAACGTCGGAGTTCCTTGATTTAAATCTTTATTCCACTCGGCATAACCGCCTGACGAAACTCCATTGTCGGGATCGGTCCATCCTTCAGGGTCAACACTGGCTTTGTCATCACGGTTAACATCCTTATCTGCAAAGAAGTACAGATTAACACTCTGGCCTCTAATAACGGTGAGGGGGGTGTCGTACCCGTAATACGGACCTGAAAGAGATGTGCTGACTGCTGCTTCAGCTATAGGGGGACTGTTGGAGGAGGAGGAGGAGTCAGCAATGGTGTAGTAAACTTTATTGCTTTCGGCGCCTGAGGAGTCTTGTCCCCACCAGAAATACGACCCTTTTGGCTTGCCGCTTGGAACGGGATAGTCGATAGAAAAGGATCCAGAGGCATCAATTCCTACGTTCAAAGATGATGTGGTATCCTGATCGACGTACTTAAAATATAGAACTGCTGTGGTGTTCGGAGTAAAGCCACTGCCCGATTGTTTGAAAATTGTTCCGGTTGTACCAGAGGGCAGATTTTGTATGATTTTGGGTGAAGCCATGTAGGCTGGGAAAACCGTGAGGTTAAACTGCTTGCTAACAGCTTGGGGGGGAGTGCTGCCATCATTGACTTGGGCAGTAAAGGTAAATTCACCGCTTTGGGTGGGAGTGCCTGATAGTTTGCCATTTTTGTCTAGACTAAGACCGGTTGGCATGCCGCTGATTTTGCTTACGGTTTTATACGTCGATTTTTGTGTTCCTGTGATTACATTCCAGATGTAGTGCCCAGCGTCGGAGATGTAACCACCAATGGCAGACAATATATAACCGTAGAGGCTACCTACTCTTGCCGGTGGCAATGATTCTGATGCCGTTATTCCTACTGGGGCAACGTCATTACCAGTAGTTACAGGAATTGTAACCATTTCTTCAGCAAACAGGTATTTACTATCTTTATCTGTTACCCTGATAAAAAAGGTAAATTTCCCTTCTTTAGTCGGAGTTCCTGAAATTTCGCCGTTTTCCTTCAGCGAGATCCCGGGAGGGCACTCACCTTTTGTTACTTCCCATGTGTATGAAGAAGAGCCACCACTAGCAACTATAGTCGAGGAATAGTAATGGTTTATTTGTGCTGTTGATTGTCCGACAGTTTTAGTTACAATTCCGACTTGTATGGTCTCGTTTGTAGGCCATATTACAACAGCGTTACGACCCTTTTGGTCAAAACAGTTACTGAACTCTGAGTAACTGTAATTAATATTCTTGCCAAGATGGTTTTTCTTTTCTTGGTCCCAAGATCTTCCTGGATCATTTACCGTTACACTTCCTGAATCCATTTTCGTAATGACCATAAAGTGGCCGTTGGAATGTCCTCCTCGCTTTTTACAGTCACTTTCTGATACCCAAGGTAAAACCTTGAGTTGATCATCCTTGCAAACTGGCTTCATCTGAGTGTATACAGCAACTATTACAGGTTTGTTTGATGCTAATAGGTTAATAAGTGCATCATCCTTGATTGTTACGGCCGCTGCGTTGAAACCATTATGTTGTGCTAAGGCTGCAAGTTCAACAGTGCTGGTATAATTGCCGATTATATTGTTTATCGGTTGATATGATGGTTGTATTTTGGCAAGTAATTTTATTAAATCGGTAATTTTGTCCGGTGTATTATTTTCATCATATACAACCTTTCCTTTATTATAGAAGGCATCAACCATTATGTAACTGGCGAGACCACAGTGTCTCGCAAGTGACCAGTCGTTGCCAGGAGGCATTTGTGATACCCACGGGACGTCATCAGTCACACTTCCAGTTGTTAGTCCTAAAGTTTTAGCTAGTTCCTTAGCTGGAGTGTCTGTTCCATAACTTCCTAAACTTAAGATAAACCCTTCTACTTCAGGGTCTTTGACTCCGCTTATGAAATCTGAGTTGTTACTTGTCGGTTGAGATGAGTTGTCGCCACCTCCGCCACCGCAACCCGATAATACAAAAAGAAACAGCAGAATGGCGCATATACCGTATTTCATGTCAGCCTCCATACCAAAAGGAAAATCAAAGCTGGTTGATCGTCGGGCAAGCGAGTGGGCGGACATGTCTTGCCGAAGTTGCGGAGCAGCAAACGGCACAAATATAAGCTAATTTCAATAAAAAAACACTATTTTTTGTGATGGGAAGGGGATTCTTTTTTTAGTTGATAGGGCTGGACTCAACACTCGTGTCACACAAGCCGCCATCTGGTGGAGATCGTCTTTAAGGATTGACCCTCTCTAGACGCCGAACCGGGACCCACCTCAACCTTTAACTCATTAATTTTACGATTATGACACCATTAGAGTGGTCAATGTTGGGCGCCGAACCTGGGTCAAAGTCCTACGCCGGTTCACACCGAAGAGAATGGCACACCATCAAAGTCTTGCAGACAGTCTTAGTACGTCCCATGTACGTCCCACGGGAGGACATCGCCTACTGTATTGCAAGAAAAAACGGAAGGAGAGTGGCTGGAGGAAGTTATGTCCAAACGAAAAGATGTTAGTGAAGCAAAATATATATCTCCAAATCAACTTGCAGTACGTTGGGCTTGTTCGCGGTCGTCTGTTGATAGGGTTGCCCAAAAAGCTGGCTTCTCTTGTTTCTTCCTGGGCAGCGGCAAGAATGGCAATATCCGTTACCTTCTATCGGAGGTTCTGGAGTTTGAGCGAAAACAGACGGTCTAGATGCCGGTGAACGCTAATTGACTGTGCTTCGTAGCTTACCGATCACCCAGGGCCTACCTGCGGGACCCCGAGGAAGTGAACAGTTCTGGTTCATCGAGGGATATGCGGTTATCCACTTCAACGACGAGGAACGACTCATGCTGCGCCTCAGTTTCCCGGCTCTCGTGACATTTCGCGTGCAGCACCATGCCTTTGCCGTCGAGATCGGCAAATTAAAGGAGCGCCTCCGGATCGAAGGAGCGAGACCCGGCCTGACCGCCACCACCTAATTCATCACCGGATGGCTCAACCAGCACATAACCATGATGGACCGTGCCATCGGACAGTTTGCCAGGACCCACCCGAACCCTGACTTTTGATCAGTCTCGGATTTTCTATGTACCGAAACGGCGCAAAGCAATCAGATGCCGGCCTACCGGTATGAAATTGACTCCGAGGAATTGAATCTCGGAATTTACGGGAATACCAGAGTAAGCCCCGATTTAAAAAGTCCGCCTGCAGGGCAAATTTGGAAGCCGCATTTTTGGCACCAATCAGCGAGTTCGTAAAAATTCCCCGACACCACGATTTTCGTCATTTGGTCATGGTAAATCCGGACTTGATATTCGCCCTCTTATTACCATACATAATCATGCTTATGTATGGTAAAAACCCGCAAAAACTGTTATAAGAATTTTGTCACGAAAAGCGCTGACTGAAACTGCTTCGGAGGTCTTTTGGAAATTTTACCGCAACCATATGCCGGCGAGACCGAGATCGCGCTCAGCCAGAGCACCGACGTCATCAAAGCGGCGGCGGAGTGGTTCAAGCTGGACGTTGCCAACGGGGATGCAAGGGAAGACACGATCAAGACCTATCTCTCCCAGATCAGGCAGTGGTTCACCTGGTGCAAGGACCAGGGGGTGGCGCCGGCGGCTGCGAAACCCGACGACCTGAAAAGGTACCGGAGCTCTCTAGTCGACCGCGGTGCCAAGCACTCGACCATTTCCCTGAAGCTGACGACGATCCGGAGATTCTACCAAGGGGCCGTGGACCGGAAGCTCCTCACGGAGAACCCGGCCGACGGGGTCAAGGCCCCCCGGGACCGGTCGGCCTACGAAAAGACCAAGCACCTCTCCGCCGGGGAGGCCGAGCTCCTGTTCCGGGCCATCCCCGGGAATTGCCTCAGGGCGTTGCGCGACCGGGCCATGCTGGTGATGATGACCATCGAGGGGCTGCGCCGGGTCGAGATCGTGCGCATGAACGTCGGGGACCTGAAGCAGCTGGACGACCCGGCCGAGTGCAAGATCCTGGTGCGCGGCAAGGGGAAGGATTCCTATATTTTCCCCCGGGAGGATACCGCCTCAATGCTGGCCGACTATCTGGCTGCCCGCGGGGGGATGAGCCCTGACGCCGAGGGCGATCCGCTGTTCGTCTCGATCGACAAGGGGAACACGCCGCGCAGAAGGCTCTCCAGGATCGGCCTGAACGGGATAGTGGATCAGTATTTCGTGACGGTGGGGGTGAAACGGGAGGGGATGAGCTGCCATGCCCTGCGCCATACCTGCGGGCACCTGATCTACCGCGAAACCAAGGACTTGAGGGTCGTCCAAGAGGTGCTGCGCCATTCCAGCCCCGCGACGGCGGCGAAGTACTCGGACGTAGACTCCAAGATGAACCGGCACACCAAGAATATCAGCATAAAAATAAGCAGATAGGGGATCTTAGGTCGTGTCTAGCGACCTGCGATCCCCGGCAATAGGCCTAAATCATCTGCTATTGCGTCCCACATATCCACGTCGGTTCAAGCGGATTCTAATTTATTAGGGTTCTTAAAGTCGTTAACTCCCCCTTACAACCCCTTAAGGACGTGCCTTCGCTAGATCACCATAAAATAGTCCATTACATTCTATGGCTGCATCTTCAAAATTCTTTGCTGCCGTGTTTAATTCATCAATTGACCAATGCATTTTATCACCGCCTAACTGCTGACTTCCGGTGCTTGTAGTATAAGGGTGGGCATGAAGTAGTGTATTGATGGTACTGACTGAATCTCTGTATGTCGCATCTAGTTTCAATAACTGATCGCGAAGCGCATCGGCAAGAGGAGGATTTGTTGTCTGAATCACCTTGGTGAAAGCATCTGCGATGTCAAATCCGGATTTTTCTGTCGGGATGCTAGTGAATCCATCGGAGCTGAGTTTCGCAATTGTCCAAATGACACCCCACTCTAAGTAGGAAAAATTGTACATTGCTTGCCCATACGCCTGTAGATAACTGGAATCTGAAGGGATGCGAGATTGATATGACATTTCACTCTCCTTTTTGCAAACAAACCGGTTGATGATGGTTTTTGGATACAAATTCTGCATACAATTTAAACCTCGGCTGTGTATTGGTTGCCGATTACTTTCAGCAGGTGGTTCCTTACTCAGGAATAGGCAGTCCGATCTTCAAAACAGGGAAATGCAACATAGTCGCCGCAGGCATAACTTGACCCATTGTTCGAACATTCTGGGCAGTCTGTCCTTTGCGTGGCAGACCGATCATTTCCATTATGGTTTCCGCCACTTATCTGGATTACCACCATTTGCATTTCTAACTCGCTCAACGTGAACAGCTGCATCTGGATTCAATTCTCTCGCACGTCCAATTGCTTCCGCTTGTGTCGGTGCAACGGCGCTAGCCCTTCCAGCATTGGGTTTACGAACAGCATAGTCACCTTCTGGACGACGTTCTACAAAGAGGTTGTTGCTATTGTTCTTGTCTTTCATACCAACTCCTTAGAGGAATATTCCCCTTTAGCCGGAAGAATATATCCCGGGTTTGCCTATTCCCTTTATGAGAATAGATCTCGAATGCGGAATTATTAGTTTTGCTTGAGATAACTGATGCTATACTTGATATTCGCTGCGGCGCCTCCCAAGTCAACCACTACGTTCCAGTTTCCGGCATGGGGCACAGCAATTCTTGCAGGGAACCCTTTGAAATACCCGCCGTAATACTTGAATTGTGAGCCCCTCTTGAATGCCGAGAAGTTCGAATCGTCGACGATGCGGAAGTTGCACTGGGTGTCACAGCTCAACACGACAACGTCACCACCATTAAGATACTCTCTTGCATGAATAAAATTCATAACCTCTCCTTTGAGTTAATAAGCTGGCATCCTAACCTTCTGACACTTCCTTTTTCGAAATTAAATACGAGGGTTTCAAAAAACAAGGGCCAATACCCTAAATTATACAATGTGTTTTTTCAACACGTACTTGAGCCAAGGGGAAAACCAAAGCCAGCGCATAGGCTTACTGCCTAGTGCCAGGGAACGCCTTAGAAACCTTGGGACGGATCGCATGGCCAAAAAGGGATGTTCGGGCTCATGGCAGCCTCCTTACAGCCATTGGCTGAAAATACAGTAATCGATCTTGCTAAATCCGTCAAGCATTTATTTTACACCAAGCATTTCCATGATTTGCTTGATTTATCAAGCTAAACGATGGTATTTTAACCCGAGCTAAGCATAAAAAGGAGGTTACCATGGCAACAGGGTCAAAAATAAGCTTGGGAGAATACCTCACCAACCAGCGAAAAATAAAAAACCTTACACTTCGGGAAGTTGAAGAGGCCACTGGCAACGAGGTTTCCAACAGCTACTTAAGCCAGTTGGAACATGATAAAATCGCCAAACCGTCGCCACACGTGCTTCATAACCTTTCTGAAGTATTCGCAGTTCCCTATGAAGTTTTGATGGAAAAAGCCGGTTACATAAAAGATGCTGCTAGTAGAACCACGGGAGAGAGGCACGGAAGGGTCGCGACTTTTGCGAAGGCAGACCTGACTCCAGAGGAAGAGGAGGCGTTGATGCAATATCTTGCATTTCTGAGGTCTTCACGTAAAGGCGGGAAAAGATGAAAAAGGATGACAGCTCACTACCTCAGGATTCACTGTTCGCAGTAAAGAAACAAGCGAAGAAAGCTCTTGAAAAAGCTGGGGTACTGGGCGTATTCCCTACACCGGTTGACCAAATACTCAACGCTGCCGAGGTAATTCTAGCACCGGAAGCCTATTTCAGCGAAGGGATGTTCAACAAGTTTAAACAGAAATTCGCAGGAGTCGCTCATCTTGTTAAAAAAGCACTGTCAAAGGTGGTCGGGCTGTTTGACGCTGTCGGAAGGATTATCTATGTTGACATAACGCTCCATGAATCGAAGAAAAAATTTCTTAAACTTCATGAAACGGGACATTCATTTCTGCCTTGGCAAGCCAAGGCTTATGCTCTTATCGAAGACTGCGAACAGACCTTAGATCCTGATATCGCAGATCAATTTGACAGGGAAGCGAACATTTTTGCTAAAGAAGTACTATTCCAATGCGACTCGTTTTCCAAAGAAGCGTCAGATCATAAATTTAGTATCAAAACACCAATTAACCTCAGTAAAAAATATGGCGCATCAATATACTCATCGATAAGGGAGTATGTAAGGTCGCATCACCGCGCCTGCACAGTGCTGGTATTGGATATGCCGGTGCTCATGGAAGGAAAGGGTTTCGTTTCCATGCTCAGAAGATTTGAATCATCCTCAGGGTTTATTGAGATATTTGGTCAACCACAGTGGCCTCACACGTATTCACCAGACGACCCCATAGGGGCCATGCTGCCTATAGGTAAACAACGATTTTCAGCACCCAGGAATATTACTCTTTTCGATATGAATGGAGCCGAGCACGAATGCATAGCTGAGGCATTTACCCAAACATACCAGGTGTTTGTTTTGATTACTCCGATTTCCATATTAACCAGTAAGTCAGTCATCATCCCATTTTTCTGAAAAGAACAAACGGTGTGGTTCGTCAGCTATCTCTTCTCTCGGGGCTGCAGGTCCATCCGAAAAAGTGATAGTTGTGAATCCGTATGCAGCTTTTCGTCGACCCTGTATCTGCGTCCTTTAGTTCTGGAAGTTTTTAGCCGCAATGGTCCCTCATATTTCTTTTCAGCCTGTTCCAGCGAATTACTGTACCAGGACTCAGCCAGTTTGCCATGTCCGGAAGGACGAGATTCCTTCTGATTATTTATCCAAAACCATGGGGTAAGCCGGCATACCAGAAGGGTTAAGATCAGGTAGTCGCAGAACGACGATGGAGGGGCGGCTTAGATAGGAGTGGTTTAACTTTCCGTTTCTGTTTAAGCCCTGGATGGGATATAGTGTCGTAACTCCTGAGAGTTTCGGCGGACCTGCAGCAGGTAGGACTTATTCTGTCACAACTATGTGGTAGAGTTCCGTCAGGCTGTGGTAGGCGCCATCCTCCGGAAATATACCTCATGAAAAGGATTAAAATGAGAGATTCCAACTCCTTTTTCGGTCAGAAGCGTCCTTGGTCCACGATCAAGGATGAGGTGCTGAAAGCTTATCTGACTCCTTACCTCGCGAAGGTCTCCAAAACCAGGCTCCCCATCATTATCGCAGACTGCTTTGCAGGCAAAGGACGATTCAATGATGGAAGCTCTGGTTCGCCTTTAATAATTGCTGATGCAATCTCCCGTCAATTGGACGCTGACACAGCCTCGCGGATCAAGGGTGTTTTTATTGAAAGGAAATATTTCGCAGATCTCCAGGCTAACGTTCCCCAAAAACAAATCTTCACGATACTAGAGGGCGATTTTGAGGATAGGATTGAGTACTTCATAACCCAATACCCCCCTCGAAACCAGAACCTCCTGCTATATGTCGACCCTTATGGGATAAAAAGCATCCTTTTTTCATACTTCGACCGAATCCAGAAAAAGGGATTCCACAGCGTGGAGTTACTTTTAAATCTGAACACCTTTGGATTTCTTCGAGAGGGATGTAGGTTAGTGAGCGCGCCGGATTCAGAGAAGGAAGCACCGGAATTTTACGAACAGGACGTAAACAGCCCAGAGCGCTTGGACGAGATCGCTGGTGGGAACTACTGGCGGGACATTGTCGAGATGTATCGCTCTGGTCAGATTAAAATGCAGGAAGCAGAGGCGAGATTCATTACAGAATACCGCGAAAAGCTTAAAACCGTCTTTCGCTATGTTATCAATATTCCTATAAAGACCAAATTACACCACATACCAAAATACCATATTGTTTACGGCACAAATCATGCTGATGGTTTGCTTCTTATGGTCGATAACATGCACAAGAGGTGGGCCGATTTCAGGGATGAAGCTCGTAACCATCAATCTGCCTTATTCGAGTTTGACTTCCCTGATTCGACAAAACAAGCCGATTGCTGGCATATTGATGAGAAGATCCTTTCGCGCATGAAACAAGAAATAGAGTTGAAGATGCTTTTGATTGCTTTAGCACAAGAGCTAGGAATCTCCTTCTCCACATCTGAATACAAGGAAGTACTCAAGAAAATGGAAAAGGAGGGGGTTATTGATGTGAAGCGCGACCCGCCGAAAACAGCGACAGGAAGGGCAAGTTCCAGTTGGGACCATACCCGAAATGACTTTTCAGTAAAGATATCAAGGAGAGGAACATGGCAACAGTCACTGCTATAGAATGGACAGAGGAAACGTGGAACCCAGTGACAGGTTGCAGCAAGGTAAGCGCTGGTTGCGATAACTGCTATGCGGAAGTCATGGCCCGCAGACTACACGCGATGGGAGCTCCAGGATATGACAACGGGTTCCAGGTGACGCTCCTACCCGAGCGCTTGACGCAGCCTTTACGTAAGAAAAAGCCAACCCGATTCTTTGTAAACTCTATGGGCGATCTATTTCACGAGGAGGTTCCAAGCTGCTTTATTGACGATGTTTTTGAGGTGATAAGGCAGACTCCGCACCATACCTACCAAATACTCACCAAACGTGCCTACCGGCTGCCGTTGTATTTTGGTTCTCAGCCCCTTCCTCCCAACGTCTGGCTTGGAGTCACTGTAGAGGATAGAAAAAGCGGGATGCCCAGAATAGAACACTTGCGGCAAGTGAATGCAACAGTTCGATTCCTATCAGTTGAACCCTTGCTTCAGGACCTGGGGGATATAGATTTGAGCGGAATTCATTGGGTAATTGTAGGTGGGGAATCCGGCCCCAACGCACGGCCGATGAACCAAGAATGGGTACTGGCGATTAAGGAACAATGCGATAGATTTGGTAGCGCTTTCTTTTTCAAACAGTGGGGCACCTGGGGGGTGGACAAGGTCAAAAGGCACAAAAAAGCCAATGGCCGCCTTTTGTTGGGACAGACTTATATGAACTATCCGCTCTGAAAGAAACCACCAAGGGTGAAAATATCGTGCGAAAACCTGAGCAGACAATCACGTGGGAAAAAACCTGTACTGGCTGCAGCTGCGGTTACACCGACTCGATGACGTCGCTTATGGGCATGTTCCCGTGCCCAGTCAAACTCTTCAAGGTTCCTACGGGCCTGTGCCCTGAGTGCAGAAAGAAGAGGGATACGCGCATGGAGAAGTTGGCTGCGGCGGCCGATCTCTTCTGGACATTCGAATCGGTGAAGGAACATTTTGAGAAAAATCCTCCAATCGCGGAGCAGACACTGCTGGTTCACGACACGAGTTGGAGGACCAACACTTACGCCCTAGTCACTGTCGAAGTGCCCTCCTCAGGCCAACAGAAACGCATCATCATTGATGGCTACAGCAGCGGGTATTCTGGGATGAGCTTCTACCGCTCAGGAAAGAACTGCTTCAGCCCTAAGGGACAGGTAAGGCTCCTGCCATATCACGAGGCGATAGCTGACAAAATCCGGAAAGGGCATGGAGGAGAGATTCAGCTTGCACCAGAGGACGTGTTGCTGCTGATCGAAAAATAAGGCCAGCAGTTGCCCCCCTTCAATACATCCTTCAAGAAGATGTAACGGAACCCTGTCAAATCTAAACTTTAGACGTGGCAATTGCGTCTTACTCTTTATCCTTATAAGTATTCTCGGAGTACGGCTTGCTGGGGCCATGTGTTAGTGCTTCACCGATGCCTTTGAGCCTGTCCGTTAAAGGCTCGACCAGCCGAGCGCTGATGTTGAAATTAGGATAATCACCCGCAATGTCTTTGTGCAGATAGGCAGCGACTTCTACATCACTTTGCGAGACGTATCGGCCGCCCCATTTTTCGATGATGTGTTTGAGGGGGCGACTCGATCTTCTCGGATGCTTCAACTTTTTCTGCGCGTCAAGCCACTCATAAGAAATGCGAACACAATCATGATGCTCGTGATGTGCGTTTTTCAGTGCTAGCTTCTGAATTGCATTCTCAATTTGCTCGTCTGTAAGCATAGCGCCCTCCCCCCTTTGATGATAAGTTTTAATGTTTCCGCAACCTACCAGCTCTCCCGTGAACTTGCAAATAAAAAGGTCCGCTCCCATTGCCAGGAGCGGAACTTCCCGCGCCGGCCAGGACCGCGTTCGTGTCTGTTTTGAACTATGGAAAGCCTCTAAAAGCGGACACGACCCCATTCAGGGGTCTAGGTGGCAACGGAACGGAAAACCCGGTTAGGCGGCGTTTAATGTGATATTGAGGAGGCTGTGCCCCATATGCACTGCGAAAAAAAACTTGACTTAGACTGCTTACAACGTATAGGTTATACATAACCTGAAACTAGGAGGTAGATGTGCCTGTATTGCGATTCAATCCCATTGGATGCCTCGACCCGGGCGATTACAAAATGAATTTCGATGAGTTGCGCAGGTCTCTTCTTGTCGTTGGCCCTGGCGCAAACATTGAGCCCGGTTGGGATGCACAATGGCGCCTGCACCTGGTCAATCAGGCGGAGGTCCTCGTGTCGCAGCTGTGGCAGATCGGCGTCACGGAAATATTCCTGGATGGGTCATTCGTTGAACAAAAGAGTCATCCCAATGATATCGACGGCTACTTCGTTTTTAACGATCTTCTTGCCCTAGCCAACGGCGACCTGGAAAAGAACCTGAACGCCCTTGACCCTTACAAGAGCTGGACCTGGGACCCCCATTCGAGAAAGGGATACCGTGGCTATCCCAAAAAACAATTGCCAATGTGGCACAGATATCGCGTTGAACTTTATCCGCACGTACCGATTCTCAATAATAAAACAGGCATCCGCGATAAGTACGGGAACGATATGATCTTTCCGTCGGCTTTTCGCACCTGTAGAGACACGTGGGAAGCAAAAGGCATCATTCAGATTATCCGTTAACGGAGGAATATATGATCAAGACTGAGAGCGAATATAATGCCGCCGTGACTCGTCTGCGACAGGATCAGGAAATTATTGCTGAGCAGGTCAAGGCAATGAGAGGATTGGGTCTCACAGAAGAACAGATTGATCATGCCAGCAAGCCAACACTCTCTTTCCATGAACAATTGAAAGAAGAAGTTGAGGTATATGAAAAAATGCGTCGTGGTGTTTTTGAGCCAATCTCCAATCTAGAGCACATTGGGCAACTTTTAATCGGATTACGCATCTGTTTGAACCTAAGCCAAAATGATTTAGCCTCTAAACTCGGGATATCACAGGCTGCAGTCTCAAAAGATGAACGGAACGAATATCATGGGATTTCCGTTGAGAAGGCACAACGAATTTTTGTAGCCATGGGGGTTCGCATAACGCTGACTTTGGATGAACCGGTGCTCAAAGCCGCGAATGGTTGAAAATGCCCATATCACGGCTCACTGCCTTATTTGGGGGCCGAAGCCAGCCACAATTGATTCTGGCATTTAGAGCCGTTAGTTTCAGTTAAATCGACTTGTGCGCCTGTGCCACTAATTGTGTTGACTTGCCTACATAATTCGCAGGGTAATATTTTGAAGTAGATGCGGAGCCCGCACACGCGGGGAAAGGCTAAGCGATAATCAGGACATCATGTCTTGTGCATATCGTACTAACCTTTGGGTGTAACCCACTATCGAACGCCTAGAGCCTCGATGGACCTCGCCAAAGAAAAATGGCGGGTCTGTCGGGGCTTTTTTAGTTTCAAATCGGTTTGATGTCTAATGGAACTGTGAGGTGGCCGGGATTTGTGAGACAGCCTGAGGGGTGAAATAAGCAATGCCCCGTCGTTGTTGTGGTTGTCGGCGTCAGGCCGCCGTTCTCAGTTTCTCAAGCCCCTTGGAATAAGCCTCATCGGGGGTCTTCTTGTCAAGTGCCGTGTGGCCCCGCTTCTCGTTGTAGAAGTTGAACCAAGCCGTGAGGTCTTTGGACAGCTCTACCCCAGTTTCATATGATCTCAGGTAGATACGCTCGTATTTTAGGCTTCGCCAGAGCCGCTCGATGAAGATGTTGTCTTTGAAACGCCCCTTGCCGTCCATACTGATCTTGATGTTCCAGGTCTTGAGGACGGATGTGAACGCCTCGCTGGTAAACTGGCAGCCCTGGTCGGTATTGAAGATCTCGGGTGCCCCGTACTTGAAAAGAGCTTCTTTCAGCGCTTCGACGCAGAACCGCGTGTCCAGCGTGTTCGACAACCGCCACGACAGGACCTTTCTGGTGGCCCAGTCCATGACCGCGATCAGGTACATGAATCCCCTTTGCATGGGGATGTAGGTGATGTCGGTTGCCCAGATTTGGTTGGGCCGTTCGATGGTCAGCCCACGCAGCAGATACGGATAGACAGGATGCTTTGGTTGCCGCTTGCTCGTACCAGGCTTTGGAGCCAAAGACTCGATGCCCATTATGAGCATCAGGCGCCGGACACGATCCCGGGCCACAGGTGCTTCAGGTGTCGTCAGTTGGCCGGCAAGCGACCGACTAGCCGGCTATTCCCGGTACCTCGCATTGGAATGAATGACGCTTTTGGACCTGAATATCAGTGTCTCGGAGCCTGAAGGGGCATGTCCAGGCCTGACACTCCGGCCTTTCCTGACACTCCGGCCTTTTACTTGATCAACCAACTGTCAACACTTACTAGGTCTTCGACCAGAAAATGGGAGCCGTCACGACCATTTTCTAATGATCTGATATCGAATACCATATAATGACCACCTCCATTTTTTAATGCTTTGAATATTTTACTTCCTGTTTTACTGTCTTTGCTTACGTAGCCATGTCCGTATGTAAATCCATCTTTGTCACGCATTAGTATGCTATACATAGTATCACTTGCATTAGCAAACTCAAAGTTGTAATAGTCGACTAACTCTGCAAGCACTCTAATTCTCACGGGTTTAATGGGTTTAGTTAATTTAAATTCTGTAGCTGTAATTTTATTGTAACCAATTGAACTTTCCCAATCTATCTTGTACCCATTTTTTGTTTTCTGAAGGTAGTAAATTACATTTTCCCATTGATTGTTTTGACCCTGGATAACAGTTTCTATTTTTGCCCATTCGCCGATTTTAAGATTACCTGGTGTTTTTTTTGTGATAATTTTGTAAATCGGTTTTTCCCAAGCTGTTCTTCCAACGTTTTGTTCGTCTCGCAATGACTTGACTCTATACGGATCAAGTATGTAGTTTAACCTGTCATCGTAATCATTAACACTTAGATATGCATTTACTACATCGATAGGTGAATCGGAATTACTTATTATTGTTTTTGCTTTTGTTTCAACAACTGACCAAGTCCCGTCATCCTTTAGGTTCACTTGTTTTCCGCTCTTGGTAGCTGCAAGCTCATCAGCAAACCCAGTAGTTGCAAAGAGGCAAAAAAACCAGGCAATCATAATGTTTTTCATTTGGACTTCCTTTGGACTGCGGCCAATTTATTTAAAGATATTTGATAAAGTAATATGAAACTCTTCACTGCAGGAGGTGTAGAAATGTCTTCCAATACCATCGTGATAGAGCCAAATATGCAAATCTATTTTTTCTAGATTTCCGCAAGTCCTTTTGCTAAATCGGTATTTTTTTAAATCAACGTATACTCTGTTTTCTATTGAAATTTCGCCAGTTAGGAGTTCTCGCAGGTTTTGGTCGTTAATTTGAAAATTGTGTGATATCCACACAAGAACGTTAGGGACCAACCGCAAGTAATTGACGCTATCAAATTGATCCACGGCATCTGCAATGTTTTTAGTAAAACTATTATGGATAGTCCTATGAGCAAGCCCTTTTTCCGTAGTCTTAGTTAATATTGTCTTTACTTCACAAAAGAAAAACTTTTCGGTGAGTGAAATTACTTTGAAATCAGGCGTTTTTTGATTCCTAGTGGCGTCATTTCCCGCAAATCTATCTGTAACGAGGCCAAATTTCATAAGATAAGCCTTGACGAGGCTTTCATCCTTTTTTGTAATATGATCTGTTTTCATTTTCACCGTCCTGCGACCAACGGTAGTGAGGCGCAGCGGCAGCGCGGACTTGTGCGCCGACCGTCTGCCGCCGATTGTTGGACATTTCCCCAGCCGTCATTTGTTATGCTGTAAGCATGTCATTTGATCCGCTGGACAAGAACCGGGTGTTCAATATTTTCAACTTTCATTTTGTATCCACCGGAGGCCGGGTAAATCATTACGGCAGGATTAACCCATATCCAAACCCAGACCCACGGTTCGGTTTGCTCCCAAATTTGGCCATTAGCGAGCTTATAAAAATTCCCAGCGTTTAACCCTTCAAATTTACTTACAATCATGCTTTCAATGACATTCCCCCCACTCTTGCCCCCTGTGGGGCGAGATGAAACAGCCTGCACATTAATCGACTTGCCTTTGACAGTCAGTTTTCCTTTTTCGGGACAAACGACCACTGCCGGATGATATTCATAAAGGTATTCATAGGCATTTTTGACTTCCCATAGTGACCCGTCGCCGAGTTTTATGATTTCTCCGTTATTTCCCATGAACGGTGAGGGACTTTGTACTGTAGTTTCGTAGCATGACTGGGCAAATGAGGTGCATTGAGTACCTAATACCATGGCTAAAACCAGGTTGATTAGTAATGATTGCATTTTTTGCTCCTAACGGTTGAGCATGTGACATGCTTAGCAACTGCCGTCTGGTTATGCCATCCGTATTTTGGTTATTCTCAGCTTATACAGTTCAAATTGCGAGCACATATAACGTTGGTAAGTTGTGTAAGTTGTTGTTACTTACCCTTCAGCTCCTTCTTCGCCTTTTCAATTGCAGGCAGTCCTGCAACATGGGTGCGCCCGTCAGCTCACCCCAAACAGCTAAATGCGCGCCATGCATACAATCTCGCCCCGCCGGACAACACCAAGGTCTCGGCCGACATGATTAGAAAGCCTTTACTATTCTTATCCTCACGAAAGATCTCTCGACCTTCTATGCCGCAATGCAATCACATGGTGAACCAATGCTGGGGCATACCCCCTCCTGTGTATCCTTCCATTCTGGGGGATATACATCTTCCAGCATCCAGGTACTTTTCAGTGCCGACTTGAAGCTGATACATCTCAGTTGTAAGAATTTACCAATAAGTGTGCACTATATTACTTCTCATGATTCAAGTAAAGGGGAATAGCCATCCACAGGTGTCGAGTGGGATGTGACGGGTGGTGTCGTAGGTGACCCTTTGTAATATTTGCCACTACGGTCCATTGTCTGCTTTCTTCCGCGCACTTTCAGCAATTTGGTGCCACGCTGGGGTACACTTACTACCACAAGGGCACGCCCTAGTGGTAGTGGCAGAAGGTGCCGAAAAGACTATCATGGTGGTTTTTAATCGGCTTTTGATAGGCTTTTACCAAATTGTCTTTGAACCCTGTGATTGCGCCAAGGTCGTCATCCTTGAAACGGGTGGACATCAGATGGAGAACACGGAAGAGTGGTGGAGATAGGGGAATCAATCTGTCGTTACTGCGATTGAGGGTGGGATCGATTCGAGATCAGGGCAGGGGGTAATAGAAAAGGCCACACTTCGTGCGGTCATTGCCGTTAGGCCGGAGCTTTGAGCGACGCACTCCTTTTTTTGGCCAAGTCTTGCCTAAAATCCGTACGGCCTCTCGTGCCATCTCATTACGACCTTCGCGTCGTGCCCGGGGAGCGCGATCCTCCCCTCCTGGATCCCCTTTGCCACTCTGTCCCCCACCTGATAACTCAGGCGATTGCCGTGCACCAGGTAAAAGAACCAGGCCATCGGGTAGCCGGCCTTCCGGTCGAACTGCTCCAGCCGCTCCATCAGGAAGGCGTCCGTGGCGCACTTACGCGCCTCTATCTTCGGTAGCTTCAGTCCTCCATCGGCCGCAGCCCAGAGCGGAGTGAACCCCATGTGCCGCTTACCATCATGGGTGTAGTCGTAGAGCTGCAGCGACCAGTGTTCGCAGAGCCGGGCTCCGGATCCGCCGGCGGAGCTCTCCGCCCAGTCACGCAGGAACCGGATCTCACCCCTGGGCGCGTCGATCCAGTCGGGAGCGAGCGTGTCCAGCATCGGGACCTCCTCCTGTCGCGTCGGGCCGTCGCCGAGATAGACCATCTGCACCGTGCTCTTTTCCATTTCGGGGATCGACGCCAGCCGGTTGGCCCGCTCGGTCTCGACCATGGTCCGCAGGAAACGCCGGACGTCGGCGAACTGCTCCAGCCGATAGCGCCAGGGGGTAAGCTCAGCCGGGTGCTCCGGGCGGGCGAGGTAGGGATCCTGGAGGTCCTGAAGCTCATTGGGGGATCCCCAGTGGCTGGCATCGAAGAGCGGGCGGTGCACCACCTCGTGGCTCACGTCGACCTCGAGCTGGAAGAAGGCGTCCGGTGCCTCGCCATAGGGCGCCGCGATATAAAGGAGGTCGCCCTGGTACTCGGCGGCGAGGTGGCCCAAGTCCTTGTGTTCTTCCCAGACGGCTCGGGCGCTGCGGCCAGCGGCCTCGAACGCCGCGGCCAGCCAGTCCGGGTGGGAATCGGCAATCCGCTCCCCGGCCGCCGAAACTATCCCCCCCGCCCAGCTGCGGCCGGCGAGGATCCCGGCGAGCCGGAACTCGGTCGCGGGGTAGCGTTTCCGCAGTGCCGTCAGCAGGGCCTTGTGCCCTTTGCTGTACCTGGCCCCGCCGATCAGGGGCGCCAGCTCGTTTTGGTTCAGGATTTCCATGCTTGCTCCAGGGGTGGCGTTAGCCCGGCCGCATTGGCCCCCACTTGTGGGGTTTTAGTCAAATGTTCTCAGACCACCGCTAGCCACGTCTCGCCCTCGTCGAGCGCGTCGCAGTAGCCGCGCACTCCGGCGGGAAACACGCCGCCGCCCTCTTCGACTCCGTCCCGGCGAAGGGCCAGCTTCCAGCCGCCGCCAAGTTCCAGAGCGTGCAGAGTGATTTCGAATGTCTTCATGTTTTCCCCGATTTCAACCGGCCATCCCGGCCAGCTGCCTGCTCCGCAATTCCGCCAGGGAGCGCCCCAGCTTTCCGATCTCCCTTGCCATCACCTGCTCCGACACTAAAGCGATGCCCGCCGTATCTCTCATGATCTCAAGCGCTTCCCTGTGGCACTCGAGGGAATATTCGGTGAGCTGGATGCGCTGCTCATCCTCCGTCAATTCCTCGAAGCCCGCCTTATCGTGGGGGTTTTCCATGCCTGAATCTCCTTAGGGCCGTGTTTGATCTCAGTCCCGCCTGTGAAGCTTGGTCGGAAGGTCGCTGAATATATCAGGTCCGCAGGTACTGGTAAAGGGTTTCCCGCGAGATGCCGAATTCCAGGGCCAGGCCCGCCCGCTTTTCACCCGCTTTTTCAGAGCCTCGACCTGGCCTGGATCCAGCAAGCGTTTGCGGCCCTTGTAGGCGCCGTTCTTTTTGGCCACGGCGATCCCCTCGCGCTGGCGTTCCTTGATCAGGGCCCGCTCGAATTCCGCCACAGCCCCCAAAAGCGATAGCAGCAGGTTCGACATGGGGGAATCGTCGCCGGTGAAGATCAGGCTCTCTTTAACGAACTGGACTTTCACCCCTCGGCCGGTGAGACCTTTTACGATCTTCCGCAAGTCGTCCAGGTTCCGGGCCAGGCGGTCCATGCTGTGGACTATGACCTGGTCGCCTTCACGGACGAACTCAAGCATCTGCTGGAGCGCTGGACGGTTCACATCCTTGCCGGAGACCTTGTCGGTGAAGGTCTTGTCCAGGTCGACCCCTTCGAGTTGCCGGTCCGTATTCTGGTCTTCCTAGGATACCCGGATGTATCCGGCCCGCTGCCCCTTCATAAAACCTCCAATCCCGGTGAAAATGTCAGGATAGGTTCTAAGACATTTTCAAAGCCATGTCAAGAAAGACTAAAAATAACCCTAACCTGACGCATTTTTGAGCTGTTCGTTACATGTATTTGGGGTGCACCCTAACTTGACATTCAAGGGCGCAGTTGCACTCGTACTTGTAACAACCTGCAATCATATTTGGGTCTGCAATCAGCACAGTAGATGTCTGCCATGGTGACAACCATTATGTTGTAAAGTATTCCGTCAGATTTTATTTGTCGAAATTTATTTATAAATCTGTGCCATTACAGCTTGTTGTCGGATTATAATAAGTACCAAGTGTCGGATATACTTACACGTTGTTGGAGAGTAAATTAAAAAACAGTTGAATATTAGCTATATATAAATTGGCATTAATTATGCTGCAAATCTTCGCAGAACCTTAAATTAAGTGAAAACAGGAGAAATAACAATGAGAATGAATTTCATATCTGGATTATTAACGGGTCTGTTAGTAGTTGGGATGGTTGCTATGGCGAATGCTACAACTATTTACGACATTAATGCGACATTGGGTTATAATTACGGGTCATTAAATGGAAGCTTCGCTTACGACAGTTCAACCCACGTTGTTTCGAACGTCACCGGAGTATATTACTCTGAAAATGGCGCCACTGGTCACCCTTACAGCAATGATTTGACAAACATGGATATTATTCCCATTCTCGACTTCCCCCCCAATATCTTATCGTTCACACTTCAAAACTTCGTACAATCCTCAATCCTTCACCCGTATGGGACGTTATACAAAGCAAATTTCTATATAAATGTTGATAATCCTTTAGATCCGTCAGTTCAACAAATTTGGGCGACCGTTGTCACAAACCAAACCTTTTACGATTATGACCGCTTCGAAGCATATGGTCTTAATGATATAAACGCTGCTACAATAATCGCGCACCCAGGACCAGTTACCGATCCTGTCCCTGAACCCTCCACAATATTACTTCTTGGTTTAGGTTTTTCTGGACTTGCTGGGATCAAGAAAAAATTTAAGAGAAGCACTCAATCACAGAACACCTGATAGATGAGGTAAGTGAAAGATGCCCGTTCCCAATGGGAACGGTATAAAGCGAGGGTTCGTGCGAAAAGGGGCACAAGCCCAATACAGGGGGAAGCCAGGGTGTTTTGTTGCCCATCCCCCGAATCTGCAAAATTCCACGTCTCTCGCAGCAAAGCAACTTGGCCTCCTCGGCCCTTTGTCGTATCAGTCAACGAACGTTGATTGTCATGACACGGAGGGCATCAAAACCTCACAGGTTGCCAAGCAAACAGGCCCGCCCTCATCCAGAGGCGGGCCTGTTTGCTTAGCGTACGATTTTTTCCGTTTCGTGAGCTGCCCCCTCTACGAGCTTACCAAGGCTGGTAGTAGGGCGCAGTGAGCCGTCAGCATACGCGTACGGAACGCAGCTGCGGCCAAACGTAATGCCTGCGGCGAATGGCAAACATAAGGTCATCAGCTGTCCAGCATCTGTCTCACCTTCCTCAAAAGCATCAAGGGATGGACGGGCTTCATAATGAGCTCCGTCCGTCCGTCGAGATCGCCTTGATTTCCAATGATATCCGCGGGGTAGCCGCTGGAAAAGAGCACCCTTACGCCGGCATCGAGCTGCCTGATCTCGCCAAACGCCTCCTTTCCGCTTTTCTTCGGCATAATCAGGTCCATGATGATGAGCCTGACCTTGTCCCTGTTCGCAACGAACTTCTCTACGGCATCCTCTCCGTCCCTGGCGAGGATCACCTGGTAGCCGAATTGCCTGAGGATCGATTCCAAGAAGGTACTCACGGACTGTTCGTCTTCCGCCACGAGAATGGCTTCGCTGCCGCCTCTGAGCGGTTGCTCAGCGACAGCGCCCGCATCGGGCGCCTGTTCTTTCTCGACGATGGGGAGATAAATCCTGAAGGTGGTCCCTTCACCCGGCTCGCTGTCGACATCGATGAACCCGTTGTGCTGGCTGACGATCCCGTGCACGATGGCCATACCGAGACCGGTCCCTTTTCCCGTCTCCTTGGTGGTGAAAAAGGGCTCGAATATCCTTTTGCGGGTCTCCTCGTCCATCCCGATGCCGGTGTCCGTTACCGAAATGAGGGCATACAATCCGGGCGCTGCGCAGCCGCAGGCCTTGCAGCTCGCCGCATCCAGTATTACGGGAATCCTGCCGTCTCTTTTGCTGGTCGGCTGCTACTTCCTGTAAAGGGCTTACATACAGGTAGGAACCCGCTGCAGGGTGCCGACATCGACTATCTGCTCCGGCTGCCAGTACCCATTGTAACTGAACGGCCGGAAAACCAGCAGAAAACAGCACAGTGAGTCGGTGATTGGTGTGAAAATTCTCAACCGGGAACTGTTCAGGGCGGTGAAAGCTCGGTGCGATAAAATGGTTGAAAATAGAGGCGATGATTACGACGAAAAGGCTGTGCTCCCGGCCGATGCGCATGGACAAGAAATTGAAGAGTCAACGGTCGAAACTGTTGAACCCGCTGCCAACCACACACCACCACCTGTCATCACGAAGAAACGGCCAAAACGAACGCCAAAAACCAGAATTGAGGTTCAAATCTAACCTAGGCATTCAACCTTGCGGAATTAGGGTGCTAATTGACTCGACTTCCAAATATGACTTGAAGTGGGAGTTTTCTGCTACACCTAATCCATCCTGAGCCGTCCGCCCTCCCCTTTTGGACTCCCCTCCTCAGAATTAACATGCTATAAGCAATCCGCAGCCTTAGCCCACTAACACCACCCCCCAACATGAGACAAAACGATGAAAGAACGCAAACACCTTGTCGCCATCGAGGTAGACAGGCTCATCACAGCGACCAAGGGCAGCCGGAACGCGGCCCGAGATCGTTGCCTGATGCTCTTGATGTTTCGCCACGGCCTGCGTGTTTCGGAGGCGTGCGGCCTTAGGCTCTCCCAGGTCGATATCGAGAGCCGGGTGTTGCACGTCGCCCGCCTTAAAAAAGGGCTATCAACAAGCCACCCCCTGCGTACAGACGAGCTGAAGGTAACCCCAACATTGATGCAACCACGGGCCATTTGTCCCCGGCAGACGAATCTTAACTTTTAGAATTTTGTTGGGATTTGAAGTGGTTTCGAAGCAGATCACGCGTTCCCGCTTTGTTACTGCTAAATACCGGACACCTCACCGGACTTTAATGTTGGCCCTGGTCAGAGTCGAAATTGATCCACTCCGAGCTCCCCGCTGTATACACTGACTGTTTTCATATGCTCATATGCTCAGTGCTCCACTTATAAGTGTAAGATAAATCTAATGTTTTCCGTAGGATCTGTTGTCCTAACCGCCGTCGGACGTGCAGATCCCCTTTGTATTGTTCTCGGCATAAGGTAAGATATTTGAATGCTGTTCCCCCTGTAAATCTTGATGCGCTGCGCAGAATTCCCGAAACTCAACACCCCCCATCATCATTCTCATGGAAAGGTTCATCGCTATTTATCTGGATGCTGATAAGATCTGGAAGTTAAATGCCAGAAGCCGACGACACGACAACCATGCCCTTGCGTTTGGGCCGGAGAAAAAAAGATGGCTGTGGATAAAGACAAGAGCAGGTTAGCGGCCGAGCTGCGCCTCCGTGCGGAAGACCATATCAAAGCGAAACCGTTTGGAGCTGGTAGCTCTGACACTTATGAACAATCGCCGCGTCTTCTTCACGAACTACAGGTCCATCAGGTCGAACTGGAGATGCAGAACGCTGAACTCCGACACGCCAGGGATGAGGCCGAAAAGTCCTTTGAAAAGTACACCGACCTATTCGAATTCGCTCCGGTCGGCTACTTTACCCTTGATCGCGACGCGGTCATCCGTGCCGCAAACCTTACCGGTGCCGGCCTCCTGGGGATCGAGCGCTCCGGGCTGATCGGCCGGAGATTCGGGCAGTTCGTCGCAGCTGCAGACCGCGCCGTCTTCGCTCTCCTGCTCGGCTCGACCTTTGCCGTTCGGAGTAAACAAGCGTGCGAAGTGGCGCTGCTGAACAGGGGGAAGCCTCCCTTCTTCGTGCTGATCAATGCTGTGGCCGCAGACTCGGAGCTGGAATGCCGCATTGCCTTGGTTGACATCACTGAACGCAGGCAGGCCGAGGAATCCTTGCGCGAAAACCAGGAACAACTCTGCGCTCTAACCGCCGAGATCTCGATCACGGAAGAGCGGGAGCGCAGGCGTATTGCCAGCGAACTCCATGACCAGATTGGCCAGGTTCTTCTTTTTATGCGGATTAAACTTGATGCGCTTCACCGAAAGGTTGAATCACCCGAGCAAGCCGGGGAAATAAGGCAGATAATAGGAGCAGTAGAAAAGACCATTCAGGAAGTGAGCTCGTTAACATTCCAGATAAGCCCGCCACTTCTGTACGAGATCGGACTTGAGGCAGCCCTTGAATGGCTTTGCGAATGGGCTCAGGAAAACTACCGGCTGCAGGTGGATTTTCATGACGACCGGCAACCCAAAGTGCTGAGTGAAGAGAATCGCAGCACCCTCTTTCAGGTCATTCGCGAGTTGCTGATCAATGTCGCGAAGCATTCAAAAGCGAAAAAAGCCGTTATCACCGTTAAAAAGGGTGGTGGCAGCCTTGTTTTGCAAGTAGAAGATGACGGAGTCGGATTTGACGTGACAAAGGTGGCAATAAAGAGAAAAAATCACAGCGGATTCGGGCTATTTAATATAAGGCAGCGTATCGGTCGTCTGCGTGGAGATTTTCGTGTAGAATCGGAAATAGGCAGGGGTACCTTAGTGACAATCGCGGTCCCCTTGCCTTGCTCAGATATGGTAGAGTAGGATTGACATAACGGCAGGATTAAGGAGGTAATCCCTTGAGCATACGGATTCTAGTGGTTGAGGACCATAAAATTGTGCGTGAAAGTCTGCGTTCCATTCTGGAGAAGGAGCCCGATTTTGAAGTCGTCGCCGAGGCGGAAAACGGCAGTGAGGCGATAGCGCGCGCCGCGGAATTCCAGGTAGACCTGGTTCTTATGGACCTGACATTGCCGGATATGAACGGTATGGAAGCCACTAGGCGGATCGTCGCCGAGCTACCCGAGGTCCGCGTAATCGCACTCACCATGCATTCTGACAAAAGGTTCATAACTGAATCTTTGAAGGCAGGTGCCAAGGGGTACCTTGTCAAGGGAAGCGAAACGAGCGAACTTTTGGAGGCAATTCGGACAGTTGCAAACGGTGATCCATACCTGAGCCGAAGCTTGCGGGGGGGGGCAGTCACTAATGACTTTAATGCTTTTCCTGAGGAGTCATCTTCCGGGACCTCTCCCCTGACTCAGCGCGAGCGAGAGGTCCTCCAAAAAATCATCGAGGGGGAAAGTACCAAAGAAATCGCTTTCAATTTCGGGGTGTGCACAAATACGATTGGCAACCAGCGGCGGCTGATCTTGAAAAAGCTCAAGCTGCGAAACATTGCCGAATTGACCCGGTATGCCATTCGCGAAGGGCTCGCTTCACTTTAGCAGTCTGAATCCAAGGGCCCTTATGATAATTAAAGTAATCATTGTGGACGATCACCCCATGGTGCGGGAAGGGTTGACGTCCCTGCTCGAAAACTTCCCTGATATCGCGGTCATCGCTGAGGCAAGTAACGGAATGACTGCCATAGCATGCGCCGCAGGCCTGCTTCCCGATGTCATGGTCGTGGACATCTCCATGCCCGGCATGAGCGGTATTGAGGTAATACGCCGGATCACAAAAGATTATCCAGCCATAGAAATTATCGCATTATCGATGCATTCCGATAAACGCCTGGTAATCGAAGCGTTGGACGCGGGGGCCCGGGGCTATTTTTTCAAAGAGTGCTCCCTCGACGATCTGGCGAGTGCAATTCGAACCGTAGCAGGGAAAGGTGTTGTCTCCGGTCCAAAGATGCCCGGGATTATCATCTCTAACCGACCACAGGTCCCCGTATCGTCTTTGCACCTTTCCGCCCGTGAAATTCAGGTTCTCCGATCGCTCGCAACAGGTGAAAATGCCAGGGAAACAGCCATCCTCTTGAAGGTCAGCGTAAAAACAATAGAAAGCGACCGTCACAATATTATGGGGAAGTTAAATCTTTACAGCATACCGGAACTGATCAGATACGCTATCCGTGAAGGGTTATCTCCTGCCGAGCTGACGTAAGAAACAATTCTATCCTCGTCTCTCGCCTTCACTTCGTAAAGATATATCCCCCTTATTCCAGCACTCAGAGTTTCTCTACGAGTCGCAGGTCCATCCGACTTAAAATGTTGAAGAAGAACTTCTGGCTTCAGCCATAGGACGTCGCCGCAGGTAGTCACGGGACGATCCGGTCAAGACGCGGGCTTTTTGGCGCCACCTCTCTTTTTTTGCCCCCCCCCAATAGGTTTTTTAGCACCTCCAATCCTCCGATGCCCTGTTCATTAAAGTCAACGAGCACCGATAGCTTTTATATCTGTTCAGTCAGGTCCCTTTTTAATGGCGTCGACGTGTGAGCTGCCGTTAATAACTAATGCTGGCATTTGAGCTGATGATGCGGCATTAAGCCTAGGCATTATGATGACGAGACAGAAGTTGGTAATTCGTAGTCGCAGGTATGGGTGTTTTACCGGTTCAAAGTGTATTCCCATCAAACCAAGGTACTCAGCAACAAACCACAAGGAGAAAGACACCATGGCATTAGTAAAGAAATCGACCAGCGCGTTCCAAGCCCCGGCAGCTACCGAAGTGAAAAGTTCCGCCCTTGCCTCGCGTGAGGCGGAGGCCCAGCGCAAGAAGGCCCGCACCCTTGGCAAGCAGCAGCAAGCTGCCGAAAGGATCGCCGCGGCCACCGGGCAGTTGTCCGCCGGGATCAACGAGGCAGCCTCCGCGGCGGAGGAGTTGAAGCGCTCCACCGACCAGATCGCCGCCGGTGCGGAAGAGGCCTCGGGGGCCGCCCAGGAGTCCCTGGCAGCCTTCAAACAGGTGGGCGGAGCCATTGCCCGCCAGCTGCAATACGCCGACATCAGCCAGAACAAGGCCGAAGGGACTCAGATACTGGTAGCCAAGACCAGCGCCGATATAGCGCAGATGGTGCTCACGGTCGGCCTTACCGCCCAGCGTCAGGCGGCCTCGGTGCAGCTGGTGGCGGAACTGGAGAAACAGGCTGCCAGCATCGGCGATATCATCAAGGCAGTGGTGAGGATTGCTGACCAGACCAATCTTTTGGCCTTGAACGCGGCGATCGAAGCGGCACGGGCCGGCAAGCACGGTAAGGGCTTTGCCGTAGTTGCCGATGAGGTGAGGACTCTCGCCGAAACCTCCGAGAAAAGCGCCAAGCAGATTTCGGACCTGGTGGGACAGATCCAGCAGGAGGTGCAGGGGATCGCGGAGGGGATCAGCAACTCGGCGAAGACCGTCGAGGGGGAGGTGGAAAACGGCAAGACCATCACCTTGCAGTTGGAACAGATCCGTCTCGACGTCATAGAGATCGTCAAGGCCGTGTCGGAGATCGCCACCGGCGCTTCGCAATCGAGCGTTGCCGCGGACCAGGCCCTCAAAGGGGCCGAAACCATAGCCGCGGCAGCTGAGGAACAGTCAGCGGCAGCGGAGGAATCGGGCAAGACCGTGGCAGAGCAGACTACAGCCCTGGCCCAGTGCGAGCAGACGGCACAGAACCTCTCAGAGCTGACCGAGGACCTGAAAAACTCCACCGACGTCGCCAAGAGCGCCGAGGAGGTTGCGTCTGCCGCTGAAGAGCTCTCCAGCGCCGTATCGGAAATAAACCGCTCGGGAGCCCAGATCATGGCTGCCATTGAACAGATGCGCAAAGGGGCCGAGGTGCAGTCAGCGGCATCCGAAGAGGCCGCCGCCGCCACCGCCCAGATAGAGAAAGGGGTGGAGATCGCCCAGGCACGCGCCACTGCCAGCGGAGAAAAAATCGTCGCCATCAAGAGCTTGCTCGGGGTCAACAAAACCTCCATCGATGGTTTGATAGTCGGTGTTTCATCCGCAGCCGACGCCTCGCGGGACAGCATCAAGCAGATCAAGGCCCTGGAACTGGTTTCCCGGCGTATCGATAAAATCGTCGATGCCATCACCACCGTTTCCATCCAGACCAACATGCTGGCGGTGAACGGCTCCATCGAAGCGGCTCGCGCCGGCGAGTTCGGCAAAGGGTTCGTCGTGGTGGCAACCGACATCCGGAACCTGGCACACGACTCCGCCGAGAACGCCGACCGGATCAAGGACCTGGTGAAGGCGGTCCAAGATCAGATCGGCCTGGTAGGGCGCGACTTGGAAGAGATCGTGGCTACTGCGCAGGGCGAGGTGGAGAAGGCGAAGACGTCCTCCGCCAACCTGATACTGATCGAAACCGACATTGCCGTAGTCGAAACCGGAGCGCAGGAGATTCTGACAGCCTCCAACGAGATAGCCGCAGCTATCGGCCAGGTGAAACAGGGGATCGAGCAGATCTCCGCGGCGGCACAGGAGGCCGACAAGGCCGCCACCGAGGCCGCCGCAGCCGCCAAGCAGCAGTCCCAAGGCGCCGAAGAGCTGGCCGCCGCCATCGAGGAGATCGCTTCCCTTGCCGATGAACTGCAAAGCGCTTAATAGGAGTGTGACCAGATGACTAAGGAAAAGAAAACCAAAGAAAAAATAGACGAAGTGATGCTGGAAGTACAAGAGACTCTTCGACCTCTCGACGACGACGCTCTTGAGGGGCAGGAGTCAGATACCCGCATGTTTGTCACCTTCATTGCCGGGGATGAGGTCTTTGCTGTGGATATGGCGCCGGTGCAGGAGATCATCCGGGTGCCCGAAGTGGTGAAGGTGCCCCTGGCGCCCCGCTCGCTGGAGGGGCTGGCCAACCTGCGCGGCAAGGTGCTGCCGATTATTTCCCTCAGGCGAATCTTCGGCTTCGAGGAAAGCGAATACAACGACGCCACGCGCGCCGTCGTGATCGACATCGGGCAACCGCTGGGATTCGTCGTCGACCGGGTGGCCAGTGTCGTAGGTGTGGAACCGGGCAAGATCGAGGGGGTCGAGTCCATCCGGGGCACCGTGAACACGGATCTCCTGTCCGGTTTGATCAAGGATGTTGGCGGGCACGCCATGATCATGGTGCTCGATTTCGCCAAGCTGATCGCCCAGGAATTTTCGGAAATAGCAAGCGTCGCCAAACATTCCGGCATGTCTTCCGGTCTTGCGGCCAGTAGCGAGATGGATGAAGAAGAGGAAACAAGCGACGAGCTGCAACTGGTAAGCTTCGAGGTGGCCGAACAGGAGTATGCCATGGCCATCGAGGAGGTTCAGGAGATCGTGCAGATACCGGAGGAGATCATCCACGTCCCTCATTCGGCTTCCCACGTCATGGGGATCATGACTCTCAGAAACCGCCTGCTCCCCCTGGTGAACCTGCGGCGCATGTTCGACCTCCCCAGCCGTGAAAACGACGACCACAGCCGTATTGTCGTGGTCTCGCTCGGGTCCTCCTCGGTCGGCATCGTGATGGACAGCGTCAACGAGGTACTGCGCGTGGCGAAGTCCGACGTGGACGCCATGCCGGAACTGCTGGCGCAAGATGTGGAGATGGCCGACATCTCCGGAATCTGCC
>Ga0209540_10000648_pt1 | contig 30634 bp, 23 predicted proteins | sample BarGraIncu01121A_FD_184501 | JGI IMG/M metagenome (GOLD analysis project Ga0209540, IMG submission 184501) | Arctic peat soil microbial communities from Barrow, Alaska - Barrow Graham LP Incubations 011-21A (SPAdes) (version 2) | ecosystem: Environmental > Terrestrial > Soil > Wetlands > Peat... | reverse complement strand
GTCATCATAGAGGATCTGAAAAAAACCGTCGTAAAAGCAATTATTCTTGATGATGCAGTGATTAAGGCTTGTGGAAATTGTTCTGAATGTTCCCATTGCGGCTGATGATTCCCTAAATTTTAAGAAACTCTTAAGGAATAATTCGTAACAATATTGCTCTTTTATGAAAATTGACTGAAAATGATTTCATTGCTTCTATCACTTGAAACTTTGTATTTTGTATACAATATAAATACGTCATTTTATGAAAATCAAATGAAAAAAAGCGGAATTTACATCAACCGGATTTTTTATGAAAAGGGTTAACATAATAGTTAGCTTGACAATTGGCTCTAAACCTAGGATAATTAGGCCATAGAAACAATGAAATACGGATTTAATCCATAGACGATGAGGTCTTAGCTAGTTGCAAGTGTTGCGGCTGACTAAGATCTATTTTTGTTTATTGCTCTTAAATACCAAAACATTAGACAAAGAAGTCTTAGTTCGCTGCCATGAGTGTAGCCAGCTGAGACTTCTTTTCGTTTAAATGAATTAAAACTTATCCTAAGACAAAGAGGTCTTACTTTTCCCAGTTTCTGAGAATAGTAAGATCTCTTTTCGTCTTTTGGACTAGAAAACATTGTATTCTATAAAACAATATTGGAGGAGAAATTATGAGACAAATCGCAATTTACGGCAAGGGCGGCATTGGTAAGTCTACAACAACACAAAACTTAACAGCAGGCCTTGGCTTAATGGGAAAGAAAATATTAGTTGTTGGGTGTGACCCGAAAGCAGATTCAACCCGATTACTCCTTGGTGGTTTAGCACAAAAAACGGTACTGGATACACTTCGTGAAGAGGGTGAAGAAATTGAACTTGACGCAATTTTAAAACCAGGATATTCCGGCATCAAATGCGTTGAATCCGGCGGTCCTGAACCAGGCGTTGGCTGTGCAGGCCGAGGTATTATCACTTCCATTGGAATGCTTGAACAATTAGGCGCTTATGAAGATGATCTTGATTATGTTTTCTACGATGTTTTAGGTGATGTTGTCTGTGGTGGTTTTGCAATGCCAATGCGTGAAGGAAAAGCTCAGGAAATCTACATCGTAGCTTCCGGAGAAATGATGGCATTATATGCTGCCAACAATATTGCAAAAGGTGTTAAAAAATATGCAACAACTGGTGGTATTCGTCTAGGCGGAATCATTTGCAACAGCCGTAACGTTGACGGTGAAAAAGAACTGGTTGAAGCTTTTGCCAAAGAACTTGGGAGTCAAATGATTTACTTTGTTCCCCGTGACAATATGGTACAGCGTGCAGAAATCCATAAACAAACCGTTTTGGAATTTGATGATGCTGCTGACCAGGCTCAGGAATATAGAAATCTAGCCACTGCTATTGATAACAATAAAATGTTTGTTGTTCCCACACCCATGGCTCAGGATAGACTCGAAGAGATCCTGATGGAACATGGATTGATGGATATTTAGTTTATAAATTGAAAGGAAGTAAAAATTTATGTTAATGGTACGAGCAATTATCAGACCCGAAAAAACAGGGGTTGTATTATCGGAAATGTTATCTGGCGGTTTTTCAGCCGTAACGAAATTAGATGTTTACGGACGTGGCAAGCAAAAGGGAATTAAAGTCGGAGATATTTATTACGATGAACTTCCAAAAGTAATGTTACTGTGTATTGTTAATGATGAAGATAAAGATGATGTAGTAAGAATTGTTATGAAAAATGCAAAAACAGGAGAAAAAGGTGCTTTTGGAGATGGTCGTATTTTTATCTCACCTGTTGAAGAAGCATATACTATCAGTACCGGAAAACCCGGTCTGTAAAAGGAGGCACAAAAATGAAAGAAGTTATGGCGATTATTCGACAGAATAAAGTTAACCAAACCAAAGAAGCTCTTATAAAAGAAGGCTTTCCAGCATTCACTTGTGTAAAGGTCCTTGGCCGAGGTAAAAAAACAGTTGATTTATCAATCATTCAAGATATTGTTGAGTCCGGAGAATTGCCAGTATCCAATGCCGGTGAAGCCCTTACTGAACCAACTCGATTGATTTCAAAAAGATTTTTCACACTCATTGTAGAAGATAGTGATGTTGATAAAGTCGTTTCCATTATTATAGATACGAACACATTGGGCCATGCTGGCGATGGAAAAATATTTATCCTTCCTATTATGGAATCCATTCGTGTACGTAGTGGAGAAAAAAATGCCGACGCATTTTAGAAAGAGGTGATTTAATTGAATTCAAGAGATAAAGTACTCGACAAATATAGTTCAAAAATATATAAAAACCGAAAAGAACATATTATTCAATTTGAAGAAGGCAAACCTAATCTTATCGCAGCGGATACACGAGCAATCCCAGGAATATTAACAAACCGTGGTTGCTGTTACGCTGGATGTAAAGGGGTTGTCATCGGACCTTTAAAGGATGTCGCTACCATAGTTCATGGACCCATTGGATGTAGCTACTACACCTGGGGAACCCGACGCAGTAAATCCAAGGGTGATGAAAATACCAAGGACTTTTCAGATTATTGTTTTTCAACGGATATGCAGGAAACAGATATTGTCTTTGGCGGCGAGAAAAAATTAAAAAAAGCCATTAAAGAAGTGGTTGAAATTTTTAATCCTGCCTGTATTATGATTTGCTCAACCTGTCCGGTAGGCCTTATCGGTGATGATATTCATGCTGTGGCTGCCGAAGCTGAAGAACTGTACGGCATTAAGGTATTAGCCTTTAGTTGTGAAGGTTACAAAGGCGTCAGTCAATCCGGTGGACATCATATTGCCAACAATGGTTTAATGAAACATATTATTGGTACCGGAGACGCTGAACCCGTGAAATATTCTATTAACCTTTTAGGTGAATACAATATTGGTGGCGATGGTTGGGAAATTGAACGAATACTAAAACGCATCGGCTATAACATTGTATCCGTAATGACCGGTGATGGCAGTGTTGAAGAAATGAAAAATGCCCACACTGCTGACCTGAATTTACTTCAATGTCATCGTTCCATTAACTATATTGCAGAAATGTTAAAAACAAAATATGGCACCGCGTGGTTGAAAGTTAATTTTATTGGACTTAATGGCATTAAAAAATCTCTAAGAGATGTTGCTGCTTTTTTCAATGATCCTGATTTGACTGCAAGAACTGAAGCCGTCATTGCTGATGAAGAAGATGAAATAAAGGAAGCTATGGCCGCTTTTAAAACAAAACTTGAAGGCAAAACAGCTGCTGTATATGTTGGCGGTTCACGAACACATCATTTTATCAATTTATTAAAAAGTCTTGGTGTTGAAGTTGTTTTGGCGGGATATGAATTCGCACATCGGGATGATTATGAAGGTCGTCAAGTACTGCCACTTAAAATGGATGCTGATTCTAAAAACATTGAGAGTATTGTTGTAGAAAAAGATCCTGCTAAATTCAAAACTTTTCATACCGATGAACAACTTGAAGAATTAAAGAAAGCCGGTTTACCCATTGAGTCCTATGATGGTTTATGGGCAGAACTTAGCCCGAATGCAACAGTCACCGATGACTTTAACCATTTTGAAACTGAAGAATTTGTAAAATTATTGAAACCAGATATCTTCTTTTCCGGAATCAAGGATAAATACGTGGTTCAAAAAGCAGGAATCCCTTCAAGACAGATACATTCTTATGACTACGGCGGTCCGTATGCTGGATTTAAAGGTGCACTGAACTTTGCCAGAGATGTAACACTAGCTGTTAACACACCAGCTTGGGACTTAGTTCAAGCTCCCTGGAAAAGAGAGCCAACATTAGAAGGTAGTTTAGGAGGTACAGAATAATGTTAGATTTAACACCAAAAGAAATAGCTGAAAGATCCGCACTTCGAATTAATCCATTAAAAACATGTCAACCTGTGGGAGCAATGTATGCTGCTCTTGGCGTTCATAATTGTATGCCACATAGCCATGGATCACAGGGATGTTGTTCTTTCCACCGAATGTTCTTAACACGACATTTTAAAGACCCTGCCATTGCATCATCAAGCTCATTTACAGAAGGTGCTTCTGTTTTTGGAGGCGGTTCTAATGTAAAGACAGCCATTAAAAATATCTTTGATATTTACGATCCTGATATTATTGCTGTTCATACCACCTGTCTTAGCGAAACCATTGGTGATGATCTTGTCGGTTACATCAATGATGCTAAAATTCCTGAAGGAAAAGTTGTTGTTCATGCGAATACCCCAAGTTATGTGGGTTCACACATTACCGGATATTCCAACATGATCACAGGATTAATTAAATATCTATCTGAAAACACAGGCGTTAAAAATGGCAAACTTGGCCTTTTCCCTGGTTTTGTAAATCCTGGTGATATGCGTGAAATGAAGAAACTCATGACCCTTATGGGAGTTGAATATATTATGCTTCCAGATACCAGCGGCGTTATGGATGCTCCAATGACCGGTACTTACACCATGTTTCCAAAAGGCGGCACGACGATCGATGAAATTAAAGACCTTGGAAATTGTGAATTATCTGTTGGCTTAGGTGAAATGACTTCTGAAATGCCAGCAGAATTTTTAGAAAAGAAATGCAAGGTTCCCTACCAGGTACTTCCCTTACCTATTGGGATTGAATTAACTGATCAATATATCATGGCTCTGAATCATTTTTCTAAAAATGAAGTACCCTATGCTATTGAAGAGGAACGTGGACAGCTGGTTGATATCTTGTTAGATTCACATCAGTACTCCCAAAATAAAAAGGTTGCTATTTACGGTGATCCTGATACCGTCATTGCTTTGGCACAATTTGCCTTGGAAATGGGTATGATTCCAAAATACCTGGCAACTGGAACACCTGGTAAAATTTTCGAACAAAAAGTGGCAGCACTTTTTGAAAAATTCGGAGTTGAAGACTGTATTGGCAAAGGCAATGTTGATTTGTTTGAACTGCATCAATGGATTAAAAATGATGGTGTAGATCTTCTCATTGGCGGTACCCATGGTAAGTACATTGCTAAAGCTGAAGATATTCCTCTTGTTCGAGCCGGCTTCCCCATTGTCGATCGCTATGTTCACTCTTATCTTCCAATTGTTGGATATAAAGGTGGCATGCGTTTAGCAGAAATGATATTAAATGCACTCATGGATCGTCAGGATCGTAACTGTGCCGATGAAGATATGGAAATGATTATGTAGTTAAATACTATTTACAACATTAGGGAGGTTTTCCTCCCTATTATTTGAAAGGAGGCTGTAAAATGAGAAATGAAAATGACATTTTACCCGAAAGAGCCAAATCGATTCGTTTTTCGGAATGCAGCGGAGATGGCAGCGGTATTAAATGTGAAGCTGAAAGTATTTCAGGCTCTGTAAGTCAACGTGCCTGTGTCTATTGTGGTGCCAGGGTTGTTTTAAATCCTATCACTGACGCTTTCCATATTGTCCATGGACCTATTGGTTGTTCCAGCTACACCTGGGATATCCGGGGAAGTCTTTCAAGTGGAGGGGATTTATATCGAAACAGTTATTCCACTGATTTAAGAGAAACTGATGTGATCTTTGGCGGAGAAAAGAAACTCATTGCAGCCATTGACGAAGTCATGGCCATGCACTCCCCTAAACTGATATTTATTTATGCCACCTGTATTGTAGGTGTTATCGGAGATGATATTGTGGCTGTTTGCAACGCCGCAGAAGAAAAATATGGAATACGCGTCATACCTGTTAAATCCCCTGGATTTTCAGGAACGAAAAAAACCGGATACAAAGCCGCTTGTAATGCAATTATGAGCCTTATTAAACCAAAAGAACTACCCGTTGAAAAAACAGTTGGGGTCAATATTTTAGGAGATTTTAATCTTGCAGGAGAAATGTGGATTATCAAAGAATATCTTCGACAAATCGGCGTAAAAGCCATTGCCAATATTACTGGTGATGCAACCAGTGAATCTTTAAAAAAAGCACCAACCGCCCAGCTCAACCTTGTTCAGTGCGCAGGTTCAATGACCTATCTCGCTAAACAAATGGAAGAAGATTATAATATTCCCTTCATTAAAGTAAGCTTTTTTGGAGTAAATGATACCTCAGATTCACTACTTCGCATTGCTTATGCAATGAATGATGAAGAAATGGTCCGTAAAGCTAAAGCTTTCATTGAAATAGAAAAAAACAGAGTGTTACCTCTTTTAGATAAATACAAAAAAAACCTTCAAGGAAAAAAAGCTGCCATTTATGTTGGCGGTGGTTTTAAAGCCATATCACTGATTCGTCAGTTTAAAGAGTTCGGAATGAAAACAGTCATGGTTGGTACTCAAACAGGCAGTAAAGAGGATTATGAATTGATCCAAAGCCTGGTTGATGATGATGCAATTATCTTGGATGATGCAAACCCGGCTGAACTGGAATCTTTTATGAAAGAAATGGGCGCCGATATCCTGGTCGGAGGCGTCAAGGAAAGACCACTTGCCTATAAACTTGGCATCGCTTTCTGTGACCATAATCATGAACGCAAGCGTCCTTTAGCAGGCTATGAAGGAACACTTAATTTCGCCTCAGAAATTAATCTATCAATAAACAGTCCTGTCTGGGAAACAATATCCAGTGGAGGTATGAAATATGTCTAAAAATTTAGTAAACTTAAATGTCAATCCCTGTAAGATGTGCATGCCCATGGGAGTCGCCAATGCTTTTTATGGCATACAAAAATCCATGAGTATCCTCCATGGCTCACAAGGATGCAGTACTTATATAAGGCGACACATGGCCACTCATTATAATGAACCCATTGATATTGCCTCATCTTCTTTAACCGAAGAAGGCACCGTCTACGGCGGCGAACGAAACCTGATTCTCGGACTTGAAAATCTCATAAAATTATATCATCCCGAAGTGATTGGGGTTTCCACAACCTGTCTGGCCGAAACAATTGGGGAAGACGTCAGTTTCATTATCCATAAATTCTATGAGCAACATCCTGACGAAACCGTTAAAATCATTCCAGTTAAGTCTGCCGGCTATAGCGGAACACAATTTGAAGGTTTTAACCGGGCTTTAAAAGCCATTGTTTCCAACGTAGAAATGAATGTTCAAAAGAATAATAAGGTTAATATTATTACCACCATGCTGAGCCCTGCAGATACCCGTTATCTTAAAGAACTCCTGTCAGATTTTGAAATTGATTATATTTTATTACCGGATCTCTCGGAAAACCTGGACGGTGTCCACAAAGAAAGCTATGATCGGCTGCCCATGCATGGTACCCCTATCTCTGAAATCGCTCTAATGGGTGGTGCAAAAGCCACCATCGAAATATCAAGCACCATGAAACCCGAAGACTCACCTGGCATGTTCCTTTACGAGAAATACAATGTCCCCTATCAACGGGTTAACCTGCCTATGGGTTTAAGAGATACCGATGCACTCCTTGATGTTTTGTCAGCTCTTTCCGGCAAACCCGTTTCACAAAAAATTGCCAAACAACGGGGTCGTTATATTGATGGGATCATTGATTCTCATAAATATAATGCAGAGGGTCGGATTGTAATTTTTGGGGAACCTGATTTTGTTGTTTCCGCTGTTCGTCTTTGTTGTGAAAATGGGATTATGCCAGTGATCGTGGCTACCGGTTCTAATTTTCCTCAGTTAAAAGAAATTATTGAACAGGATCTTGCTAAATTAGCGGCTGCACTTTTCGTTGATGACTATGTGATTTTAAATGATGTTGATTTTGAAACCATCGAACTGGAAGCTCTAAGGTTGGGAGCCAATATGATGCTTGGCAACTCCGATGGCCGACGCATTGAAGAAAAACACCATATCCCGCTGATACGCTGTGCTTTCCCAATTCACGATCGCGTTGGCGGACAACGTATTCGTACCCTTGGCTATGAGGGTTCCCTCATGCTTTTAGATCAAATGACCAACACCTTGCTTAAGGCTTTAGAAGGTGGATTCAGAGAAGAACTTTACAATACCTATTATAACGAAGGTCCAAAAACCAAGTATGGTTTAGAGTCTGCAGAGGAGGTAATTCCAATGACAACAACAATCACAGAGCTGAAACCGGCCATGACCATGGAAGAAAAAACAGCCAAGCATCCCTGCTACAGTTGTGATGCTTCCCATACAAATGCCCGGATGCACCTTCCCATAGCGCCTAAATGCAATATCCAATGTAATTATTGCATACGAAAGTTTGACTGCATGAACGAAAGCCGTCCAGGAGTAACCTCTGAAATACTAACACCGGAGGAAGCATTTGAAAAATATAAAGAAGTTAAAGAAAAAGTCCCTAATCTAACGGTAGTAGGCATTGCCGGTCCAGGCGATGCACTCGCAAATTTTGATGAAACTAAAAAAGCTCTTACCCTCATTCGAGACTATGATCCTGATGTCACCTTTTGTGTCTCTACCAACGGTTTAATGCTGCCCTACTATGCTAAAGAACTGGCACAATTGAATGTATCCCATGTCACCGTCACTGTTAATGCTGTGGACCCTGCGATTGGTGCCAAGATATACAAACATGTCCACTTCATGGGCAAATATTATATCGGGGAAGCTGCTGCTGCACTTCTATTAGCCAATCAGATGGCAGGTATTAAAATGCTCATCGACGAAGGCATTATTGTAAAAATCAATACAGTCACCCTGATGGGAATCAATGATAAACACATCGAAGAAGTTGTAAAAACGGTTAAGGCTCTTGGTTGCTTTATTTCAAACATCATGCCCCTTATTCCAGTGAAAGGCAGTGCCTTTGAAGGCTTAACCATTGCGACCAACCAACAAATAAATGAAATCCGTGACCAATGTGGAACCCATTTAAAACAAATGTACCACTGCAAGCAATGCCGGGCCGATGCCATTGGTAAAATCGATGAAGATGTTTCAATCGAATTCAGAGAAATTGAAAAAGCAGAAGACGGCACTGATGGTGACCCTGCAAAGGGCCTGCGTTTTGCTGCAGTATCCAAAGGCGGCATGCTGGTTGATCAACATTTTGGACATGCCACAGATTTATACATTTATGATTACCTTAACAACGAAGTACAGTTTAAAGAAAAACGAACCATTGGAAAATATTGTACAGATGCTGAAGATTGCGGAGAAAATGAAGATAAAATCGGACAGATTCTCCATGAATTAGATGATTGTGATGGTGTCATCACCATGCGTATCGGAGAAGGCCCCTCCCAGAGATTAGAGAAAAAGGGAATTAGAGTTTTTTCCACCTACAACCGAATTGAAGACGCTGTGAAAATAGCGGCTCAAGAATTATTAAAAGTATCAGGAGGATTATAAAAATGGAAACACCAAAACACCACATTTTAATTTGCACCAGCTGTCGCATAAACGGCACACAAAAGGGTTATTGTTTTCAGCAGGACTCGGTAAAAGTTCTGCAGACGTTTTTAGAAGAAATCGATGAACGCGATTTATCCGGCGATATCCTAATAAACAATACAGGATGCTTTGGTATTTGTGAAAAAGGTCCAATTGTCGTTGTTTATCCTGAAGGTGTCTGGTATGGAAATGTTACCGTAGACGATGTAGAACGGATTATGGACGAACATATTGAAGGAGGCAATGTTGTAAAAGATCTCCTGATATAATAGAAAAAGGAGGATCTTTTATGGCAGCCATCATTGATCGAACATTAACAAGCATAGACACAGAGAATAGCGATCCCATAGATTTAGCCTATTTCTGCAAACTTCTTTTTATCTGTGGCGTTACAAAAATTGAAGCACCACCTCAGGTATTTTCTAAAATGAAGGATCTTTTACTGACTGATCCCATATCCTGGGATCAGTCAAAAACTTATTTTCTAAAGGTTGTAAATGGAATCTTTGAATTTGAACCGAATGAGCTTATTGAAAAGAACCTGGATTTTTCTAAAATCCAGGTTCTCAGATTAAAAAAAATACGGCTCATCGGTTTGGAAGATCTGTTAATCCAGGATTATGAAACGATCTTTCATGATCTTCTAAATTCCGGGGCACACTATTTAGATTTATGTCCCGGCAATCACAAACATTGTGCCTCTGCTATTGCTTTAGAATGGCTGTTAATGGGTGGGCAAAGCATCAGTTGCAGCTTTGGCTCTTGCAATAATGATGCTAATTTAGAAGAAATACTAATGGCATTAAAGATTAATGGGAAAAGCAACCTTGTTGGTGACTTATCTGTTTTACGAGAAATCAAGGATGTCTATGAAAGAATGACAGGAAAAACAATCCCGGAAAAAAAAGCAGTGATTGGTGAAGGCATTTTCAAAGTTGAGTCCGGTATTCATGTTGATGGTATTTTAAAAAACCCCCTTATTTATGAACCGTTTAGTCCGGAATCAGTGGGTAATATAAGAGAGATTGTCCTTGGCAAGCACTCCGGTCAACGAAGTGTCATCTATAAACTGCGTGAATTATCTTTATCCGAATCCTGTATCAATGAAATACTATTCAAGTTAAAAGAGCATTGTTCCAAAGCGGGAAAAAGCTTTTCAGATTTGGATTTGTTAACCCTTGTCAGTGAGGTTCATAATGACTATTGAAAAAAAATACATTGTTGATACAACTCTTCGAGATGGCGAACAAAGCCCTGGCATTGCCTTTACTCTCAAGGAAAAAGTTTCAATCGCAAAAGCATTGGATATAATGGGCGTTAGTCGAATTGAAGCCGGTGTCCCTGCAATGGGCAAAGAAGAATGTCAGGCCTTTGAAAAAATAAAGCTAACCTGTAAAAAAGCTGATGTTGTTGCCTGGAATCGAATGAATTTAAATGACATACAGGCATCCATTGACTGTGGGGCTGATATTATACACGTATGTGTGCCTGCTTCATCATTACTTATTGAAGAAAAACTTCACATGAGCAATGATGCTGTTCTGGAAATGATTGAATCTTGTGCCGAGCGCATACACAGATACAATAAAGAATTTTCCATCGGATTAGAAGATGCTTCCCGAGCTGATTGGACCTTTGTTGAAGAAATTATTAAGAAAGCAAGCACTTTGAATGCAACCACCATACGCTTTGCTGATACTGTTGGAATATTGAGTCCAAGAACCTGCAGTCACTATATTAATCAAATAAACACAGAAATGGATCTTGAAATCCATATGCACAACGATCTCGGCATGGCTGTGGCAAATTCTGTCCAGGGGACTATTTCAGGAGCAAAATACATTGACTGTACCCTTTTCGGCATTGGTGAACGGGCTGGAAATTGTAATCTTGAACACTTTTTAGAGGCATTGGAAGGACAATATGATTTTGGTGTTTCTCTTGAAGATCTTCGCAAACACCAATCAAAATTGGAACACATTATCTTTAAAAATAAAATGTGTTCATAATACCAAATTAATCAGATTGTGGAAAAGGTTATATTTACCAATCAATCTGTATAATCTGCCACACTTTATGGATGCTCGGATCCTGGATAAAACTCATTATTCGCTTTTTTAAAGCCCCGCCAGTATTTTTTAAATACTGGCGGGGCTTTAATGTTATAGTTTTTCTTTGGATTTACGCTGTCCATAGGATTGATTGAATTCAACAATCATTCTTGTCATTTCTTCTTCATCTAAAATAACAGGCTTCCCAATGGATCTGGCTATTACATAAACCTCAGCGCAATGCTCAATCTGTTCTGCAATGTTAAAAGCATTAAGAATATCCTTCCCACCGGTGAGTAAACCGTGGTTTGCCATAAATACAGCGTTGCGGTTGATCATGGCGTCAAAGGTCAATTCTGCCAGTTTAACTGTGCCAAAGGAAGCATAATCTGCGCATCGTACATTTAATCCTGAATATGCTACCAGATAACTTGAAGCAGGCAGTGGCTGTCCTAAGGTAGCTAATACGGTAGAGTAAACGGAGTGGGTATGAACCACTGCATCAATATCATCGCGTTTTAAATAGAAAACGCGATGTAATTCATGTTCACTTGACGGTTTTCTTTTTCCGTCTACAATATTTCCATTAATGTCAATCACAACAATATCTTCCGGTTCTGTTTCAAAATAATCCATGCCACTTGGGCTAATCGCCATTAATTGTTGTTCTCGATTATAAATACTGATGTTTCCCCCAGTACCCTTGGTTAATCCGGTTGTAATTAATTTCTGACAGTATGTAACAACGTCTGTTCTTTCTTTTTCCAGAATCATTTTTTCCCCTTTTAATGAATTTTGTCAGTATTACCTGCTATTATATTATTTACAGTGAGAACGTCAATTGTTTTATTCTTTTTATATATAAAACTGAAAGCCCACACTATTTACGGTCATAAATAGTGTGGGCTTTTATGTGTCTAATAGGGTTAAATACTGCTCTGTTTAAAGAGCGGCATCACCTCTTTCACCTGTTCTTATTCGGATACAGTCTTCTACTGATTTAATAAATATTTTACCATCACCAATTTCGCCGGTCCGGACGGTTTTCATAATAAGTTCAACGGTGTCTTCCACCTTGTCATCGGATACAACAATCTTAATTTCAATTTTTGGAATCATATTCATCATCACTTCAGTTCCCCGGTTATGTGCGATCCAACCTAACTGATTACCGCACCCCAAAACCTGGCGAATATTCATTCCATTGATTTTTGCCTTTAAGAATACATCCTTCAAGGGTTCCAGCTTTTCTGGACGAATAATTGCTTCGATTTGTTTCATAACATCTTCCTTTCTTTGCTTATTTAAAAATCTATAAGGACATTCCGATTAGACCCTTAAACAGTATTCTAGACCAAAATATGCTATTGGTCAATTCCTGAAAATGCTGCATACCCTTCTTCAGCGTGTTCGCTGATATCAAGACCCAGTGCTTCCGCTTCCGTAGAAACACGAATTGTCATGATCTTCTTCAATACCAACATAATTCCCGCTGTCATTGCTCCTGAATAAATCACTGCAATACACATTGCCAACAGTTGGGCTGTAAATAATTGAGTGTCACCAAAGAACAATCCGTTCCACTGAGCAACCGGATTGATAGCCGTTTGAGCAAATAAGCCAGTCGCAATTACTCCCCATATTCCACTGATACCGTGACATCCAAAAGCATCCAATGAATCATCATAGCCGAATTTTTGTTTTACTTTTGTTAAAAAGAAGAAGCAAATTGGACTGACAACTCCCCCAATGATCAAAGCTGCGCCGAATGGGACAAAACCTGCCCCGGGTGTTATTGAAACCAGCCCAACAATTGACCCGGTAACTGCACCCATAATAGTAACCTTTTTATATAGAATCATTTCAATCAACATCCAACTTAACATAGCGGCGGCTGATGCGATCATTGTGGTAACAACTGCATGAATGGCCAATCCATTCGCTCCCAGAGCAGACCCGCCATTAAACGCAAACCAGCCGACCCATAGAATCCCACCGCCTAAAACGAATAACGGAATATTATGTGGATGATACGACTTTATCCCGTAACCTTTTCGAGAGCCGAGAATAATACAGGCAACCAGACCGGAAATCCCTGAGCTGATTTCAATAACATAACCGCCGGCGAAATCCACTGCTCCCAATCCCGCGATTAAACCACCTTGAGCCCAAACCATATGAGCCATTGGATAGTAGACAAGAATCAACCAAACAGTTATGAAAATAAATAGTGCCGAGAATTTCATTCGTCCAGACAGAGAACCGACAACAATCGCTGGCGTAACCATACAAAAGACGAGTTGAAAAACAGCAAACAAAACTCCCGGTATCGTACTGGCATAGGGACCGGCTTCCGTTTCGCTGACACCCCTGAAAAATGCATGGCTTAAATCTCCAACGATGCCAAGCCCCCCCATATCCGGACCAAACGAAAGGGAATACCCAAAAGCAAACCACATCACCGTCGTCAAACCACAACAAAACATAACCGACATCAACGTATTAAGCACATTTTTTCTGCGGACCATCCCGGCGTAGAATAACCCAAGGCCCGGAGTCATAAAAAACACAAGCATTGTACAGACGAGAATAAATGCCACATCTCCAGAATTAATCATTTTTTCCTCCTAAATTTTTAGTATTATATTATTTTCTATTGAAATCTTTTCACTGTTGACGCAAAAAAGGCGACAACAAAAAAAGCTGTTATCGCCTTTGATAAATCTTAATTTTGCACCAAGGTTCATTTTTAGACGATCATCTTCATTGACAATCGGCAGAACCTTTTCGCTACTACTTAAGGTTGATTTATTTACTTAATAAAGAGTTGATCCTGATTTGACTCAACTCGATAAATTATAGCATTCTCTTTTAAAAGAGTCAATCCTTGAATTGATTCCTTAATCGACACTTTTTTGTTTTTTTCAAAAATAAAAAAAGAAAAAGGTAATTATATCTACTTATGCAGATATAATTACCTTCCTGATTGAATCGATTAATTCTTTTCATTTAAAGAGCGGAATCGCCTCTTTCACCTGTTCTTATTCGGATACAGTCGTCTACCGGTTTAATAAAAATTTTACCATCACCAATTTCGTCTGTCCGGACGGTTTTAATAATAAGGTTAATGGTGTCTTCCACCTTGTTATCAGCTACAACAATCTTAATTTCTATTTTTGGAATCATATTCATCATAACTTCTGTACCCCGATTATGGGCGATCCAGCCTAGCTGATTGCCACACCCCAAAACCTGGCGGACGTTCATTCCATTGATTTTAGCTTCGAAAAACGCATCCTTTAAAGGTTCCAATTTTTCAGGACGAATAATTGCTTCAATTAGTTTCATAACATTTTCCTTTCTTTGATCATTTAATCCAAAATATATTACTGGTCAATTCCTGAAAACGCTGCATAACCTTCTTCAGAGTGTTCGGTGATATCCAGGCCAAGGGCTTCTTCTTCAGGTGTGACACGAATCGTCATGACCTTCTTCAATACCAGCATAATGACAGCTGTCATTGCCGCAGAATAAAGCACTGAAATACCAACCGCCATCAGCTGGGCAACAAACAATTCTGTTTGACCAAAGAATAAACCATTCCACTGGGCAACCGGATTAATAGCCGATTGGGCAAACAGACCGGTTGCAATACCGCCCCATATACCGCCAATGCCATGACATCCGAAAGCATCCAATGAATCATCATAACCGAATTTTTGTTTTACTTTTGTCATAAAGAAGAAACAAATAGGACTCACCAAAGCTCCGATGACTAAAGCTGCTCCGAAAGGTACAAAGCCGGCACCGGGTGTAATGGCAACTAAACCGATAATCGCACCCGTCACTGCGCCCATAACCGTCACCTTTTTATAAAGGAAGGTTTCTATGAGCATCCAGCTTAATAACGCAGCGGCTGAAGCAAGCATGGTGTTAACAACCGCCTGAACCGCCAATCCATTGGCTGCCAAAGCAGAACCACCGTTAAAACCGAACCATCCTACCCACAGAATAGAACCGCCAATGAAAAACAGGGGGATGTTATGTGGATGATACGCCTTAATTCCAAAACCTCTTCGGGAGCCAAGGATAATACAGGCCACCAGCCCGGAAACACCGGAGCTGATATGAATAACATTTCCTCCGGCGAAATCCACTGCCCCAAGTCCTGCAATGAAACCGCCCTGGCCCCATACCATATGAGCTAACGGGTAGTAAACGAGAATCAACCAAACAGTAACAAAAACAAATAATGCCGAGAATTTCATTCTTCCGGATAAGGATCCAACAAGAATCGCCGGAGTAATGATACAAAACATCAATTGGAAGATTGCAAACAATGCACCCGGTATATTATTTGCATAGGGACCGGCATCCGTGGCACTGACGCCACTGAAGAATGCGTTGCTGAGATTCCCAACCACACCAAGGCCGCCGGCATCGGGCCCGAAAGCAAGTGAATAGCCGAACATAAACCACATTACCGTTGCCAGACCGCAAACAAATACAACAGACATTAATGTATTGATTACATTTTTTCTACGAACCATTCCGGCGTAGAACATGCCGAGACCCGGAGTCATAAAAAATACAAGCATTGAACTTACAAGGACAAATGCAACATCACCAGAATTAATCATCTTAAATTCCTCTTTTCTAAATTATTTTGACCTCATCTCTTATAAAAAATGAAGCGGTTATCAAAAGCGAGTAACCTTTTTTGAATATAGTTTAAAGTTTTCTTAATACCTCCATATAGAAATAAGCGATCTATCAAAATAATTTAAATAAAAAAAGGCAACAACAGTCATTGCTGTTATCGCCTTTGATAATTAAAATTATTCTTCTGTAAAAAAAATGGTGATAACAGTAGTTTCTGTTATCACCATTGATAAATTACACTTATTTTATTTTGACCAAGGAGCGCCACAACCTTCTTCATTGGTTGTATGATAGATAATTCCTTGAGCTGGTTTAATTATAGCATCCATGGAAGGCACTGTCAATAGGGTTTTTAAGCTTTTTCACAGTGAAAAATTGCATTTAATTAAACGTAGAATAAGATATCTTCATAGACTGGGAATGGCCAGTATTTTTCAGCCACAATGGTTTCAAGCTCATCGGCAACAATCCGAAGGGCTTCCATGGCTGGAATGACTTTTTCGCAGTAATAGTTGGCTTCTTCCTGAGAAGATTCAATATTATGTGCGCCGCCAAGAATTTCTTCCAGAGAATCAATTGATTTGATGAGTTCCCCAAAATTTTTGGAAAGTCTTTCTGCAAGGGTTGTTTCAGCAGAGATATCAATGGAAGTGCCGCAAGCCTTTTTAGCAAGCAGCGTATCACAAACCTCTTTTGTATAGGTTACAACCGCTGGAGAAATTTCGCGCTTTGCCAGACTGAGCATGGTTAAGGCTTCAATATTAATGGTTTTGCTATATTCTTCCAAATGAATTTCATAACGAGAATCCATTTCAGCCGGGGTAAAAATGTTGTGTCTGTCAAAAAGTTGAACATTTTTTTCTGACGTAAATTGAGCCAGAGCTTCCGGTGTTGTTCTTAAATTTGGAAGACCACGTCGTTTTGCTTCCACTACCCATTCTTCCGTGTAGTTATCGCCATTAAAGACAACGTTTTTATTTTCCTTCACGGATTTTTGAAGCAATTCCATTAAGGCAACATCAAAGTCATCGGCTTTTTCCAAAACATCCGCATACTTACATAAAATGTCGGCAACAATGGTGTTAAGTGTAATGTTTGGTCCGGCAATGGATTGGTTAGAGCCTAACATACGGTGTTCAAATCGATTTCCGGTAAAAGCAAAGGGTGAGGTTCTATTTCGATCGGTTGCATCCATGATCAAATGAGGTAAGGTACTGACGCCCATTTCAAGAACAAGGTCTTTGGCTGCTTTCACTGGTTTTCCGGTTTCAATGGATTTTAGAGCGGCAGTAAGCTGCTCACCAAGGAAAATTGAAACAATGGCAGGAGGGGCTTCATTGGCGCCTAATCGGTGATCATTACCGGCGGTGGCAACGTTAATCCGAATCATTTCGCTGTATGTGTTCACTGCCTCAACAATTGCACAAAGAAAAAGTAAGAATTGTTTATTCTCAACAGGATTGTCCCCGGGATTTAACAGGTTTTCACCAGTATTGGTAGACATGGAAAAGTTATTATGTTTTCCGGATCCGTTAACGCCGTCAAAAGGTTTTTCGTGAAGCAGACAGGCCAGATCATGACGGTAAGCCACACGCTGCATGAATTCCATAATTAATTGGTTATTATCAGTGGCTAAATTGGTATTGGTGAAAATAGGAGCCAACTCATGCTGAGAAGGAGCAACTTCGTTATGACGGGTTTTAGAAGCGATTCCCAGTGCCCAGAGTTCCTTATCCAGATCTGCCATGTAATTGGCAACACGTCCACGAATACGGCCGAAATAATGAGTTTCCATTTCCTGGCCTTTTGGTGGTTTAGCACCAAAAAGAGTACGACCGGTAAGAATTAAATCCTTGCGTTTTTTGAACATGTCCCGTTCAATTAAGAAATATTCCTGTTCAGCACCGGCAGTGGTGGTTACTTTTTTAACATCAGTCTTACCAAAAAGCTTGAGAACACGGAGGGCATGATGATTCAGGGCTTCCATGGAACGCAGCAACGGTGTTTTTTTATCCAGGACTTCACCGCAGTAAGAACAGAAGATGGTCGGAATACATAAGGTTGTTCCTTTAACAAAGGCATAGGAAGTTGGATCCCAGGCGGTATAACCCCGGGCTTCAAAAGTAGCCCTCAGTCCTCCGGAAGGGAATGATGAAGCATCGGGTTCGCCTTTAATCAGCTCTTTACCAGAGAATTCCATCATGACTCTGCCATCTTCGGTGGGGTTAATAAAGGCATCATGTTTTTCAGCAGTGACCCCGGTCATCGGTTGGAACCAATGGGTAAAATGGGTAGCACCTTGTTCTAAAGCCCAGTCCATCATGGCATTGGCAACAACGTCTGCCACATTTGCTTCTAAAGGTAAGTCTTCCTTCATAGTCTTAAGCAGTGAAGCATAAATATGCTTTGGTAAGCGCTTACGCATAACACCAGAATTAAAGACCTTTGATCCGAAAATATCAGTGACATTTTCTTTTACAATATTGTGCATGTGAATATCCTCCTAAAATTAATACTTATATTCTTGGTTGAAAATAACCCTAGTGTCATCATTGACCGATAGGTTATAATATAAGCTGTATTCAAATAAAATGGTTTGAAACACCCCTTGAGGGCGAAACACCAAAACTTAAATAAATAAAATCAAATAAAAAAGGCGCAAAATGAAAGCGTACTGAAACACCCTCAAAAGCACCATTGCTATCATATTATTAATGTGGCAAAGGCCACCTCATTTAAGTTGACTTAATTATAGACCATGAAAAATGCCTTGTAAAGAGATTTTTAAATAAAAACTATGTAATCTTTGGAAAAATATGGGTAATAAAGAAATATATAAGATTAAATAAAAGAATGGAGCAAACCGAAATGAATGAAGAAAAACATTTAGAAGTTCTTGACGCCTTATTGGGAGATGTGGATTTAATGATGGCGGTTAACGCCTCAGGAAGCTTTGAAGCAGGTTATTTGTTAGTCGCTGAAAGAATCCCGGGATTAACCCTGGATGAGTTCACCTGTTCCATGGATCTTTTAAAACAAGTGATTTTAGCACAGATGGAAAAGACAAGAGTTCAATAGGATACAGAACAGGTGATACACAAAAACATGTGTCATCTTTTTTGCATGCAACGAGAACCAGTATAAAAGGTTGATCAATAAAAAAGTGCCCTTTCGTTTTAAAAAAATAAATTGAATCCTCAGGTGAAATATGATTTAATAGTATGGCAAATAAAGAACAAAGTACATTTTATACAAAAGATTGGCAGCAGGTGCCAATCTTTATAATTAGCTATGCACATAATTAATATAAACGGAGGTAAAAAATGAGTTTAGTAAAGAAAACCATCGAAGCTATGCAATTTATCGAAGAAAATGATGTAAAATTTATAAGGCTTCAGTTTTGTGATCTCGAAGGCCAAAACCGGAACATTGCTATTTTATCCAACCAGATTGAACGCGCGTTGGCCAGTGGCATTCCTTTTGATGCCTCATCTGTTGTCGGATTTTCCGAATCGAAAAATTCAGACCTGGTATTATTCCCGGATATCAGTACAATTCAGATTTTACCCTGGCGGCCTCAACAGGGAAAAGTCGCCCGGATTCTCTGTGATATTAAATACCCCAACGGAGAGCTTTACCAGGGGGACAGCCGAAACATTTTAAAGGAAACCCTTAAACAGGCAGAAAATCTGGGATACACCTTTAATATCGGTGTGGAGTGTGAATTTTACCTTTTCAAACAGGATGAAGATGGTGAACCCACCACCAATCCCAGTGATCAGGCCGGATATTTTGACTTGGCACCTTTTGACCGCGGTGAAAACACACGAAGAGAAATTTGCCTGACCCTGGAGGATATTGGCTTTGAAATTGAAAGCTCACGGCATGAATCAGGGAAAGGTCAGCATGGCATTGATTTTAAATTTGATAATGCCCTTGTATCCGCAGATAATATGATGACCTTTAAAACCGTGGTAAAAACCGTGGCCCAGAGAAACGGGCTCCATGCGTCCTTTTTGCCAAAACCCCTTATGGATGAACCGGGAAGCGGCATGCACATTAACGCATCATTAATGATTAACGGGGAAAATATTTTTATAAATAATAATGGAGTTATTTCACAGGAAGCCCAGTATTTCATTGCAGGGGTTTTAGCTCATATTAAGGGAATTACCGCGGTTGCCAACCCTCTTGTTAATAGCTACAAACGTCTTATGGGCGGTCAGGAGGCTCCCCAACACATTGGTTGGAGTTTTACTAACCGGGCCCCTTTAATTCGGATCCCGACGTCTGTGGAAGAATATTCAAGAATGGAACTTCGCAGTCCGGATCCCACCTGTAATCCCTATTTAACCTTTGCTATCATTCTGGCTGCAGGTATGGAAGGTCTTCTGAAAAAATTACCGCTAGCGGATGAATTGATCCTTGGAGCCAATGAAATTACCCAGGAAGCCAAAACAAACAAAAGCATTGAAGAGCTTCCCATTACCCTTTCTGAAGCCATTGTGGCCATGGAAGCCGATTCCTTGATTGAAAGTGTTTTGGGAGAAAAACTGATGAAAAAATATGTTGAGCTTAAAAAACAGGAATGGGTGGATTACATTAAAACCGTCCATCCCTGGGAGATTGATCGTTATTTCTCCATTTACTAAACGCCAAAAAATAGAAAATAAAAATAGGGCAGGAGGTGAAGGGGATGAGCGGCGTATTATTAGTATGCAAGCAAGATGATGTGATCAAGGGGCTTACCGAAATTTTACGTCCCATGAATTTTCAATTAATCGATTCGGCTACCTCAGCCGGGGAAGGCCGGCGGCGGCTTCAGGAAACGGATTACGATCTGGTTATTGTAAACACGCCATTAGGCGATGAATTCGGAGTGGACTTTGCCATGGATACTCTTGAAAAATTTATGGTCGGAGTGATCCTTATGGTCAAAAGCGAACTCGTGGATCATGTCGAAGAAAAGCTCATTAATACAGCAGCTTTTGTGGTGTCAAAACCCCTGAACCGCCAGCTTCTTGTTCAAAACATTCGGTTTGTCCTGCAGTCAAAGGAGAAGTTCCAAAGGCTTCAGACCCAGAATACCGAGCTGAAAGAAAAGATTGTGGATATGGGAGCTGTTTATCGGGGAAAGCTTTGCTTAATGGGATATCTCAACATGAGTGAAGATGACGCCCACAGATACATTCAAAAACGGGCAATGGATATGCGAATATCCCCACGGAAAGTGGCGGAACAGATCATTAAAACCTATGAGAAAAAAAGATAAATAAAGGTTTCATAACAAGACGATGTCTTATTATGGAACCTTTTAGTTTGTTGTGGTACAATGGCAGCAGAAAACATGTAAACAGTATCATCGTTTTTTAAATAAATAGGTGGATCAATTTTCGCTGTTTTATGTTATAATACTCTGGGAAAAAATGATCCCATAATATTAATAAAAATAATGCTTTAAAAGTTTAAGACAGAAGAAAAACAGTTGTTTTAATGGCGTTTCTGATCTGAGAGTTAAGGAAGGAATAAAATATATGTCGATTTCTGTACTAGTTGGTGCCCAGTGGGGCGATGAAGGTAAAGGAAAAATGGTGGATTACTTTGCTAAGCAATCAGACCTGATCGTACGATTTCAGGGAGGCGATAATGCAGGTCATACCGTCATAAATGATTACGGCGTGTTTAAGTTTCACTTAATTCCCTGTGGTATTTTCAACAAAGACTGCCAGTGCCTTGTTGGAACCGGAATGGTGGTTAATCCAGACGTTCTCATTGAAGAAATGCAACAAATCAAAGATGCTGATGTCAGTGCTACAGGATTATATGTTTCTGCAAAAGCACATATTTTGATGCCCTATCATCAAAAACTCGATGAACTCATGGAAGCCAAAGGCGGCATCGGTACCACGAAGCGTGGTATCGGTCAGGCCTATGCCTACAGAGCAATGCGAAAAAGCCTGCGCTTTGAAGATTTGCTGAAGCTTGAAAATGCAAAGACGAAACTTGAAACCATTGTTCCCTTTGTAAATGATCAAATGGCTTCCTATAAGATTGAACCCTATACGGTTGAAGCACTTTATGCAAAATGTGAAGCCTGGGCAAAAGCATACAAGCACATGATTGTTGACCCCATGGTTTACCTCCATGATATGATTGACGCCGATAAAGAAATTTTATTTGAAGGCCAATTGGGAGCCATGAAAGATATCGATCTTGGTATTTTCCCCTATGTCACATCCTCAAATCCACTGGCTGCCTATGCGGCTGTGAGTGGCGGTTTCCCGGCAAAAAAAATTAATAAGGTTATTGGTGTGGCAAAAGCCTTTTCCAGTGCTGTTGGAGACGGTCCATTCCCAACCGAAGAGTTTGGCGGACCCATTGATATCCTAAGAGGTACTGGAGAAAAACCCGATGATGAGTTCGGAGCCACAACAGGACGATCCCGTCGATTGGGTTGGTTTGATATTCCGGTTGTAAGATACACTCATGCTATTAACGGTTACGATGAAATGGCTTTGTGCAAAATTGACAAGCTGGATGATTTGCCTGAAATAAAGATTTGTGTGGACTATAAGCTGGATGGCAAACTGGTTAAGGGATTCCCGAATACCGAAGATTTACAGCGGGTTGAACCGGTATACATCACACTTCCCGGATGGTTGTGCGATACCACAAAAATTCGTCGATTGGCGGATCTTCCGGAAAACGCAAAAAAATACATCAAGAAAATTGAAGAGTTGGTTGGAACCACGATTGCATATGTAGGCGTAGGCCCCAATCGTGAAGATTTAGCCATTCAATAGATCAGCAAGAACAAAGTACCTGATTGCATGCAATCAGGTACTTTTTGAAAATATAAAAAAAGCGGAGGGATAAAATGTCCTATTACAAAAGAGATAAACGCGCCTGGCTGGTTCTTTCAGACGGAACTGTTTTTGAAGGCTATAATTTTGGCTGCGAAGGCACTACCATTGGTGAAATTGTCTTTAACACCGGAATGACAGGTTATCAGGAAGTATTAACCGATCCATCCTATTTCGGCCAGATCGTGCTTCAAACCTATCCTCTCATTGGCAACTACGGCATTAATACTGATGATATGGAATCCGAAAAAAGCTGGGTCAATGGGTATATTACCAAGGAATGGTGTGAAGAGCCATCCAATTTCAGAAATACCAAAACCATTAACGAATTTATGATCGAACAGGATAAAATCGGTATTTGGGATGTGGATACCCGTGCCATTACCCGGATCATCCGTGAACATGGAACCATGAACGCCGCCATTACCACCGAAGATTTTGAAACCACCAGGGAAGTCCTAATGGAAAAAATCAGAGCCTTTAAAGTCGTTAATCCGGTTCAGGCCGTGACGAGGAAGAACAAAGGCTGGTACTACAGCCAGGAAAACCGTGCCAATCATGTGGCCCTTATTGATTATGGATTCAAGCATAATATCCTGCGCATGCTCCTGCGTTTAGGCTGCAACGTTACCGTTATGCCTGCCAACACCACCCCTGAAGAAATCAAGATGCTGAATCCTGATGGGATTATGCTGTCCAACGGCCCTGGAGACCCCGAAGATAACGTTCAGATTATTGAAAACCTCAAAGGTTTCATTGAATACGGAAAACCAATTTTTGGTATTTGTCTGGGTCATCAGCTTATGGCCCTGGCCATGGGTGGGAAAACCATCAAACTGAAATACGGTCATCGGGGAATGAATCAACCCGTTAAGGATGTAGCCAGAGATCGGGTCTATATCACAAGCCAGAACCATGGCTATGCCGTAGTGCCTGAAAGTATTTCAGAGGATGTGGGAACCATCACCCATTTCAATTTGAATGATGGTACCTGCGAAGGCATAAAGTATAAAAATTGCCATGCGTTCACCGTTCAGTTTCACCCTGAAGCCAGTGCCGGCCCCAATGACACCGGTTATATTTTCGAACAATTCACCAATCAAATGGAAAGGGGGCAACTGGGATGCCTTTAAGGAGTGATGTAAAACGCGTACTTGTTATCGGATCCGGTCCGATTATTATTGGCCAGGCTGCGGAATTTGACTATGCCGGAACCCAGGCCTGTAAAGCCCTGAAAAACGTCGGCCTTGAAGTCGTGCTGATTAACTCAAACCCTGCTACCATTATGACTGATAAGTCCATGGCAGATAAAATATATATTGAACCACTGACACTTGAAGTGGTCAAACGGGTCATTCTTCTGGAAAAACCTGACAGTATTCTTTCAACCCTTGGCGGTCAAACCGGATTAACCCTTTCAATGCAGTTGGCAAAAGAAGGGTTTTTAGATGCCCATAATGTTAAGCTTCTGGGAGCCAATCTGGAAACCATTGAAAAAGCCGAAGACCGTCAGGCCTTTAAAGACATGATGTGTGAAATCGGTGAGCCCTGTATTCCATCAGAAGTTGTTACCACCATTAAAGATGCTGTGGACTTTGCAGAAACCCTGGGTTATCCTGTGATTGTCCGCCCTGCCTTTACCCTGGGTGGCACCGGTGGCGGTATTGCCGCATGCCGTAAAGAGCTGGTGGAAATTGCAATCCGTGGCCTGAGACTTTCTCCCATAACCCAAATTTTAGTGGAAAAAGGCATTGCGGGCTGGAAAGAAATTGAATTTGAAGTCATGCGGGATTCCAAAGGCAACGTGATTACCGTGTGTAGTATGGAAAACTTTGACCCGGTAGGCATTCATACCGGGGATTCCATTGTGGTGGCTCCCTGCCAGACCTTAAGCGATAAGGAATTCCAGATGCTGCGAACCTCAGCCTTGAAAATTATTTCCGCACTGAAGGTTGAAGGCGGCTGTAATGTTCAGTTTGCTCTTAATCCGGAAAACTTTAATTATGCGGTTATTGAAGTCAACCCACGGGTTTCTCGTTCCTCCGCCCTGGCTTCAAAAGCCACAGGGTACCCCATTGCCAAGGTAGCCTCCCAGATTGCGGTTGGTTTTTCACTGGATGAAATCATTAACGAAGTCACCGGAGACACCACCGCCTGTTTCGAACCGGCTCTTGACTACATTGTTGTCAAATTTCCACGATGGCCTTTTGATAAATTTGTGTATGCAAAACGGACCCTGGGAACACAAATGAAGGCCACCGGCGAAATCATGTCCATCGGCTCAAGCTTTGAGCATGCCATGATGAAAGCCATTCGCTCCATTGAATTAGGCATGGAAACTCTGACCATTCAGCGTCTGGTTGAAGCCAGTGATGACGAAATCATGAAAATGCTGGCGGCCTCCGATGATGAACGCTCCTTTGTTGTTTACGAAGCCATTAAAAGAGGGGTGTCACTGGATGTTATTTTTGACATTACAAAAATTGACACATGGTTTTTAGATAAGCTCCGTCACTTAGCCGTTATGGAAAAAGATCTGACCCTGGGTCTCACCGAAGAACGGGTTCGCGTTGCCAGAGAAATTGGCTTTTTAGATAAAACCATAGAAGAATTATCAGGAGAAACCATTCAGGAAGAAACAAAAACCTATGCTTCCTTTAAAATGGTTGATACCTGTGCAGGAGAGTTTGCTGCCCAAACCCCTTATTTTTACTCTACCAGAGATAAAGAAAATGAAGCCGCCCTGTTTATTAAAGAACATGACACCGGAAAAAAACGGGTTCTGGTACTGGGTTCAGGCCCGATTCGAATTGGTCAGGGCATTGAGTTTGATTATTGTTCGGTTCATTGCGCCTGGGCTTTACGGGAAAAAGGCTACGAAGCCATTTTAATTAATAACAATCCGGAAACCGTGTCCACAGACTTTGATACCTCAGACCGACTTTATTTTGAGCCATTAACTCAGGAAGACGTCCGGTCAGTGGTGGAAACCGAAAAACCAATCGGTGCCATTGTTCAGTTCGGGGGACAAACCGCCATTAAGCTCACCCGGTATTTAGAAGAAATGGGAGTGCCTGTATTAGGCACATCTCCCAAAAATATCGATGCCGCAGAAGATCGTGAAGTCTTTGATCAGTTACTGGAAAACTGTGGCATCAGACGTCCTGAAGGGGAAACCGTCTACACCACAGACGAAGCCGTCATTGTTGCAGAACGATTGGGTTTCCCTGTCCTTCTGCGTCCTTCCTACGTTCTTGGAGGGCAGAACATGATCATTGCCTACGAACAGGAAGATGTTGTGGAATACATGGACATTATCACCACGGTTGCTTTGGAAAACCCAGTGCTTATCGATAAATACCTGATGGGGAAAGAAGTCGAAGTGGATGCCATTTGCGATGGTGAAAACTACCTGATTCCAGGGATTATGGAGCATATTGAACGGGCCGGGGTTCATTCCGGAGATTCAATGTCTGTTTATCCGCCTCAGACTCTGGATGAACGAACCAAAAATACCATTATCGATTACACCGGTCGATTGGTTAAAGCCCTGGAGATTGTGGGACTTGTGAACATTCAATACGTGATCTTTGAAGAAGAGGTTTATGTTATTGAAGTGAATCCGCGGTCTTCCCGTACGGTACCTTATATTTCCAAGGTCACCGATATCCCCATGGTTAATCTTGCAACCAAAATGCTCCTGGGGGACAAGCTGGCGGATTTAGGGTATGAACCGGGGCTCTATCCCGAAGGTGAATACGTTGCGGTTAAAGTTCCTGTTTTCAGTTTTTCCAAGATCCAGGACATGGACACCCAATTAGGACCTGAAATGAAATCCACAGGCGAAGTTCTAGGTGTGGCCAAAAACTTTGCAGATGCACTTTATAAAGGACTGGTTGCCTCAGGCAAAAAAATGGAGCGCTCCGGCGGCATACTCCTGACGGTGAGAGATCGTGACAAGGAAGCGATTGTTGAGATTGGCCGTCAGTTCCACGAAATGGGCTTTACCATTTATGGAACCGTAGGCACAGCCCTGGTCCTCAATGAAAACAATGTTCCAACCAGGGTGGTACGCCGAATGTCCGAAGATGAACCAAACATCGGTACACTGCTTGAAAGCGGTAAAGTGACCTACGTCATCTCCACCTCAAGCAAAGGGCGATTGCCCGAAGCTGACGATGTCCGCATGCGTCGCAAGTCAGTGGAATCCTCTATTAGTCTGTTAACCTCACTGGATACTGCCCAGGCCCTTCTGGGTTGCCTGAAATCCAACCGGACCATGGCAAAAATTGAACTGGTCGACATTAAAGAAATTTGAGAATTAAATGATTCAAACAAAAAACAGAAGAATATATAGTGAGAACTTATTCAATTTGTATTGAATAAGTTCTCTTTTTTTGATAGAATCAAAATATATTTAAATTTAAGACAAGTCTATTTATTTTATTGCCAATAAACACAGTCAAAAACATGAAATTATTGGAAATGGTGACCTATGAGATCAAAACTAAAAATCAATAAATGGAACGTCAGTGCATTCCTGGTCATTGTTATTTTTTTTGTATTAGGATATTTTCTGATTTCGTTTATCAATAATGAATTAAAAGAGGATACCCTGAATTACCTCTCTGAAATTGCCAGGCAAGGGGCCAACCTGGTGGAAACAAAGGTCGATGACCAAATGCATACCCTTGAGGCAGTTTCTGCAACGATTGAAACCGGCGGAAATTTTGATCCGAATTTTATGATCAATGCCATAAAACCCGAGGCAGAAAGAAATGAAATAAAACGCATGGGGATCATTATGCCGGACGGTCAGGCAATAACCACCGATGGGCTTAGTCTTGATCTGAGTTACCGGGACTATTTCAAACAAGCAATGACAGGAGTCAGCGCAGTTTCCGATACCCTTGTAGACCCCAATGATGGAATGAACATTAATGTTTATTCCACGCCCATTTTCAATGACACCCAAATTGTCGGGATACTTTTTGCCACGGTTGAAACAGATAGTTTAAAACAGCTTTTAGGGGTTTCAACCTTTAGCGGCCAGGGCTATTCTTTTGTGGTAAAGGCCAATGGTGATGTTGTAGCTGAAAGCCTTAACCCCAACAGCCTGGGTGCATTTAATAATATATTTGAAACCCTGGAAAATGCTGAGTTTAGTGATAAAAGTGACCTTGAAACCCTTGAAAAGAAAATGTCCCAAACAGGAAGTGGAAGCTTTACCAGTGTGAATGGTGGCCAGCAGTGGTATGTGAACTACGAACCCTTATCCATTAACGACTGGTATATTATGTCCGTGGTTCCCACCGATGTGGTGAATATCCGATCAATTAATATTATCAGATTTGCATACATGCTCATAGCCACTGGTCTGGTTGCTATTTTGATACTATTTGGGATCATTCTTGTTTCACAAAACCGAACGAAAAAGAATTTAAAAAAAATTGCCTATACCGATGAGGTCACCGGCGGGAATAACTGGAATAAATTTCAAGTTGAGTCGCATAAAATTTTAGAAGCCTCTCAGAACAAAGAATATGCATTAATATTTTTGGATATTAACCGTTTCAGGTTTATTAACGAAAAATATGGCCACGTCATGGGAAATGTTCTCCTTACCAGAATCATGGAAATTCTGAAGACCGCTGTTGGAAAATATGAAGCCTACGGCCGGGTGACCGCGGATTTTTTTATAATATTAACCGAAAAGACAACCAAAAATGAATTGATTCAATACATTAAAAATTTGAGCCAGAGCATTAGTTGTAAAAAATCAGAGCTTGGGATTAAAGAAAAAATCAGTTGTAATTTTGGTGTTTATGAAATAAATGACAACACTGAAAATATGGATCAAATGCGGGAAAAAGCAAACATGGCAAGAATCGAAGCCAAAACAGGAACCGGTGAAATTTGGTTCTTTTATTCGGAAAAGTTTCGAAAGGAAATTGCCCGGGAAAAAGAAATTGAAGATCAAATGGAAGAGGCTTTGGAAAACAATGAGTTTGAAATGTATCTCCAGCCAAAATTCAATTTACACACCAATGCGTATTGCGGAGCCGAGGCTCTGGCACGATGGAACCGGCCTGGAAAGGGTTTGGTTTTTCCAAAGGATTTTATTCCTATTTTCGAGCGAACCGGGTTCGTGACTAATCTTGACATGTACATGGTCGAAGAAACCTGTAAAGCACTGAAACACTGGAAGGAAAAAGGATATCCTCAAATAATGGTTTCTGTAAATATTTCAAGAAAAAATTTATGGCTGGACAATTTCATATCGGAAATGCTTCGAATCACTGATCAGTACCAGATTAATAGACAGTGCCTGGAAATAGAATTAACTGAATCCTGTGTTTTTGAGGATATAAATCAAGTGATTGAAACCGGAAAAAAATTACAAAGCCATGGTTTTGCAATTTCAATGGATGATTTTGGTTCCGGTTATTCCTCTATTAATTTATTAGCAACCCTGCCCCTTAATACCATTAAACTTGATCAGGAGTTTTTCAAAGGAAATCTTCAAAATGAACGGCAGTATTTTGTGGTACAAGGATTGATTGATCTTGTGAAGAAACTGGGAATGACTGTGGTGGCGGAAGGGATTCAAGAAAGGGTCGAAGTGGATATTCTCAGAGATATAGATTGTGATATCATCCAGGGGAGTTATTTCGGAAATGCCATGCCCGTTCAGGAATTTGAAAAACTTGTTTTTAAAACAGAAACAATCAGATAAAATAAATAACTTTGCACATGGATTTATTAAGCAGCCACTTTATTTATTTGTACTATGGAGTGAAAAAAGATCTGTGCTATAATGACGCTAGACATTATACTAAAGGGGGGAAACCATGGAAACCAAAAACATTCGGATTGGCGATATCCTTAAAAATGCCGGTTTTATCTCAGAAGAACATCTTCAGGAAGCATTGGCTTATCAAAAAATAGATAAAACGAAACGACTTGGTGCGATCCTGGTTGATTACGGCTATGTTACAGAAGTTCAGCTCCTTGAGGCTTTGTCCAGGCGTTTAAATGTGGAGGTCATCAACCTTCAGGATACTGTCGTCGATTTAGAGGCCGCTGGAAAAATTCCCCAGAGTATTGCTCTTAAATACACCGTTATTCCTATTAGTCAGGTAAATGATCATTTACTGGTGGCAATGAATGATCCACTGGATTTTTATGCTATTGAGGACATACGGCTTATCACCAATATGTCAATCGATGTGGCATTAGCCCAAAAGGAAGCCATTATTACCGCCATTAATGAAGCCTATACTGAAATCGAAACCAAAAAAGCAGCAAACATGGCCAACGAGGCTGTGTTTGGGAGCAGTATTTCGTTTGTGGAAAATATTACCACCAGTGAAGGAGACGCTCCTATTGTCAATCTGGTAAACACTGTTCTTTTAAAAGGCCATAGCGCCGGTGCCAGTGACATTCATATTGAACCTTTTGAGGAAGAGACCATGGTGCGTATGCGTATTGACGGGCTCATTATTGACTACCTTAAACTGTCCAATACCCTGCATCAATCCTTAATCGCCCGGATAAAAATCCTTTCAAATTTGGATATTGCTGAGCGACGGCTTCCCCAGGATGGCCATTTTCGGGTGCGGATTGACGGCGTCGAAATGAACATTCGTACTTCCAGCATTCCAACGGTTTACGGCGAAAAAATGGTGCTCCGATTTTTAAGCATGAACACC
>Ga0209540_10000647_pt1 | contig 30657 bp, 34 predicted proteins | sample BarGraIncu01121A_FD_184501 | JGI IMG/M metagenome (GOLD analysis project Ga0209540, IMG submission 184501) | Arctic peat soil microbial communities from Barrow, Alaska - Barrow Graham LP Incubations 011-21A (SPAdes) (version 2) | ecosystem: Environmental > Terrestrial > Soil > Wetlands > Peat... | reverse complement strand
TATATAATAGCCAGTATGACGTGCCGGTTTACTACATTTTGGGAGAAAAAGACAATCAGACTCCCACTGAGATTGCTGTGAAATATTTTGAAACCATTATCGCACCGGAAAAAAAATTGTATCTCATAAAGAATGCAGGGCACATGACCATGCTGGATAATTTAAAGGATTATCAGATTGCACTGAAAGATGTTTTAGACCGGAATTCATAATTTGATAAGGGAGAAAAGCAGGCCAAAAGGCTATGCCTTAAAAGAAAATCGAAAACAAAAGGAGGAATTTCATGGACGTTGTTACCATCAGAGAACTGGGCCAGGAGAAAATTCCCTTTGAATTATTTTGATATTTTATTAAAATAATTCAAAATGATTTTGCGGGATATTGATTTTTATCTGTTCCCACTCATCTTATTTGTCATACTTTGAAAATTTTTCTCTTTAGCATCTCCTGCATGATCAAACCTGCAACAAACCCAATTCCGATATTCCATATAGAAAAACCAGCGGTAATCAATAAGACATAGTAATCACCTTTATCTGAGCCGACATCACGAGCTGAGACTGCCAACTCCAATCCGGCAAAGAATAGAACGACACCCAGTACACTTGCCGGGAAGATGCTTAACAGCAATAAAAATGAACTGCTGAAACATAATCCAACAATCAGAAGTATTCCTCCTAAAATAATAAGGGATCCCCCGGTGCGAGCGCCAAACCGGACATGTCCAGCCATCCCTCCTGCACCGTGACATACTGGAATTCCACCGAAGATCGGGGAGAATAAATTCATAATTCCTTGTGTAATCGCTATTTTATTTTCGGTGACTGGATGCTCTGGAAACAGTCTGTTATTTTCTTGAGTGATTGCGATTACCGCGTTTCCAAGGGTTAACGGAATCTGGGGAATACCCAGAATTAGGATGCCTTTTAAAAAATCCGAGTAAGTAATCTGGCCTAAAGAATACTGCGGAAGTCTGAAATCAAAATGGATATTGGCCAATTCTTTGATCAGTTCGGGATTTCTAATAAGACCCGCTGCAATGCCGAAAATGATTAAGACAAACATGGCAGGAATACGTTTATTTGTTAAAAGCAGAAATGTGAGAGCCAGGGCAATCGCAGCGATTAAAAAATCTGTTTGCATCATTTTTGTTCCCTCGATGATGAAAATCAGTCCCAGTCCCAGCATGATGCCTCTAAGGACCGGTTTCGAAGCTATTTTAGATATGTAGCCCAGTTTGCCTGTGAGTCCTAAAATTAACCAGAAAAGCCCGGTAAAAATTCCAGCTCCAAATATCATGCCAGAAGTGATCGCTGCTCCACCTGCGATTGCTGCGCCTCCAATGGCTTTCATCGGCTGGACAGGAATTGGTGTTTTATAGTATAAACCTGACCCGATCAAAAGAATTCCAAAGGTAAAAAGAACACCTAAGGGATCCAGCTTTATAATGCTGATGTATCCAACAATAAATGGGATCAGTGTTCCGAGATCGCCAAATGCACCCGCCCACTCGGATCGGTCATATCGATTTCCCGGAGGCTTCTGTATTGATTTATTTTTTTTATTAATGTGTATTTTATGCATGTGAAAGCCTTCCTAATCCTATTTTCTTCTATAGAAATTTGGCTCAAATCAAATTCTATAATCCGTCGAATTTAAGTTAGTATGGTCCATGATTTCGACTGCGTAACCTCTTTTTCGAAGGAGTTTGGCCATGATTTTCATGGAAGTATCAATATTGGGAAAGAACATCCGAAATCTGGAACAGAGATAGTTGAGAATATCCTCGCCGCCCTGCCAGGTAATCTGGACTTCCGTGCCGGGTGATGACTCCAGTAATTGCCGGATATAAGCTTCAAGAGTATCTTCGTCCATTAGTGGGCTTTTATATTATATCATCTTTTTGCTTTATTTCATAATAGGACTTTGGAGGATTAAAAGTAAAGTCATTGTTGAAATCGGGAATAAATGCTAAAATAGATGAAAAGCAAACCAAAACTGTAATGAGAAATTATGCAGAGTATCTTGATGGAAAAAGCAAAATTAGAATCCCAGGACAACTTGAAAAAAAAAGGGTGTTGTCTAATTGTATATGAACGGATTAGTCCTTTGTATTTTCTGAAAATTAAAAAAGCTGAGAAGGATGTATAATTGTGAAAATCAAGAAAATAATCAATATTACAATGCTTATCCTGTGTTTGTGTCTAATTGCTGGTGTAGGTGCATTTTGGTATAATGCCGTCAATGCTTACAAAGTAAGCAACGATTTTGTAAGCGTTCCTCTTCAGTTCAATCCTGATGATGCATCTTCTGTTTATCAAACACAGAATGCGCAAATTACGGTTAACGGCGGTTTTGTAAAGGGAATTCAAAAAGGTGAAGACGGTACAGAAAGCATTGTTATCAGAGCATTATCACCTCTGCCGTCCATAACGGTAACCAGCAAAGTGGCTACTGCGGTTTCGTTATTGGTTGAAAATATAAACCCGGATTTTTATGCAAAGAGCATTGTAGGCAACAACCTTCCCTTGACAAAGGTGACGGTGAATACAATACAGTTGAACATAGCTGTAGATCCTGAAGAAACCATAAAAATTGATCCGGTCCAACCAAGTGGTGAAGATAATACAGGGCAATCTAAATACATTATTCTCGGTGATAATCGCGATGGATATGATATCTTTGGTCAGATTATTCAACAGGTCAACGGCGAAAATCCCGTATTTGTAATTGACAACGGGGACCTGGTGTTCAGTGGAAAACCTAATCAGTACAGACTCTTTGACAAAATGGTATCAAATATCTCAACAACACTCTGTACCACTCTGGGTAATCACGATATTAGGGGCAATGGGCGCAGCACCTATACGATGCTCTACGGTCCGGCGTATTATTCCTTTGATTTTGAAAATAGCCATTTTGCGTTTATCGATTCATCTCCCGGATGGAGTGAAAAACAAGCAATTACTGACGAACAATACGCATGGCTTGAAAAAGATTTGAGCAAGGCACAGGGTAAAGATATTTTTGTTATTACACATATACCGCCGCAAGATCCAAGAAGCAATGTAACTGCCAATGAAATTCCGAACTTTGTAAACAAAATAAAAAGCGGAGACAATTTTTTGGAACAGAAATTAGACAACTACAATGAAACCAAGGCTATGAATCATGGCTTCCAAGACCCACAGGAAGCGGCAAAGTTTCAAAATCTCATGAGTGCATATCATGTGGATACGGTTTATCTATCCCATATTCATAGCTATTTGGAATATACAAAAGATGGCGTGCGCTATCTCATTACCGGAGGTGCCGGTGCAGAATTGTTAACCAAAAACAGTTATTATCACTATATGATTGCAAAAATCGGAGATATTAATACCACTACTATGGTTGAATTGCCCTCACCGGCAAACAACTATATTACAAGATATACGGCAACTGCACAACTTTTTTCCGAAGCCTTGTATGAAGAAAATCCGATTGCAGTTGTGTTTATCACTATAGGATTCGTACTGCTACTATTTTTAGTGCTTATCAGGATTTACTTATGGAAAAAGCAGCCCCTTGATACTTTATGGAAATGGATAAGTGATATTGGTAAGTATGCGGTAAAACGGTTTAAAGAATTGTTTAGTAAGGAAAGGTAAAGATTAAATTATGTTGTCCGAGCCTGCCGCTTAACCAAATGAAATATTCCTGATGATTTCAGCTGAAGTACAGTGTATCTAAAGAATGGATAACAGGGTGACACAGGAGGAAAAAAATGGGAAATGTAATATTGCTGGGGCTGGTGAGTTTCTTTTCAGACATCAGCTTAGAAATGGTTTATCCTCTGATCCCCTTGTATCTGATATCAGCATTTGGTGCCACACCAGTACTTGTGGGCATTATCGAAGGGATTGCGGAAAGTATCGCAAGTTTGTTAAAGGTGTACAGCGGCTATATTTCGGATAAGTATAAAAGAAAAAAGATACTGGCTTTTGGAGGGTATTCCACAGGAATTATCTATAAAGTTGCACTGCTGATTGCGTCCTCATGGACGGGAATCCTTTTTGCCAGAGTGATTGATCGTATTGGAAAAGGTATTCGAACCTCGCCCAGAGATGTTTTAGTCTGTGAAAGTGCCGACAAGAATAGAATGGGGAAGGCCTTCGGGATTCACAAGGCCTTGGATATGGCTGGCTCCGCCCTGGGGATCTTCATCGCTTTTATACTGCTGTCAAAAGCGAATGGAAATTTTGACTACAAGACACTGTTTGCTATTTCCATTATTCCTGGAGTCATCGGTTTGGTTATCTTATTATTTGTCAAAGAAAAAAAGGAACACCGGAAAATTAAAAGGGAACCTTTTTGGAAAAATGCAAAAAATCTGGATGGAAACTTAAAGCTTTACCTGGCGGTGACATTTATTTTCACATTAGGCAACTCGTCCAACGCTTTTTTAATCCTCCGGGCAAAGAGCATGGGCTTAACTGATGCCAATGTCATATTCCTTTATTTTATATACAATCTCTCAGCCGCACTATTCTCTGTGCCCTTTGGAAACCTGTCGGACAAGTTCGGAAGAAAGAGGATTTTGGTTTCAGGCTATATAACCTTTGCCCTTGTTTATTTCGGCTTTGCTGTTGTATCAAATAGTGCTGTTCTGGTTGTTCTATTTATGATGTATGGCCTTTACACCGCAATGACCGCAGGTGTTGAACGAGCCCTGATTTCAGAAATTTCACCTGTCCGTTTAAAGGGCACCATGCTGGGGCTTCAGGCCACAATTGTAGGGATTGCCCTGCTTCCTGCCAGTGTCATTGCAGGGCTTTTGTGGAATGCATATGGCGCCCAGGCACCTTTTATTTTTGGTGCGGTGCTGTCACTTCTGGCAGCCTTTCTGCTGATTATTCTGATGAATCGAAACCATAAACAGCCTTTGAAAAATTAAGCTGAATAAAAAAAACCTCACGATTCAATGAATATTTTGACAGCATAATGCTGGTTTTAAAATTTGAAAATGTTGACTGTTATCTTGACAAACATCGGTATTTATTTAATAATATATACATATAATGGATTTTAAATTAACAAGGAGGAATTAGTGTAATGAAAAAATCTGTAGGCGCAAAAACATTTGCAATGCCGAGTCCAGTATGGGTAGTAGGAACTTATGGAGAAAACGATATTCCTAATGTAATGACCGCGGCATGGGGGGGGATTTGTTGTTCTGACCCACCATGCGTGACGGTATCCTTGCAAAAACCACGAGCCTCTTATGAAAATATCATAAAACGGAAGGCATTTACCATTAGTATACCCTCAGGCAAGCAAGTTGCTGAGGCTGATTATTTAGGCATTGTCAGTGGAAAAAATACGGATAAATTTACTAAGGCGCATTTAACCGCGGTTAAGAGTGAACTTGTTGATGCCCCTTATGTTGGAGAATTTCCTCTGATTTTAGAATGCCGACTCATACAGACTGTTGAACTTGGTATACACACCCAGTTTATCGGTGAAATCATCGATGTCAAGGCTGATCATGATGTCCTCGACGAAAAGGGTATTCCATCTTTGAAAAAAGTATCACCTTTTGTATTCAGTGCAGCCGATCGAGGGTATTACCAGATAGGGGATCAACTCGGACAGGCCTTCTCAATTGGAATGAAGTTTAAGATTTAAATGATGGGAAAAACTATGTTTTGAATGTAATAAAGTTAAAGGCACAGGATTCTATTTGGAATCCTGTGCCTTTTTAAAGAATAGTATCAATTACTTGACATGCTTGAGGCAAAAAGTGCGATGGCACCGACAATCAAATAAATACCGGCAATGAATGTAAAGGTAAATAACATGAAAAAGGGGTTAAGAATAAAGAAGAATCCTAGAATAATACTAATGATCCCGGAAGCCATAAGCCATCCGGTACCATCACCGCCTTGTTTTTTCATTGCTGATGCTGCAGTGACATGATTAATTCCGCTAAATAAGGTCATAAATCCCAGTATAAATGCGAAGCTTTCTGCTTTGGCCAAATTCGGAGCAAAAATTAATAAGAAACCGAGAATAAGAGACATAATCCCTGTGGCAAGTTTCCAACCACTTTTCACGTCGCTTATGGCAAAATCGACAATTAGATACGCACCATAAATCATGAGACCGACAACAAATATCCAGACCGACATGGTTAAGAAAGACACTGGGGCTTGGAAAACCCAAATGCCAAGAAGAATCATAAGGATGGAGACAACCACCCCCAGACCTCTGTGGCCCTTGGTCAGTTTACTTAAATCAGTGTTCATTTTACTTTCTCCTTTAAATTTAGTATTTCCAAACAACTAAACTATATTTTAATTATACCCAATTTTCTAAGTTGAATAACAAAAAAGATGAGAAAAAATATTAAATTTGTTAAAGATTTAATCGATTAATAATTAGTTTCGCACATTGATGGGTATTAACAGAATATAAACAGATAGCAATGCCTAGAGTGCTTTGGCAATTAGCTATTTTAATTAAACAGTAAAGGAGGATTCCCAATGACACATCATGAAACCCCTGAATACAAAGTTCTTGAAAAAGATGGTGCGTTTGAGATAAGGTCCTATGAAAGCTATTTAACGGCTGCTGTGAAAGAGACCAGCATAAGCGAGTCAAGCGGATTTGGTGTGATTTTTGATTATATCAATGGCAACAATTCCAAAGAAGAAAAAATTTCCATGACGGTTCCGGTAATCAATGAGTTGGAGACAGGGAGCGTGACCACTGAGTTTGTAATGCCCCGTAAATATTCCAAAGAAAGCCTGCCGGATCCGGTTAATCCAAGTATCAAAATAAAGAGAATTGAAGAGAGACTCTGTGCGTCTGTTTCGTTTTCAGGTTCGGTCAGTAACCATAAAGTCGAAAAATATCAAGTGAAGCTAAGAGAATGGTTGGATGAAAAGAATCTGAAAACAGTTGGCGGTTTTCGGTTGGCACGATACAATCCTCCCTTTTACCCACCAACCTTTAAACGCAATGAAATATTGATTGATATCCAAAATAACGTGTGATCAGCGGCTTCGGCTGTGGCTTCCCATTCGAACGGATGATTTAAAAAAATACTACAGGATGATTGACGAGAACACAAACCAGAAAGAGGTGTATCTATGAAATTGAAAAATGCAATTGTTTTCCTGTTGATTATGGTTTTAATTGGAAGTTCCTGCCCTCTTGAGGTACTGGCCCAAAGCCAGGATGTCAAAAAAGCTGAGATCAATCAAATGGTAACCGATATCTCGGAAAATCCCGGTGCATCCATGGCGATTCAAAGCCTGGACGAAGTAGGGTCTATCAGCAGAAGTTCAACGAATGATAGTGAAATCATCGTTATTTATGAGGATCAGGCCAGTGTGGGGATCTTTCCCTCACAACTCAGAAAATTAAGGGCGGAGAAACATTAAACGATCGGGTGGACATTATTGAAGTCGCTGAGTCGGTAAATGTGGATTCCCTGGTCACTGAATTATCAGAAAACCCCAATGTATTGGTGGCAAAAAAAAACAGTTTATGACATTGGCGTGAAATACAAAACTCATGTCCAGAACATTGGCTGGCAGGATTTTGTAACCAATGGCGCACAAAGTGGAACAATGGGAAAATCTCTCCGATTGGAAACTATCCAAATTGAACTTACAGGCGGGGATGCAGGACTCTTTGATATCTACTACCAGGTTCATGCCCAGAATGTGGGCTGGATGGGCTGGGCAAAGAATGGCAACAGTGCCGGAACTGAGGGGTTATCTTATCGTCTGGAGGCATACGGATTAAAATTGTACCCAAGGGCAACGCTGCACCAGGAGCAACCGAACATCCATTTATTAAAAATTAATACCGCGGTCAAATATTTGAAAGGATACTTTGAAAGGATACATTGTAGTGAAAAAAATACTTTTAGTGATTGATTATCAGAATGATTTTGTAGATGGGACCCTCGGCTTTCAAAAGGCGGCTGCTCTGGAAGATGCCATTGCCCTAAGAATAGGGGAGTACCGAAATAACGGGGATGAGGTCGCCTTTACCTTTGACACCCATACTGAGAATTATTTAAACACCCAGGAAGGTAGAAGCCTTCCTGTTTCTCACTGCATCAAGGGAACAGAGGGCTGGCATCTGTATGGAAAAATAGCCACGCTTTGCCTTGGAACAGATATGCACTTTGAAAAGAACACCTTCGGGTCTTTGGAGCTGACAGGTTATCTTGTGCAGAATAAGTATGACAGCATTGAGCTTGTGGGTGTTGTCTCCAATATCTGTGTCCTTTCCAATGCTGTGCTGGCAAAGGCGGCGTTGCCGGAAGCTGAGATAGTTGTAGATGCTTCCTGTACTGCCAGTAACGATGACCAGTTAAACGAGGAAGCTTTAAATGTCATGGAAAGCCTTCAAATTAAAGTGACAAATAGGAGCTGCGGCAACAAAAGATAAATAAAAAGTCGTGTGATCAAGGCTTGTTTCAATTAAATTTTCATGGAGTAACAGTGTCACAAGTCTGGGCTACTATCTGGAGTATGGTTTTTGCCATTTTTTCAATGTTTTCAGGCAGTGGTTCTGTGGGTAGCTTATTTTCTTTTGCAGTGGCTTTTTTCATCATAGCGGTTAATAATTTATGGGTAACTTTCATTTTTTCCGTTCTTAACTCTCCACCAAAATTTTCGATTGAAAGAGCGCTTTTTAACAGGGATTCGGGAAATGCATTTTTAATGTTGGCATCGAAATTTTCAGGGATCCCGGATGAGATAAAAAAGCCAAGGTTTTTATTTTTCAATACCTCTTCATTTGAAATGCAATATTCTTTAATTTTTTTCTGGATTTGTCCCATATAAATAGATCCGCCGATTAAAATAATATCATAGTCGTCTAATGAGGGTATTTTATCTTTGGCATTGTTTACAAGAAGGACTTCTCCACCTAAATCTTTGGCAAGTTTTGTCGCACACTCTTGAGTATAGCCATAGGTGCTTCCAAATAATATCATTGTTTTCATAAATTTTATTCCTCCTAATGTTTTTATTTTATTAAAGCATTTTCAATGGATTTTAAATAGGCTTTACTTGTTACCGTTGCACCGCTGACGGTGTCTGCCGTTGTATTCTGTTTTTCAATAACAGCCTTAAAGATTGTATCCGTGACTTCCGGATTATCAAAATTAACTGTTTTAACCACATTAATTTGAGTTATCTTTTTATCGCTTACGGTGACCGCAACAGCGTTAGTCCACCGTCCACCTTCATAACTTCCAGGATAAGTACCATCTTGAATTTGAGTGAGATCCACAGCATTAATCCCTAAATTTTCACCTGTTTTTAAGCCACTGGTAATGTATAACAGACCACTTCCGATAATTATGACAAACACACCGACAATACACCCAACAATAATCATTGCTTTTTTCACTTGAAACACCTCTTATTTTATTTCTTTTTCCATTTCATCTAAATTAAATAACATTTTTTCGAGAAGCAACCGTGTGGTCGCCATTTCATCTTTCAAAATACTTTTAAACAATTTTCCTGTAAAGTTTTCAGCCTTTAATTGACTTTCTTCTGCAAACGCAGCCATCTGATTGGTTAATTTAATGCGTATAACCCGGGCATCATTCTTATCATTTTCTAAGCTGAGAAAGCCCTTTTTCTCAAGCTTTAAAGCCACCTGTTTCACATTTTGATGGGAGCTTCCCATTGCCTTAGCCACTTCTTTGATTGAAGGATCATACTCAAAAGAATTTTCAACAACAATGGTAAGCAACCATTGTTTAGTGGTTAAATCGTATTCTTTCAATTCTCGGCCAAGTAGGGTGTCCATCTGGTTTGCAACGACTAAAATACTGCCAAAAATAAATTTGCTATCGGTCATCGATTCCAATTTTTCCATAAATTACCTCCGGTATCTATTAAGGTAATGTATTACCTTAATAGATAATACATTACCTTTCTTGAGATGTCAATACTAATTTTAAAATATTTTTTAAATGATATGAGTCACAAATATTTTCTTGAACCGTTCCGGGGGATCTGTTAACATGACAATAGATAATTAAATGGGAGTGAACTAAAAACATGAATGGCATTACAATACGTTTTTACGGAGAGTTGAATGACTTTCTTCCACAAAAACAGAAATTTTTGAGCTTCAACCATTTTTTCAAAGGGCAGCCTTCTATTAAAGATTTGATTGAATCATTGGGAGTTCCTCATACAGCAGTGGATCTCCTCCTCGTTAACGGAAAATCCTCGGACTTTTTGTACCAGCTCCAGGGTGGGGAAAGGGTGGCCGTGTATCCGATTTTTGAAAGCCTTGATATATCCACAGTGTCACATGTCCGGCCTGCTCCACTTAAGGAATATCGTTTTACATTAGATGTTCATCTTGGCAAACTGGCTTCAACTCTTCGTATGGTGGGATTTGATACACATTACAGCAATAACGCTTCCAAGGATCAACTGGTCAACGATGCTACAACTGAATCCAGAATACTGCTGACCTCCGACAGAGCATTGCTCATGCGAACAAAAGTGGTGTATGGCTATATGGTCAGGTCCAAGGACCCTGGCTTGCAGCTAGTAGAAGTGTTGACCCGGTTCAATCTGGTTGACAAACTTCTCCCTTTTGTGAGATGTATGGCATGCAATGGTGCTTTAAGGTCTGTCTCAAAGGTGGAAGTCTTATCCCGTCTGCCGAAGAATGTCCGGGAGTCTTTGGACGAATTTCAAGAATGCCCGGACTGCGGCCGCATTTACTGGAAAGGAACCCATTACAAGCGCATGAATGATTTTATCAGGCAAGTGAAGGAAAAAATAAAAACGGATGATATTCTTTAATCCTGATTTAGGGTGAGTTCACTGCTTCTGACTGAGAAATCCGCAAAAACAATCCATGTCTTGGTGAAAGTCTGAAAAAACATAAAAAGTGTTGTTTGGGAAAAGAGTTCATGAGGAGTTTGACAATATGACCGGTACGACCTTGAAAATAATTGCATTAGTATTGATGCTGCTTGATCATGTGGCTCAATTTATTCCAGGAATCCCTATTTGGTTTCATTGGCTAGGAAGAATTTCAGCCCCCCTATTTATGTTCTGTATGGCTTGGGGATTTTATTATACCCGTAATCGCAAGAAATATTTATTGCGAATGTATGGTTCTGGAGTTGGTATGGGCATTATTGACATTATTTGCAACAATATTTATCCCGATCCAGTGAGCTATGTCAACAATAATATCTTTGTTACCTTATTTCTGGCTGGAGTCATAGTTTGGCTCATGGAGGTTGTAAAAACTGATAAGAAAAAAGGAACACTACTAATAATTTTATTTGCTGTTTACCAGCTGATCACCACAGTGGTATGCACCATAACCAGCCAATTATCCTCGTTATATGGCATGGGAATGTTTGTCGGAGCCATTTCGGCCAACCTGATCTTCAATGAAGGCAGCTTCATTTTTGTTTTTCTGGGCGTATTGTTATACTTTAACAAAGAGGATAAGAAACGACTTATTATTGCCTATGGCAGTTTCTGTCTTGTTTATTTTGCCCTGGAATGGACGTCAACCCCTGGAATAACGGCCATGTTTTATCAAAATTTTCAATGGATGATGATTGCCGCACTGCCACTGATGCTGCTGTATAATGGAGAAAAGGGAATAGGGTTGAAATATTTATTCTACATCTTTTATCCCCTGCATATCGTATTGTTGTTTTTTATTGGAAACATTTATTTTTAAAAATGAGGTGTGAAATGAGCGAAATGAGAGCGGAACTAATTGCTTCCTGTGGTATGAATTGCAGACTTTGTATGGCCTACCAAAGAGAAAAAAAACAGTGTAAAGGATGCAACAGCGATTTAGGATATAAGACAAATAGTTGTCTGAAAGCATCATAAAGGATTGCCAGATCATTAAAAATAATGGTTCAGGATTCTGTTATGAATGCGATAAATTTCCTTGTACCAGGCTCAAACAGTTAGATAAACGGTATCGGACAAAGTATCATATGAGCATGATTGAGAATCTTGAATTTATTAAAAGCAATGGAATGGACGCGTTTTTACAGCTTTATATTAATTTCATGTAATTATTGGGAATTTATGATATACTCGCACTAATAGGTCAAGGAAATCCTTTAAATCACTGATCATGGTTTGATTAATGTCGATTTCCCTTTAAAAAATTTAGAAAGGAGAATTTATATGGAAGCAATTAGCTTAACTGCCAGCAAACTTCAAGGCCCATCCTCAACCATTACAAAAAATGTTGAGGATGTTAGGGTGAAAACTACCAAAGAAGGCAATAGTGGACAAAATTCCGTAAATGAGGCAAACAGTTATAATAAATATGATACCCTGGAACTGTCTCAGGATTATCTGGAATACAAGACAAAAAGCGAAAACAGTGCAGTGACAAGCGATGTGAATCAATTAAATGCTACGATCACCCAAATGTTTGCCGGAAAGCCACCTCAAGAAAGCAGTGATGCCGAATCAATTGTTAAGAATACTCAGACAGCAGCCTCATATACAGTGACCAGTGACAGTGAAGTCATTTCCAGTTACAAGTTATCTTCATATTCAGCATTGGAATTAAAAAGCCTGGTACAGGAAGGGAAGATCACAAGTGCAGATTATAATGCCGAAATAAAAAGCAGACAGGTTGATCAGGAAACGCCAAATCAACCGGAAAATTTGAAAACCACAAGCGAACTGCAAACCACCAGTATTATATAAAAGAGGTAGAAAATCATTAAGCCACGTGCAAAAATAGAAATCAAGCGTCTAAAAGAAACTAATTATTAAAGAGCCAGCGAGCATTAAAAATCGTTGGCTTTTTTAATGCAAAATCTTAAAGATTACTGGATGCTCTAAAAAGGGAACCCCATGGGGTTCCCTTAAAGTCCATCCTGCTAATGTTTGTTTTGCTTCTTTAAGCAATAGCTGCGTTAAGTTTGTCTACGAGAGCGTCGACACTGGTATTATGAACAGCACAGGCTTCTTCCAGGGATTCCTTCTGTGAAGACGGGCAGCCAAGACAGTGCATACCAATTTCCAATAAAATAGGCGCAAGGTCAGCGTCCATTTGCAATAATTCACCGATTAACGTACTTTTTGTTACTTTTTGCATAAAAAACCTCCTGATTTCTTTTATAAAATAAAATTAATTTATTTCTTCACGAAAGACAGTATAACATAATATTGCTTAAATTAAGATAAGATTATTTGCTATTTTGAAATATTTTTTTGTTGTCATAAAATAGCAAAACAAGTACAATGAAAAGAAATAAAGAAATTGTACAGATGTGACCTTCCATTTTTGTGGAAGCTGCAAATAATATTATATTGGCGCGAAATAAACCAGGGGATAATAGATCCGCACTGGCAAAAAGACGACTCTAATTTGTTGTGAAATTTAGAAAAAAAAAATTAATGAATGAAATGGAGTAACTTAAATGATAGAAAAATATAAGATTAATTCCAATCATCACAAGGTAAGTCTCAAAGAGTTTAGCCCAAACGACACAGGCGAACTTTCAAAAAAAGATATTGAAGAAGAATACAGTGAGTTGCAACAAAAATTCAGCGAACTTCAAGAGATTCTCTATGCGTCTAAGAAATATGCACTGCTCATCATATTACAGGGCATGGACTGCAGCGGTAAGGATGGTACGGTCAAAAAAGCATTAAGCAGCGTGAATCCCAATGGTTTTTTTGTTGAGAGTTTTAAAGTACCAACACCTGCAGAATTAGGACATGACTATCTTTGGAGAATACATAAGGAAACACCAATGAAAGGGAACATTGTTGTGTTTAATCGGTCATACTATGAAGATGTTCTTGTTACCCGTGTTCATAAAACCATTGATGATGACACTGCTTTTAGACGATTCAAAGAAATAAATGAATTTGAAAAATATCTTGTTAATAATCACACCATTGTATTAAAATTCTTTTTGCATATATCAAAGGATTTTCAACAGAAAAAGTTGGAGAGTCGGTTAGAGACACCGGAAAAACGTTGGAAGTTTTCAGATGCCGATTTAAAAGAGCGGAAATTTTGGGATAAATATCAGGAATGTTATGAAGACGTGCTTTACAATTGCAGTACAAAAGAAGCCCCATGGTATGTGATCCCTGCAAATAACAGATGGTTTCGGGACTATATTGTATTGAAGACGATTGTGAAAAGTTTAGAGGACTTAAAATTAGAATATCCAGTCATAGAAGGCAGTATTCAGGATCTGATACAGGAAGTGAAGAATAGCACTGGAAAATCCGAAGATTAAAGGGAGATTATCCAATCATTGAAAAGCTATGGATACTCCTACTGCCAGAAATCCAGGGTTTATGAGTAAATAATTTTTAAAGAGCCAGCGGGAATTAATATATCGTTTGCTTTTTTAACCTTAATATTTAAGAAAAAATCCATAAATATCATAAACTATGTTGACACAGTGGATTATTATTATTAAAATAGAGCTATTGGCACTCAATCAATAAGAGTGCTAACACAATTACATTATTTTGAAAGGGCACAACCAATGGAAAAAAAACAGTTTAAATCAGAATCAAAACGTCTGATGGATTTGGTGATCAACTCAATTTATACAAACAAAGAGATTTTTCTCCGTGAATTGATTTCAAACGCATCGGATGCAATCGATAAAATTTATTATAAGACGTTAGCAGACAACGATAAAAATTTCAACAAGGATGACTACTACATTCGGATTTTACCAAACAAAGATAACCGAACACTGGTTATTGAAGATACTGGTATCGGTATGACCGAAAAAGAACTGGAAGAAAATTTAGGAACCATTGCCAAAAGCGGCTCCAGCGATTTTAAGTCTGAACAGGAAATGGAAAAAGAATTTGATATCATTGGACAGTTTGGTGTAGGTTTTTATTCGGCCTTTATGGTTTCTGATAAGGTTGAAGTGGAAACAAAATCTATGGATGAAAATCAGGCACACTATTGGGTTTCCCAAGGGGCAGATGGTTATTTTATTGAAGTCGGTAAAAAGACATCTCATGGTTCGAAAATTACCTTGCATTTAAAGGAAAACACAGAAGATGACAATTACGATGAGTATTTAGAACCGAAGCGACTTCAACAACTTGTGGAACATTATTCCAATTATATCAGTTATCCCATAAAAATGGTGGTTGAAAAAAGCCGGATAAAAGAAGAAACAAAGGATACCGAAAAGCCTGAATATGAAACGTATCTGGAGGATTCCATTCTAAACTCAATGGTTCCCATTTGGCGAAAAAACAAGAATGAGCTGACGGATGAAGATTATCAGAATTTCTATCATGACAAACGATATGGCTATGAAGAACCTCTGGCACATATTCACTTGAATATCGAAGGAGCCATGAGTTACAAAGCCATTCTCTATATTCCGGGACAGCCGTCCTTCGATTACTATACCAGGGACTATGAAAAAGGCCTGGAACTTTACGCCAACGGCGTGCTGATTATGGATAAATGCGGAGAACTTCTTCCGGATTATTTCAGTTTTGTAAAAGGGGTAGTGGATTCCGAAGATTTATCCCTTAATATTTCCCGGGAAATGCTCCAGCAGGACCGACAGCTTCGCCTCATCAGTCGTAAGATTGATTCTAAAATTTCCGAAGAACTCAAGAAAATGCTTGAAAATGACAGAGAAAAATATGAAAAATTCTTTCTGGCCTTCGGGAATCAGTTAAAGGTGGGAACCTATGACCACTGGGGACAGAATAAAGAGAAACTCCAGGACTTCATGCTTTTCTACTCATCCAAAGAAGGAAAATTGGTGACCTTAAAAGAATACCTGGACCGTATGCCTGAGGATCAGAAGTACATTTATTATGCCGCCGGATCGACTGTGGAAACCATCGAAAAATTGCCCCAGGTATCCATTGTTAAGAGCAAAAACTTTGAAATCCTCTATCTCACTGAAACCATTGATGAATTTGTCACCCAGACACTTAAAGCCTATGGGGAAAAGGAATTCCGTTCGGTATCAAGTGATCAACTGGGATTTGAAGAATCCAAAGAAAATGAAACAGAAGCTAATAATGAGATAACCGAAGCCGATGAAAAGCTTCTTTCAAAAATGAAAGAACTGATTGGAAATGACGTGGTGAAAGTTAAAACAACCACCCATCTAATGGATGATCTGGTCTATCTTTCCACTGAAGGGGATCTCTCCATCGAAATGGAAAAAACATTAAACACCATGCCTCAGGGTGGCAAAGTGTCAGCTAAAAAGGTATTGGAAATCAACAAAAACCATCCCGTATATGAAAAACTGAAAGAATTTTATGAAAAAGATGAGGGTCAGCTCAAACTTTATACGGAATTGCTTTATAATCAGGCAAGACTCATTGCTGGACTACCCATTGGTGATGTGGTGACCTTTACCCAAAATATCAGTAAACTGATGTAAAAATAAAAGACGTTTTGTGTTTTATGCAAAACGTCTTTTATTGAATTCACATGGAGGCTGTGCTTATTCCAGCATGAAGATCTGGTAAAATTATTTACTAAATTTAAAAATGGAATCGAAGGAGGTTTAAAAATGTTGACCTATGCAATTACATTCATTAGTTTGGCATGCCTGCTCTATACCATTGGTGTATGGGCAGAAAAAATCCAAAAGAAGTTAATGGGTTGGCATGTGTTTGTTTTTTGGGGTGGATTCATTTTTGATACCTTGGGTACAAGTGCCATGGGAAGCTTATCCGGTGGGATTTTTCAAGCCAATTTTCATGGAATCACAGGGATGATCGCAATCTTACTCATGCTTTTTCATGCTATTTGGGCGTCAGTCGTTATCATAAGAAAAGATGAAAATATGAAGGTGAATTTTCACAAGTTCAGCATTGTGGTGTGGATCATTTGGTTAATACCAATGGTATCCGGGATCATATATGGCGTAACCATTTAAGTCGCATTATAGAATTAGAAAATGAATTCGAGGAATATATAAGATGCTGAGAAAAAATCGATTTTATCTTAGTCTATACAATAAATCAAGGGCATAAAAAAGCAGCGAACCATTGGTTCGCTGCTTTTACTATATTTGTAATGAAAAAAGTTTTTATAAAACCTGTCAGTTTTCTATATTAATAATTTCATCAGCCCAATCTTCATAAAACAAGGCTTCATGAGATACCATAATAAGACCGCCCTGCCAGTTTATAAGCTCTTTTTTCAATACTTCTTTTGCATCCGCATCAAGGTGGTTTGTGGGCTCATCGAGAAAGATGAAATTACATTGAGTTAACATTAAATTGCAGATTTTTACTTTTGACTGTTCGCCACCGCTAAGTGTGGATACCGACTGCTGCATGCTTTTTGCTTTTAATCCGCACTGGGCCAAATTTCTTCTGATCTGACTTTGAGACAGTTTGTGAAATTCATCGGAGACGATTTGTATAGGGGTCTGAAGGGGATTATCCCAGTTCAGATCCTGTTCGAAATAACCGGTTTTCAGGTTATCCGCAAATTTGAATTTTCCGGAGATCGCTGGGATCTGATGTATTAACGTTTTAAGCAAGGTTGATTTTCCAATACCGTTGAATCCTGTGATCACTATTTTCTGACCTGATTCGACCTTGAAATTCAATTTAGATATAAGGGGATAGTCATAGCCAATTTCCAGATCTTTTACTGATAAAGATCTCTGAGCAGAAATCGGTAATGCATTAAATCGAAAATTTGGCTTTGGGGCTGATTCAGGCGGAGCAAGCCGCTCGATTTTATTAAGCTGTTTTTGCCTGCTTTTCGCCATATTTGCAGTGGAAGCCCGGGCCTTGTTTTTTGATATATAATCTTCAAACTTCTTGATTTCCTTTTTTTGGGATTCAAACTCTCTGATATAACTTTCTTTTCTGAGACCTTTGAGTTCAATGAACTTTGTAATATTTCCGGTATACTTTTTGATTGTACAAAACTCGATGTCACAGACACAGGTGGTAATTTTATCGAGAAAATCAAAGTCATGGGAAATTACAAGAAATGTTCCCTCATAGGCTCTTAAATAATCTGTCAGCCAGTCCACATGTTCTTTATCGAGAAAGTTAGTCGGTTCATCCAATAATAATACATTGGGTTCCTCAAGAAGTAGTTTTGCTAAAATAACTTTTGCCCGTTGACCACCACTGAGTTTGGCAATTTTGCTATCCATTCCCAATGCTGTAATGCCAAGGCCATCAGCTACTTTTAAAATGCTGCTTTCAATTTCATAAAACCCGGAATTTTCCAAAAGACTTTGGTAGTCAGCAGCCTTATTAAGAGCTTTTTCGCTGCTGTCATTTCCCATGTTTTCATAAATCATATTCAGCTCGGCTTCGGTGTCATAAAGTTCGATAAAAGCGGTTTTCAGATAATCAAATACTGAAATCTCCTTGTCAATCTTGGCATGCTGATCCAGATATCCGACTTTGATGCCTTTTTGCCAGCGAATTTCACCTTCATCCGGTATAACTTCTCCGATGAGTGAATTTAAAAGTGTGGTTTTGCCTGTGCCGTTTCGGCCCACAATTCCCATATGTTCACCCTTATAAAGCTCAAACGAGGCTTCCTGATACAAAGCCTTGTCGCCAAAAGAGTGTGATACATTTATAACGTCCAATAATCCCATTAATATTTCTCCTATATTTGAATACAACCACAAGAAACACGTGTTGCGAGTTTCTTGTTTTGTCCGCGGGCAGTCCCAAAGTACGCGCAAGCACTTGGTGACTGCATTCGCGCAAAACAAAAGACAGGGAGTCAAGTTTTAATTTGACTCCCTGTCTATTTCAAAAGACCACGACTAACATTGCATCGTGGTCTAAAAACTTTCCGTCACATTATCACTCTTAAGTGTAACAAAGAAGCTTTGAATTGTCAATGGTTCTTCCATCCCTTAAAGGGTTTATTATGATATAATCTTAAATAAATCAAAAACAGGTCGTTAATTAGAAGGAGAAGCTTAGATGAATCATATGGAAAAATTACAAGAATATGCACGATTAATTGTACGGACAGGGGCAAATGTCCAGGAGGACCAATATGTGGTTTTAAACTGCTCGGTTGAGAATCATATCTTTGGAAGAATGGTGGTTCAGGAAGCCTATAAAGCCGGAGCAAAGGATGTCATTGTTTTCTGGAATGATGTGAAGACAAGCCGACTTCGATTTGACTATGCAGCACTGGAAGTTTTTGGTCATATACCAGAGTGGCAGGCTGAGTCACGAAATTATTACGCAAAAAAGAAAGCCGCAGTGATTTCAGTGATTGGCAGTGATCCAGAAGCCTATTTGGGCGTGGACAGCGAAAAGCTGAAAACCAGTACCCAGACAGCTGCTGAGGCATTCGAACCCTATTATAAAATGATGATGAACAGTGATTTTCAGTGGTGTGTTGCAGCAGTGCCTGAAGAGAAATGGGCCATGAAGGTGTTTCCGGATCTGTCAGAAGAAATGGCTGTGGCAAAACTCTGGGATGCTATTTTTGATTCGGTACGCATCGGCAGGGAAGATGTGGTTAAAGCATGGGAAAAACACAATGTTTTCCTGGGAGAAAAATGCGGTTTGTTAAATGAGTATCATTTTGAGTCGCTTCATTATAAAAACAGCCTCGGCACTGATTTTACCCTGGGTCTCCAGAAAGATCATATCTGGGAAGGCGGGGGAGAATTTACTCCGGAGAAAGTCTGTTTTTTTGCCAATATGCCCACCGAGGAAATCTTCACCACTCCGGACTGTTACAGGGGGGAAGGTACCCTAGTGTCATCGGTCCCTCTTTCCTATCAGGGGAATCTCATTGAGAATTTCAGCATTACCTTCCATGAAGGCAGGGTGACTGATTATAAGGCGGAAAAAGGAGTTGATATTCTAAAAATGATTATTGATACGGATGAGAATTCAAACCGTCTGGGTGAGGTGGCTCTTGTGCCTTATGATTCCCCGATTTCCAATACGGGTATTCTTTTCTATGATACATTGTTTGATGAGAATGCGGCCTGCCATTTTGCCCTGGGTGAATGCTATCCCACTACCATCAAAGGCGGAGGCAAAATGACCAAGGAAGAATTATTAGCAGTAGGGGCAAACCAGTCGAGAGCCCATGTTGACTTCATGGTTGGCACAAAAGATCTGGAAATCACGGGGATCACAAAAGATGGTTGTGAAATCTGCGTTTTCAAAAACGGCAACTGGGCCTGAGAATTGCATGCTTTCTGAAAAACCGTTATTTGTTTTTAAGTTGAGGATTAAAAAAATAGTAAAGCAGTCCTCGAGGAATTTATATAATACAGGAAAAGTGAAAGGATACCTAAAATTTTATACGCAAATAGTATATATTTGCGTATAAATGAGCAAATATAGACTATCTGTATATTTATGTGCAAATGCATTGAAAATGCATGGGTGATATGATACGATGCTTATAAAAACAATGGATAAGAAGGTGAATTATGTATTGTGCAATCATTGGTGATTTAATAAAATCACAATCAATCAATCCAACCGAACGTAAAATTGTCCAGGAAAAATTGGAGAATGTTCTTGAACAAATTAATAATAATTTTAAGGAAAATATTGTTTCAAAATTTACCATTACTTTAGGGGATGAATTTCAGGGTTTATTAAGTGCATCATCGATATCAATTGAAATTATTGAACTAATATTAAAAGAACTTTATCCCCATGCGATTCGCTTTGGCATTGGGATCAGTGATATCTACACAAAAATAAATCCGGAGAAAGCTGTTGGGGCAGATGGACCTGCATATTATTTTGCTCGTGAAGGAATAGAAAAAGGAAAAAAAAACAAAAACAAAACGTCATTTTCAGTAAATGTTAAGACTGATAAAATTGACCAGGAACTTATTAATGCATTGTGTCTTTCAATTGATTTACTCATGAGCAGTTGGACAGAAAAACAAAGAGAAGTTGCCTGGAAAATGTCTGAAATAGATGGACAGCAAAATATAATTTCTGCTGAATTAGGGTTAAATCCTTCAACGGTAACACGGCACCTTAGAGCTGCTCACTATGAAGATTATCGGGAATTATTAAATACACTTGAAAAATATTTGCGCATTGAATATGATTTTAAGATCGAAGGGAATAGGCTCAATCAAGCAACAAGTTATTATAATAAAGGAATATACTTGATGAAACAATGCGATTTTAAAGCTTCTTTAGAAAATTTACAGAAGGCTTTAAACATAAGAATCAAGGAATTGGATCCTGATCATCCGGAGCTTGTTGCTAATTATGATAATATTAGCAGAGTATATTTTAAACTGGAAAATTATGAAAAATCACTGGAATTGTTTCGAAAATCCATAAAAATCAAAATTAAGACATTTGGAGAAGACCACCCAAATGTTGCAGCTACTTATAACGATATGGGAAACATCTATTCAGCTCAGAGTAAATACGATGAAGCACTTGAATTCTATGAACGGGCTTTATCGATATTTGAAAAATATCCAGGAATGGATCAGTCGGGTATTGGAACGACTTATTATAACTTAGGGGAAATCTATTCATTAAAAAAAGAACTGAATAAAGGCTTGGAATATTATCAAAAATCTTTAGAAATAAGAGAAAAAGTTTCAGGAGATGATCATTCGGATTTAGAAGATATTTACATAAGAATGGGTAATATCTTTTTAGAAATAGGTGAATTAGATAAAGCACTGGAGTTCTTCAAAAAAACTCTGCCAAAAAGGTTGAAGGATTCACAAGCCGCTTCTATTTACAATAATATGGGAACAATTTTTTTAAGAAAAGGTAATCTGAACGAAGCTCTTGAGTATTTAAAAAAAGCCTTATTAATCAAAGAAAGACAATTGGGACCAGATCATCCTCAAACCGCAGCAATTTATCAAAAAATTGCATCTATATATCAAATGAAAAATAATTCAGAAGAAGCGGTAAAGTATCTGAACAAAGTGACAAATAGTGATGCTTTAGATCGGAATAAAAATTATGATGATTGATAATAATCTGTTTTGGCTTTTAATATGCGGTCATTTTATTGGTGATTTTTATTTTCAAACATTAAAAATGGCAATGGACAAAAAAGAGGAGAAACGTTCTTTATACTTACATGCTTTAATTTATGCTTTAACAGTATTTTTAACTATTTCACCAGTCCTGAATCTCAAACTTTTTATTGTGGTTTTTCTGCCTGTAGTGATCAGTCATTTTCTAATTGACTTCATAAAAACAAGGGTTAATATTGAAATCAATAAAGAAAATTTTATATTTAGAAATATTTTTATAGTTGATCAAATTCTACATAGTGCAATGATAGTAATTTTTGCCTCTATTTACGCAAATAGTAATGCAATTGACTTAAATCAATTTGGAAAGATGTTATTGTTATTTTATAATAACTTAGGAATGTCCATTGATCCGTCAGTATTCTTGCGTTTCATTTTTGTTTTCTTAATTATCGGAAAACCGGCAAATATATTAATAAAAGAGATCAATAATAAAGAAAATATTTGGCCGAATAATACGAATAGTGAGGAAAAAGCACCAGAATATAAAAATGCGGGAAAACTTATCGGTATTTTGGAAAGAATACTAATTGTAATTCTAGTGCTGCTGAATCAATATGCAGCTGTCGGATTAATCTTTGCGGCAAAATCCCTTACAAGATATAATAAAATTATTACAGAACCCTCATTTGCAGAATATTATTTAGTTGGTACATTATTAAGCCTTTTGATAGCAATTGGTGCTGTATTAATCATACAGCCAGTATAGAAACTGTTGAATCCGCTTATTTAACGAAGCTATAAGAGAAAAAGACTGCTACTGCTTAAGTTAACAGGTTAATGACTCTCTGGGAAAAAAATGTCGATAAGGTGGTTGGAAAAATCTATGAAAATCCAACCCTACTATACATTAGAATTTAATTTTTATGTTTAATCCCCTGAAGATGATTTGTTTAAAGAAAGAGATATGGGGTAAAGTAATAGAGATTGTTAATAACGTTTATGTTTTAAAAAATTTTAATGTAACTAAGGAAAGGAATTGAAACTATGGAAATGAACAAGATATTATATAAGACTATTTTGAAAAATGCATTTTTTGTGCCTTTTAAAATAAGATTTTGGGATGGAGAGGTAATAAAATATGGAGAAGGAGAGAGTGAATTTACGTTTATTATTAATAATCCTATACCGCTAACTGAAATCCAAAGGGATCCTTCTATGGCTTTAGGTGAGGCTTATATGTCTAATGCCATTGATTTAGATGGAAATTTACAAAAGGTTATCGAATATCTCTATAATAATAGTAAAAGCTTTTTGCATGGGCCTATTATAAATAAAATTTTTAGTAACAATAGAAAAAAAAGTAAAGATAACGTAGAGTATCATTACGATATCGGCAATGATTTTTATAGACTCTGGTTAGATGATTCAATGACTTATTCCTGCGGGTATTTTCAATCCCCTGATGATACTTTGAACGATGCTCAGAAAAATAAGGTGGATTATATCTTAAGAAAATTAAACCTTGAAAAGGGACAAACATTGCTTGATATTGGTTGTGGTTGGGGAGAATTAATTCTAACTGCGGCGAAAGAGTATCAGGTAAAGTCTATGGGAATAACATTAAGCTCTGAGCAATTTTTAAAAGTGAAAGAAAGAATTAAAGTTGAAAAACTGGAAGATCTCGTGGAAGTGCAGTTGCTTGATTATAGGGAGCTAAAAAAAAGAAAGTTCGACAGAATAGTGAGTGTGGGTATGGTAGAGCACGTTGGTAAGGACTGTCTCCACGAATACTTTTGTGCAGTAAATAAACTATTAATGCCAAAGGGTGTCTCCCTGCTTCATTCCATCACCTGCAATAGTGGAGTAGGAATAGATACATGGATAGATAAGTATGTTTTCCCCGGAGGGTATTTACCTACAGTCGAAGAATTAACATCAAATATAAGAAATGAGGATTTTCATTTAATCGATGTGGAAAGCCTCAGAATACACTATGCAAAAACATTAGAGCATTGGGCAAAAAACTTTGAAAATGCTTTGCCTGAAATCATGAAGATTAAGGACGAAACCTTTACAAGGATGTGGCGATTGTATTTAAATGGCTGTGCGGCATCTTTTAATTGTGGGAACATTGATATTCACCAACTATTGTTTACTAAAGGCGTAAATAATGAATTGCCTTTAACCAGAGAATATATGTATCAATAAGGACAAGACAAAATATTTTGCAAACATCTTCTATTTTAGAAAATAAAAAACTAAATATTTTTTTCGGGAAGAAAACCACAGGTTCAACCGTTATATAAGTGTGCAGAACAAACGGAGGTGAAATGTGCTGATTAAACATAAAGAAGGGGAAGACGATGATGAACTCATAAAGAAGATTATTTCAACCGGAAATTCTGAATATTTTGAACCTATTGTTGAACGCTATGAGAAATACGCTTACATTTACGCGTTTTCCCTTCTTAATAATGAATTTGATGCACAGGATGTGGTAGCTGAAAGTTTTTTAAAGGGGTTTTCCAAAATAAGACAATACCGGTTAGGCAGCAATTTTAAAAACTGGTTTTTAAAAATTGTTCATAACACCTGTTTTGATCTTTTAAGAAAAAACAAAAAAATGATTTATCTCGATGATTTGGAAAACAGCGAAAGCTTATATAAGGATCATGCCTTAAGCTATGACAATATCGATTCCCTGGACTTTGGAGAGGTTGGAAAATCCCTTGATTTATTGCCTCATGAACTCAAAGGGGTTGTTATTCTGCGATATTATTATGATTGGGATTACAAAACAATTTGCGAATTTTTAAAAATTCCCATGGGAACATTATCCTCACGATTAAACCGAGCCTGTAAAAAACTGAAAACTTATATGAAGGAGGAATGAGGCAATGGAAAATTTAGATAAGTTGATGGAATGCCTGGGATTCAACGACAGATCTGTTAAAGACTTTGCCTCAGGGATACCCTTTAAGAGCAGAAAATCGGATATTATGGTTAAAATCAGGAAAGTTGGCGAACTTGCCCCGATAAACTCTAATCTGTATGCACTATTTTATATATTGTCCATTGCTTTTTCAGTGCTTGTGATACGACTTTTTGTTCTTATTGAAGCAAAAAACACATTGCTCGTAACCATTTTCACCGACCTGGTCATTGATTATTCAGATCAGCTGATTGACGGATTTAGAATGATTTCTTTGTTGGTTTCGGCACTCATATGCATGGGAATTTATTTTCTGATTCATCATTTAAAAAACGAGAAAAAGTTCTCTTAATATTGGAACCGGTTTTCTCTTTAGAAAAAAAAGATCGGTGCATGAAAACATGCACCGATCACTTTTTTTTTTACCTGGTGTTTCGTTTAGTATTTATTGAACATGGATCCAGGAACATTGCAGATCACACATTTATCAGGCACTTCTTTTTCGATATTTCCACAAACCGGGCATAGATAATAAAACACTTCATCCGTTTGATCAAGATTAGCTAAGGCTTCCTGATATCGTTTTGCATGAACTTCTTCTGCCTTCATGGCAAAAGTAAATATTCTGACTGCCTCTTTATTGCCTTCGGCTTCAGCTTCTTTCAGAAAATCAGGATACATTTCTGTATATTCGTGTGTTTCACCGGCAACAGCATCATTCAGATTTTCAGTGGTTGATTTAATTTTTCCGGCAATTTCAAAATGTTTGAGTGCATGTATGGTTTCAGCATCCGCTGCTACTTTGAAGAGTTTTGCAGCATTTAATTTACCATCAGTTTCAGCCTTTTTAGAATAGGCCAGGTATTTTCTGTTTGCCTGAGATTCTCCGGCAAACGCGTCCATAAGATTTTTAAGGGTCTTTGATTCTGCCATTTGTTTTTCCTCCATTTTTAATTGATTTCATTTGTAATTAGAATGATTATAATTAAAAAATATCATAAATAATGGTGTATGTCAATAAAAATTTTCAAACATCGTCATTTTATATTGCGCATGAGGTTAATGAGGTGTAAAATATTTTCAATAGAAATAAAACTAATACAGTATGAGATAGCTGGGGAAGGGTATTGGTGATCTGAATGTATGCATGGACATTGAAGTTTGAACAAGATAATTTTACTACACCGACTTTGGTTTCAAAAGACAGAGATTATTATCCTGCTTTAAAAGAAAAATATAATGAGATTTATGCGATTCTTGTGGAAAATAAAGTGCCCTATGACATTCAGGATACAATAAAAAAAACAGGCAATATTGTTCTGGAAGTCATACAGAGATATTATTCCGGTAATGTAAGAGGCGCTTTAAATGGTCTTAATGTTATTTTAAAACCCCTCATGCAAAACCCTTTAGTTGTTTCAAATTTAGAAAACAGTCTGGCATTAAAAGGTCTTAAGGTTTTCAGAAACGATATTGATGAAGATGATCAGTGCCTTTTTTCAGAAGTCGATTTATTCCGTTCCAGATTAAGTGATCGGATAAACGGTTTTAAACCGGAAAATATGCTTCATATTGGGTTTGATAACAGAGGGACAATTGCTACCCAGCGTTTTAGTATACCTGGCCTGCCTTGTCTTTATTTTGGAACATCGTCCTATGATTGCTGGATAGAAATGGGTAAACCGCCTGATAATGTTTTCAATGTTTCACATGCAAAATTTGACGATACAATAAGGGTCTTTAATACAGCAGTTAATGTTTATGATATATCAGAGTTTAATACTTTAACAGAAGAAGAAAAAGATAAATACAACATTAATTTTGATCAGGCGATCCAAACATTGATGTCTTTATGGCTATTATCTATTTCTGCTTCATTTACCATTGAAGAAACAGGAAGAACGTTTCGTTCGGAATATATTATTTCTCAGTTAATCATGCTGGTTGCAAGAGATTCAAAATTAGATGGTGTTATCTATTTAACAAAGCAATTAAAAACTCAGCTAAGAAATGATAATTGGGCTAAACCGGTAAGTGTCAATGTCGCCTTGTTTGCACATTATAAAGGTGAGAGTATTATGTCGGAAATCTGTAAACAAATAAAAATTTCGTCATCCGTGAATTATGGAGAATATAAGCAACTCAATGCAGCAACCCAGCAAAGTGGTGAGCATTTATTTGTTGATTGGTTTTTACCATCAAATAGTGAGCTGGCCGGAAAACTTATTTCCTATAGTCAAACTCAATTTTATGGTTTTGATAAATATCTTAAGAAGCAGAAAAAAGACTATTGTAATGTTGATGAAATAAATAAAGTGGGAGAATAACAAATATTTGCTGCAGGAGATTATTTTTAATAGTACCAAATTATTTAAGCCAGGGAAACCCCGGTATTGAGTAACATTAATATCTCAGGATTGGGTAGCCTGTTTGATGATTTAAATTAAAAGACACTCATATGTAAAATGTACCCTACGGAGTTGACAATTAATAATAGTCTTCTCTGTAGGAAAATGCAGAGAATAAGATTTTTAGGAGTTATAATATGGAAAAGGTATCAGCAGTCGAATGTACATCTTACGAAACAGAAGTAGTTTATTTGGCAGTTAAAGAAGCGATTCAAAGAATAGGGTTCGTCATTCCTGAGCATAAAACTGTTCTGATAAAACCAAATCTTCTGACACAGAACAGACCGGAGCAGCATACCATTACTCATTATTCACTGATCGATGCACTTTGCAGAATTTTAAGTGAAAAAAATTGTAAGATTCTGATTGGTGATTCGATATCGTTTTACCAGCAGGGGCTTACCAGAAAGGCATTTGCAACATCAGAAATAGATGTTGTTGCCAATAAATATGGTGCAACTCTGATTGCGTTTGAGGAAGAACAAGTGGTCAGAATAACCAGGGATTTAAGAGGCTTAAAAGAGCTTTATGTTCCAAAAATTCTATTAGAGGCTGATATGGTGATTGATGCCTGTAAACTTAAAACCCATGGCTCGCTGCGTTTATCAGGGGCCATAAAAAATATGTTTGGGTGTCTTCCAGGCGGATACAAACAAAAAATTCACCGATGGCTTGACGATGAATTTGAGCTTTCAGATGTATTCCTGGATATCCATCGGGTGGTAAAGCCTGCTCTGTCGATTATGGATGCTATTGTAGGTTTGGATGGTGGACCAACTGCCCTGGGCCGGCCGGTAAAGGTTTCAAGGATAATCGCCTCTTCCAATGCGATTGCACTGGATGTTATTGCTGCTAAAATGATCGGATATGATCCTGAAAAACTGCCGATTTTATTACAGGCAAAGAAAAGAGGGATGATTAAGAATTTCGAAGATATTCAGGTTCTCGGGGAGATCAGCCCCATAAAGTTTAAAAAGTTGGTAAAAAAAGACCTTAACAGAACTTTTAATAAAGACGGTATTTTTATAAAGGATACTTATGTGGATCTTTCAATCGACGATTCAAAATGCACCAGACATAAAAGTTGTATTTATGCATGTCCGGTTGATGCCATAAAAGAAGTTCATGGAAAAATTGTACTTGATACTTCTGTCTGTATCAACTGTTATTACTGCACGTTTGTCTGTCCGGAAAAAGCAATTAAGTTCATGCCGTCACCGACGAATAAATTCATCAGAACAGTAAGATGGATCGGAAGATTATAAGGTGCTTTTAAGCCCTTGAGACTGGACAAAAGTGATAAGTATTTCAATGTCAGAAGTTCGGAATGATACTTATACAAAAATGTTACAAACGTTTACAAAAAAACAATTTACATTGAGTGAAAACATGTTATAATAAAGGTGAATCAAAGATCAACTCAATCCTTTTCTAAATTCAATGATCTTGATCATTGAAAAGTAAACAGTTTCTTAACTAATTGATAAATATTTTGGATAATCGGTCGTTATTAAAGATAAAAATTGAACACAAACCGATTAGATGAATCTAATTTTATCAGGAGAAAGATTTGGACAAAAGAACAGATCGCTCTGAAATTAATGAAAGCAGGAGAATAACTCGAGTGATGATTAAATTAAAGGTCAATTTAAAGGGTAAGTTTTATAAATCAAAGAAGCGTTTTTCACAGTTTGGAAGAAAGTCCATACCTGAGCTCGAAAAATAGAATCTTTGTTTAAAAGAATAATACTTTAGATTATCTCAAAATAATTTTCATATGGGTTTACATGAAAGAAAAACAGTCCTGTTTTAAAAGTAAGATAATCCCCGACAGTTAAATGAAAAGTTTACATGGGAGAAGTGAAAAAGAAGATTTTTGGTAATTCGAAAGGGGTGAGTCCAGAAAGATGACATCAGAAATTTTGAGCTGAGGCCGGTTTTGCAGATAAAAATGCAGAATCGGCTTTAGCATTTTTTGTGTTAACTCGCCTAGCATGTTCCGAGAAAAATACAAAACAAAGCCGACACAGTTGTATTGCTCCAACTGTGTCGGCTTTGTTTTGTTTTTGAATCGAAAAAAAGTTTGATAGGAAACTGACACTGAATTATTTAGTGTTGTTTTGACCATTGATTCTTAAGAGTGGTATTGCGTCCTTTAAAATCAGGAATAATGGTTTCCGTCGGTTCGACCTTTTCTTTAAACTTTTTAATAATGGAAAAATCATCCAAAAAATGCATGGGAATCAGTACCTTTGGATGGAATTCTTCAATAAAATATTTTCCGGCTTTGTAAAAAGAATCCCCCAAACGAGGATCCACAGGTATAAAGGCAAATTCCATGGGAAGACCTTTGAGTTTTGCAAGCTCTGTTTTAAAATCCTTTTCTTCCTGGGCAGGATCAATTTCCGGCTTCAGGGTTGGATCCCAATCCCACCAGTTAAGATCTCCGGCGTGGAAGATCCGATGACTGTTGGTGGCAATATAAAAAGAGACGCCGAGATCAGTGGAACCAAAGGTTCTAATATCCATACCACCCAATGTCATGTGTTGATAGGGGGCCATTCGATAGTTTCTGAGGGTATTCGTTTCAGGGAGGTCATCGCTGAAAATATAGGTTGGTTGAAATTCGCTTCCAATCTTTAAAATATCTTTGGAATAGTGGTCGCTGTGGCCATGGGTTACAAAGAAATAATGGGGTAAACCTGCTCGCATAAAATTGTTGGGGATTTTTGTAAAACAATCAAAAATCAGTGTTTTATCTTCGAATTGAATTAAAAAACCACTGTGATGTAAATGGATAATTTTCATGATACACTTCCTCGCGTTATATTCTTACTATTAATAGCATACCTTTTTTTCCCTCAAATAAGCATAATTTACAAAAATAGTTTAAGAAAAATAAAGAAATAATCCGAACGTTCCAAATTCTATTGAAAAAAACGTTCGGAAATAGTAAAATAGTATCATCATTTAAAAAAAGGTGGAATAATAGTGATCAAACGAATATTTGTAGAAAAGAAGCAGGGGTTTGATATTGAAGCCCAGTCCCTCGTTCAGTCATTTCAAAAAATATTAAAGATTCAAGGTCTAAATGCCGTTCGCATCCTATATCGATATGATATGGAAGATATTGCCGATGATGTTTTTGATCAGGTGATTAATTCGATTCTATCTGAACCCAATGCGGATAATGTCTATAAAGATAATATTTCTATTGGAGAAAAAGATAAAATCTTTGGGATATCCTATTTACCCGGTCAATATGATCAGCATGCTGATTCAGCAGTTCAGTGTGTTCAAATCCTTTCAGG
>Ga0209540_10000646_pt1 | contig 30666 bp, 27 predicted proteins | sample BarGraIncu01121A_FD_184501 | JGI IMG/M metagenome (GOLD analysis project Ga0209540, IMG submission 184501) | Arctic peat soil microbial communities from Barrow, Alaska - Barrow Graham LP Incubations 011-21A (SPAdes) (version 2) | ecosystem: Environmental > Terrestrial > Soil > Wetlands > Peat... | reverse complement strand
GCCGGGCCTGGGCCAGGGCGTGGCCGTCGTTCATGGCGTAGTAGTCCGTTACCCCGGAGGTGCGGCAGTGTACGTCCGCCCCACCCAGATCCTCGGCGCTCACCACCTCGCCGGTGGCCGCCTTCACCAAGGGAGGGCCGGCGAGGAAAATGGTCCCCTGCCCGCGGACGATGATGCTCTCGTCGGACATGGCCGGGACGTACGCCCCCCCGGCGGTGCAGGAGCCCATCACCACCGCGATCTGGGGGATTCCCTTCCCGGACATGTTCGCCTGGTTGTAGAAGATGCGGCCGAAGTGATCCCGGTCGGGGAAGACCTCGTCCTGCTGGGGCAGGTTAGCCCCGCCGGAATCCACCAGGTAGACGCAGGGGAGGTGGTTGGCCTCGGCGATCTCCTGGGCCCGCAGGTGTTTCTTCACGGTGATGGGGAAGTAGGTCCCCCCCTTGACGGTGGCGTCGTTGGCGAGAATCATGCACTCCCGCCCGGAGATCCGGCCGATGCCGGCAATGACCCCGGCTGAGGCGATATCCCCCCCGTACATCTCCCAGGCGGCCAACTGGGAGAGCTCCAGGAAGGGGGAGCCGACATCAAGGAGGTGACGTATCCTCTCCCGCGGCAGGAGCTTCCCCCGCTCGATGTGCTTGGTGCGGGCTTTCTCGCCCCCCCCCAGCTTGATCCGCGCCACCTTCTGCCGCAGGTCAGCCACCAGGCCGGTCATGCTCTCGGCATTGCAGCGGAACTCGTCGGTGCTGGCGTTAATGGAACTTTTCAGTGTGCTCATGTCGGATTGTTCTCCTCATCGGATGGGCCTCCCCATCTGTCGGGTGAAGCCTGCGGTTTCCCGAAACCGCCCGCTCCCGAAAGGGAGTCTCTGCAGCGGGGGGTTTTTTCCCGTGTCAGTGGGTCGTCTCATTGAACAGCTCGCGTCCGATCAGCATCCGCCTGATTTCGCTGGTCCCGGCGCCGATCTCGTAGAGCTTGGCGTCGCGCAGGAAGCGGCCGGTCGGATACTCGTTGGTGTAGCCGTTCCCCCCCAGGCACTGGATCGCCTCCAGCGCCATCCAGGTCGCCTTTTCGGCGGCGTAGAGGATCGCCCCGGCGCAGTCCTTGCGGCTTGTCTCGCCGCGACCGCAGGCACCTGCGACCGCGTACACATAGGAGCGGGAAACACTCATTATGGTGTACATGTCGGCGATCTTCCCCTGCATCAGCTGGAACTCGCCGATGGCCTGGCCGAACTGCTTGCGCTCATGCACATACGGCACAACCACGTCCAGGCAGGCCTGCATGATTCCCAGGGGGCCCGCGGCGAGCACCGCCCGCTCGTAGTCAAGGCCGCTCATGAGCACATTTACCCCCTTTCCCTCCGCCCCAAGGATGTTCTCCGCCGGCACCCGGCAGTTTTCGAACACCAGTTCGCAGGTATCGGAACCGCGCATTCCCAGCTTGTCCAGCTTCTGGGCCGTGGAGAAGCCCGGGTATCCTTTTTCGATGATGAAGGCAGTGATCCCCCGCGACCCGGCGCTGGCGTCGGTCTTGGCGTAGACCACCAGGGTGTCTGCGTGGGGGCCGTTGGTGATCCACATCTTGTTTCCGTTGAGGAGGTAATGGGAGCCGTCCTTCTCGGCCCGCAGGCTCATGCTGACCACGTCTGATCCGGCCCCGGTCTCGCTCATGGCCAAGGACCCCACGTGCTCGCCGCTGATCAGTTTGGGAAGGTACTTGCGCCGCTGGGCCTCGGTGCCGTTTCTGAAAATCTGGTTGACGCAGAGATTGGAGTGGGCGCCGTAGGCGAGCGCCACGGCGGCCGAGGCCCGGGAGAGTTCCTCCATGACGATGACGTGCTCCAGGTAGCCCATGCCGGCTCCGCCGTACTCCTCGTCCACCGTGACCCCCAGGAGCCCCATGCTCCCCATCTTGGTCCAGAGGTCCATGGGGAAGTGGTTCTCACGGTCGATATCCGCCGCCCGTGGCGCGATTTCCGCCAGGGCAAAAGCCCGTACCGTCTCGCGAATCATGTTTGCCGTTTCGCCCAAATTGAAATTCAGTGTAGGATATGCTTTCATCGTAACGCCCCCCTTGGTGTGATGTTTTCTGAAAGCCCTCAGACGGGTTCCGCAGGTTGACACTCTTTGCCCTTCGCCATGCCTCTTGGGTAACTACATAGCAACGTTAATGCCAAACACTGTTTTTGAAATTATTTAATGCGGAGCATCTGCAACCAACCGTTATTGTGTGCCAAATCCAACAAGTCTCGGCCGACACATGGGGACGGGGCGGCAGGCCGGCTGTCTACAAACGGAGACAGTATACGCCGCAGCGTTGCGGTATACACAAAAATGCACGTAGTTTCAGCTACTAACGGAGATGATCCCGATATTTACAGATTATACATACGGCGACACTTCCACCACGCCCCTCCCCAACGGCGCCACGCCACCCCCGCTCCACCGGCCGCGACATGCCGGGCACTGCCCGAATCAACCGCAAAAAATTGGGGAACTACGTTTTATTTAGCATAACTGGCATGAGACTGGGACCAGCGTAACGGTGGGGCATCGCCAGCCACCTGGCCTGGACCATCCCCCAATAAGAAAGGGGGCGCAGCATGATGCCGCGCCCCCCGCCATTACCCCCCACGCGTGACGTGAAGGGTCGCTACCCCTGCCGAAGCCTAGTGATCGACCGCCTTGGCGATGCCGATGCCGGTATTCTGCCGGACATACATTTCGTCGAACATTTCCTCCGCGCGCCGGTCCCGGAAGGCGAGGCAGCCGAAGATGGCGGCCAGGAAGCCGAGGGGCACCGAGACTATGCCGGGATTTTTCAGGGGGAAAAACGGCTTGTCCAGCCCCATGAGCGACGTGCCATCCCTGTTGGTCTCGTAGTCACTCCGGGCCTTCCTCAGGGCAGACAGGTCCTTGTCCGCAAGCATCACACCTTCCGCCTGCTTTTTCTCCAGGGTCACGACGATCTTCTGCGCATCCGCCGCGATCTTCTTCGGATAGGTCATGTTGGGAGAGACCAGAACCAGCCCGATGGCGGCAACGGTCCCGACCACGATCCCGGAGACGATCCCCGCTGTATTGAATTTCCTCCAGAAGAGGGAAAGGATGATCACCGGGAAGTTCCCCGATGCTGCCACGGTGAAGGCCAAGGCAACCAGGGCGACGATATTCTGTTTCTCGGCGGCAATCCCCATAACGATGGCAACGGCGCCCACCACCAGGGAGGTGATCCGGGCGACCTTCACCTGCTCGTGCTGATCGGCCTTGCCGTCCCGGATGATGTTCACCCAGATGTCGTGGGCGATGGCCGCGGAAGCCGCCAGCACAAGGCCAGAGACGACCGCAAGGATCGTGGCGAAGGCGACTGCGCAGACAAACGCCAGGAACAGGTCCCCGCCGATCGACCCCTCTCCACCCCCCAGGAACTGGGCGAGCAGCAGGGTAGCCCTATTCCCCCCCTTATCCATGGCGGCCACCTTCTGGGGCGAGATATACATCGCCGCTCCGTAGCCGAGAAAGGTGGTCAGCATAAAGAATAGTCCCATCAGGAACACGGACACCTTGATGGATTTGCGGGCTTCCTTGGCGTTGGGGACCGTGAAAAACCGCATCATGATGTGTGGCAGGCCGGCGGCACCGAGGACCCATGCCAGTCCGAGGGAGATCTGATCCAACGGGTTCTTCAGGAACAGGCCCGGCTGAAGGAAGCGCTTACCGTAGTCAAAACCGGACACCGCAAGGGGGTCTTTCAACAACGCGCCAACGGCACGTCCTACTGGGGGGTATAGAACAAGGTTTTTAATTTTTTGGGAACTTCGGAGGAAAAAAAAGAAAAAAAGGGGCCGGTTGGCCCCGAGGGATGGTCCACTGCAGCCTTGGTCAGAGGTCACAGGTCAGAGGTCACAGGTCAGAGGTCAGAGGTCAGAGGTCAGAGGTCACAGGTCACAGGTCACAGGTCACAGGTCACAGGTCACAGGTCACAGGTCAGAGGTCAGAGGTCAGGGATCAGGGATCAGGCCAGGTCGCCGCCTACTCCCAGATGCTTCTGCAGCTTCTTGTAAAGTCCCGGCCGGGAGATTCCCAGCAACTGGGCGGCTTGGAGCTTGTTTCCTGTGCAGCGTTCGATGGCCTTCTCGATGAGGACTTTCTCCAGAGAGTCCATGATCTCGCCAATGTCATGCTTCCCCAGGTTGGCGCAGAGATACTCCTCGACCCCTTGAGCCGACGGACGTCCCATCTCCCCACCGGCCGGGGAAATGGGACGGGAAAGCTGGACCGGAAGATGCTCCTTCGTGATCTGCGGACCGACAACCACGTTAAATGCACTCTCGATCACATTGCGCAGTTCGCGGATATTTCCCGGCCAGTCGTAATGACGCAGGATGTTCCAGGTCTCGGGGTCCAGACCCTGCACCTCCAGCCCGAATTCGACATTGAACCGGTCGATGAGGTTTTTGGTGATGGGATAGATATCCTCTATCCGCTCCCGCAGTGAAGGAATTGACAGGGACACTACGTTGAGACGGTAGTAGAGGTCCTCCCTGAATTTTCCCTCCCGCACGAGGCCCTCCAAGTTGCTGTTGGTCGCCGCCACCACCCGGACGTCCACCACCTTCGGGGTGGCGCCCCCCAGGGGAACCAGCTCTCTTTCCTGAAGTACCCGCAGCAGCTTCACCTGCATGGAGAGCGGCGTGTCGCCGATCTCGTCCAGGAAGATGGTGCCTGTGTGGGCCTGCTCGAACCTCCCCACCTGCCCCCCCTTCCGGGCACCGGTAAAGGCACCCTCCGCGTACCCAAAGAGCTCCGACTCCAACAGGTGCTCCGGTATAGCAGCGCAGTTCACCTTCACAAAGGGAGCATAACGGCGGGTGCTGGCGGCGTGGAGGGCATGGGCGAAAAGCTCCTTGCCAGTGCCGCTCTCCCCACGGAGGAGCACGTTGGAATTCTTCATCGCCACCCGGAGCAGGGATTCCTTCAGCTCGGCGATCTGCCTGCTCTGCCCGACAATGCTGTTGATGTCGTACTTGAAGAAGGCGTCCTTCCCGGCCACGACGCGCGCCGGTGCATTCCGGGCGGCGGCGCACTGCAGCTTGTTGGCCAGGAGGGCGATCTCACGCACATCACGGAAGATAATCTTCCCCATGGCGCCGATGACCCTCCCTTCAATGATGAGCGGAAAGCGGCTGGAAATGACCTCCTTGCCGTTCATGTAGTGGGTCATGCCGATTTCTGCTTTGCCCGTCTCCATCACCATCGGCATCCGGGAGGCCTCCGAATTACGGTAGGCCTGATGGATATGCTTGCCGATCATGGCCTGCGGGGTGGTGTCAAGCACCTCGGCAAAGGAGGGGTTGACCATTACCACCGTACCTTTCCGATCGACGATGATGATCCCGTCATGATCCATGTCCAGAAAAGCCGCGGCCGAGCGGAGGAGCTCGGCCAGCTTGTCGGGGCCGCCGGCGGTCTCTTCCGGGAGCACCCGGAGCAGCGTCAGTGCTCCTCCGACGAGCCTCTCCTCCTCCACGATGGAGACGTAATCACAGGCAAGGCGGCGACACCCCGCCTCGACAACCTGGTTGCTAAAGCTGAGGCCGCTCCGCATGAGATTACCCAGGTTCGCCAGGCTGACAACCTCGTCAATCCGCCGCCCCAAAAGGGTGTCCGAAGCAATCCCCAGCAACGTGCCGGCGGCCTTCTCCAGAGAGACGATCACTAGATCGGTGTCCACCCGAATGATTCCGGAGGCCTGTTCCTCTGCCGGGTGATCGACCGTTATTCCAGAGATGTCTCTCTTTTCGTCAGAAACCATAATTTGCCTCTCCCGCAATGGCATCATTTCCCCGCATATGCGGGGACTCTCTTCTCCAGAAAGGCGCTGACCGCCTCGGCGTGGTCTTCCGTATGATGGGCCATCCCCTGGAAACAGGCACAGAGGTCGAGAAAATCGGACAGTTCTCCTCGCTGGGCATGCTTCATCAGCCGTTTGGTCATCCGTACCCCGTGCGGCGGCTTGGCGGCAATCTGCGCGGCCAGCTCCCGCGCCCGTGGGAGAAGCCCCTCCGGCTCCGTCAGCTCCAGGAAGATGCCGAGGGCCAGAGCCTCTTCAGCCTTCACCAGGCGCCCGGTAAAGGTGAGTTCCGCCGCCCTCTGATAACCGACAAGACGTTGGAGGAACCAGGCACCGCCGTCCCCCGGGATGATCCCGAGGTTGATGAAGGTCTCCCCCACCAGGGCGTTTGTCGAGCCGAGCCGCAGGTCGCACATGCATGCCAGGTCGAACCCGGCACCGATGGACGGTCCGTTCACCGCGGCGATCAAAGGGACCTCTGACCGCTCCATCGCGAGGGGGATCCGCTGGATGCCACGCCGGTACTGATCCTGAATCTCCAGGGTCGAGCCGCCAAAGAGCCCCTGCCTCTTCTGAATCTCCTTGACGTTCCCGCCGCTGCAAAAAGCCGCCCCCTCACCGGTGAGGATCAGAACCGAGACCTCCGGCGTCCGATTGGCCCATTCGAGGGTCAGCAGGATGTCGTCGACAAGCCCGGTACCAGTGAGGGCGTTGCGCACGTCGTTGCGCCGGAAAGTGAGCAGCGCCACCCCTCCTGAAAGGTCCAAAGTCGAATCAACCAGATGCGGCAACGTCATTTTTTCCTCCTCAACTAAAATGATCAAACACGGATCGATTCCATTCCTCACCATAGCGTCATGACCGTCGAAGAGACTGGCGGCGATGACGAAACGTATCTATGAGCTTTCTATCCTTTTCTATCCAATGCACATCCGCGAGTGAGACGCTATTGAGCATTGATAATTTCTGGAATACGGATGTCCAACGTTGGTAATTTTTTTCAATGAAGGTGTCGTTCTTCTTGTTCAATAGGCTGACGTTTCCAGCTTCATTGAAAACCATAGAAGCAAATATACGGGGAATTCCGCCTCACAGTAGGCAGAATTAGAACATATCTGAAAACTTGCTGCAATGAATTTATTAGTCATTTCTTAAATATTCTTGCACATTTGGAACAATGAGGATCAAAGATTCACCATTGCTCCGTCAATCGGCGCCGATTGACCCACCTGAGTCTTCGCAGAACACCGGAGTTCTGCTTCAGTGCGACAGGAACCAGGCGCCTGCGCCAAGGGCCGTGTAGAGCAGCAGCCCGATCGGGCTGGAGAGGGCGACCCTGACGTCCTGCCCGGAGGGGATCGAGCTGTAGCAAAAGAGGTAGACCGCGGCGTACATCAGCAGGGTGTGCGGGAGATCCAGGGGGAACCAGCGCCCCCAGCCCCGGTAGAGGTAATAGGCAACGGCATTCAGGGCGAGCGGCGCCAGCGCCGAGGGGAGCGCCGAAACCGGCCCGGGACGGCTGATGGTGACGGAGCCGAGCAGCCAGCGCTCCCCCGAACCGCCTGCTCCATCCCGGCGCGGAATGATGCTGAAACCGACGGGCCTGCCGCCGGTGACGGCTGCAACGAGCAGATGGGCAAGCTCGTGGAGTATGGTGCCGGGTAGCGCCCAGCAGATCTGCCAGAAGGTGCCGATCCTGCCGACCCTCCCCTGCAGCACCGCCAACAGGATGACCAGCAGCAGCCCCGCAAAGTGGTGCCATGGTTCGGGACGGGCGGTTGCCAGCGACTGTAGGGTTATGCCGTTCATGGGACCTCCGGTTGGGCGTTGGCGCAGCATACCCCGATTCGTCCCCGGAGACAACCGCGGATAGCGCCTCTGCTTGCCGTTTGCGCCTCGCTCTGCTATGGTTAATGCTGTGTCACAGCGGGAGTAAAGGCGTCAATGATTGGCTGAAGATTTAGCCTCAATCCGTAATCAACCAGGTAAGGAGTAAGCCTATGTTTTTGGAAGGAGAACGCGCACCGGATTTCAAGCTGCAGGGGAGCGACGGGAAGCTGCACTCGCTGAAGGATTATGCCGGAAGGATCCTGGTCCTTTTCTTCTACCCGAGGGACAACACGCCGGGGTGCACCGCCGAGGCGGTCGGTTTTCGCGAACTGCAGCCGCTGTTCGAGCAGCTGGGCGGGGTGCTGGTCGGCGTCAGCAAGGATTCCCTCAAGTCCCATGAAAAGTTCATCGCGGAGTTCAAGCTCCCGTTCACGCTCCTCTCCGACCCTGACGCGGCCGTCATGACGAAGTACGGCGCCTACGGCGAGAAGCTCAATTACGGCAAGAAGACCGTGGGAAGCATCCGCTCCACGGTGGTCATCTCTCCGGACGGTGACGTCATCAAGCACTGGCCCAGCATACCGAAGGCTTCGGAGCACCCGGACAAGGTGCTCGACTTCTTCAAGATGCTCGCCAAGGGCAGGTGAACTTTGGGGGGAGGGAGCTCGGCCCGCCTGGGCCGGATCGAGGCGAAATGAAGGATCGCGAGACCCTGGACAAACTTTTCTGCGCCGCACTGGCAGCGGTCGACCCCTACCTGGCGCTCCAGCCCCACCTGCTCGAGGTAAGGGAGCTCTACCGCACGCAAAAATTCGACCGGCTGATCGTCGCCGGGTTCGGCAAGGCCGCTCTTCCGATGGCGCTGGCCGCCGAGGAGGCGCTGGGGAGCGCGATCAGCTGCGGCCTGGTGATCGTGCCGCACGGCGCCCAGCTGACCACGCTGCCGTGCCGCATAGAGGTCGCCACTGCCGGCCACCCTCACCCGGACCGCTTCGGGACCGCCGCCAGCAGCCGCATCATGGAGCTTGCCCGCGCGGCGGACGAGAAGACCCTGCTCCTCCTGCTGGTCTCCGGCGGCGGTTCCGCGCTGTTCACCGCGCCTGCGGACGGGATCACGCTGGAGGAGAAGCAGGAGACCTCCCGTTTGCTGATGGAGGCTGGCGCCGACGTCCTGCAACTGAACACGGTCCGAAAGCACCTGTCCAAGGTCAAGGGGGGCCTGCTGGCGGCAATCGCCCGCCCGGCGCGGCTGGTCACCCTGGCTATCTCCGACGTACCCGGCGACCGTCCCGACGTGATCGCCTCGGGCCCGGCCTACCCCGACCCGACCAGCTTCGGCGATGCCGTTTCAGTACTTTTGCGCCTCGGGATAGCGGCCCGGGTCCCCGCTTCGGTCCGGGAGCGGCTGATGCAGGGAGCCGCCGGCGCTTGCGCCGAAACCCCGAAGCCGGGCGACTCGATCTTCGGCCTGGTAACGACCGCGATCGCGGCCCGAAACCGCGACGCCATCGAGGCGGCTGCGCACGCCGCGCGCCGCTTCGGGATGAAGGTGCGCATCCTGGACGATCAGCTCTGCGGCGAGGCACGGCACGCGGGACAAAGTCTCGCCGAGGCTGCCCTGAGGGAGCGCGAAAGCCTCGCCCCTGGCGAGCGGATCTGCCTGATCAGCGGCGGGGAAACGACGGTACACGTCACGGGGAAGGGAAAGGGGGGGCGCAACCAGGAACTGGCCCTGGCCTTTGCGCTGGCGGTCGCGGGGGAGCCGGGTATCACGCTCCTTTCAGCAGGGACGGACGGCAGCGACGGCCCGACCGATGCCGCAGGGGGGATCGTGGACGGCAATACCGTAGCCGTAGCGAAAGCGGCAGGGCTTGATCCCGGTAGGTTTCTCGCCGACAACGACGCCTACACCCTCCTCAAAGGGTGCGCCGGCCTAGTGAAGACCGGACCGACCGGGACCAACGTGATGGATCTGCAGATAGCAATCATCGCCCGCTAAACGGCGGCTCCCGGCCTCAATCGACATAGTTGTCGTTGGTCTCCGCATCCAGGATTTTCAGCAGGGATTCCGGGGTATAGGGGTATTCGGGAAGCGTTCCCTCCACCTCTGCCCCTTTGGGAGCGGTCCAGTGCAGCACCCAGCCGCCATTGCGCCGTTCCCTGGTCAGGCGACCCTTGCAGCGGCTTTGAACGGCCTCCCACATCTGCTCCTGGTCGATCAATTCGAACCCCGCGATTTCGCTCGAGGGGTTGAGTTTTTCCAGGAACCTCGCCACCAGGTCGAAATCGATATAGTCTTCCTCTATGCGCCACCACTTGATGAAAACACGGTCAGGATGCCCACTCCTTTCCTTCTCAATCTTCTTTACCAGTTCGTATCCCTGCATGGTCAACCTCCCTTGGGTCCTGCACGACCCGGACCCGCATCAGTTCGAAGCAATAGTACATCCGGAGATCGATTCCGCAAGCAGATCTGCGCCAAATTGCCAAGCGGCCGGGCAATCCACCGGGTCGACGCCCGCGGCATGAAGCCGGACCAGCACCTGCCCTTCTTCCGGAACGGGATCAGCCACCTCCTCCATGCGCATCACCACCGGGATCTCCGAATCTATCGACGATGGCAGCTTTCATTGCCAGTCTCCTCTATTTGGCGCTACGCTAGCAGAATCCAGGTAGTCTCCGCGCGGCAAATGGAGAGTATACCACCGATGTCGAGCGCCTCAATTCGTCTACATCACTGGCACAACCTGTGGTTTACAGATGACAGAATGAACCGGAAGTTATAGTATCGCGACGGCAGGACGAAACTTTACGAAGCGCGGCTCGCCCAGCGTTTTCCAGGTGTCGCAAAACGGACGACGGCAAGGTATCCGGAGAAAGCCCATGACAAGAGTGATGGCGCTGTGCGTGGCTCTGCTGGCACTCAACGGCGTGACGACGTCGGCGCTCGCCGCGGCACCGGCTGGTGCCGCAGGATTTGAGGCCTACTGCGCCGCATGCCATCCCGGCGGGGGAAACCGCATAAATCCCGCCAAGAACCTCCGGGTGATGACCCTGAGGGCAAACGGCATCGTCAGCGCGCAGGATATCGTCGCCAGGACCCGCAAGCCCGGCCCCGGCATGACGAGATTCGACCCCAAGGATCTGCCGGACAAGGAAGCGCGCGAGATCGCCGAATACATCCTCGCCACCTTCAGGTGAACCGTGCAGCAACCGGTCAGCGCCACGGCTACTTCATCGCAGCACCGCTCCCACGCCGCGGAGCGCCGCTGGCCCATACCACAACAAACAGGAAGGTACCTCTCATCATCGCAAGCAAAAAGAATCGTATTCATCAGCTCATTATTGAACGACTGTCGGCGGACCTCACGGTTTTCTCGGTCGCCGCGAAGACCGCACACGAAGCATCCATCCACGAGGAGAACGTCCCGGACAACAAATACGACACCCTGAGCCTGGAGGCCTCGTACGTGGCGCAGGGCCAGGCAAACCGCGCCCAGGAAATAAAGCGGGCGCTGCACGCCTACCGGACCCTGGCGCTGCAGCATTTCGAGGCGGACGCGCCGATACGCCTCACCGCGCTGGTCACCCTGGAAGCGGAGGACGGAGAGACCAGGACGGTCTTCATCGGGCCGGAGGAAGGGGGATTGAAGCTCACCCTGGAGGGGGAGGAGATCCTGGTCATCACGCCCGGCTCGCCGCTAGGGAACGATCTGATCGGAAAGTGCGTAGGTGATCTGGTAAGCATTGGGATACACCGGTTGAAGCGGGATTTCGAGATCGTCCGGGTCTGCTAAGGCGGACCGGTCCAACCCCAGGAGGTGCATAGTGATACCCGATAAATTCGTGGCCCTGGTAGTCGAGGAGAGCGCACCCGGGGTATTCACCCGGCAGATCAAGAGCAGGTCGGTCGACGAGCTTCCGCAGGGGGAGCTCCTGGTCAGGGTGCACTACTCGTCGCTCAACTACAAGGATGCCCTTTCCGCCCTCGGGCGCCCCGGAGTGACCAGGAAATACCCTCACACCCCTGGGATCGACGCGGCCGGAGAGGTTGTCGCCTGCTCTGACGGCGCCTTCGCCCCCGGCGAGAAGGTCATCGTGACCGGCTACGATCTCGGCATGAACCACGCCGGCGGCTACGGCCAGTACATCCGGGTCCCCTCCTCCTGGGCGGTCAGGCTCCCGGAGGGGCTCAGCCTCAAAGAGAGCATGATCATCGGCACCGCCGGCCTTACCGCCGCGCTCTCGCTGCACAGGCTCATCCAGGCCGGGGTGCGGCCCGAATGCGGCGAGGTGCTGGTCACCGGCGCCACCGGCGGGGTCGGGAGCATCGCCGTCTCACTGCTTGCGGCGGCGGGCTACCAGGTGGTCGCCGTCACCGGGAAGGCGTCCGAGTCTGACTTCCTGCACGGCCTGGGCGCGCGGCTGGTCCTGAGCCGCGACGACCTGCTGCGCGGCGCGGACCGTCCGCTCCTGAAGGAGCGCTGGGCCGGGGTGCTGGACGTGGTCGGAGGCGAGATGCTCGCCGCAGCGATCAAATCGACCAGTTACGGGGGAGTGGTCACCTGCTGCGGCCTGGCAGGCTCGGCGGAACTGCCGCTGAACGTCTTCCCATTCATCCTGAGAGCGGTGACGCTGGTCGGCATCGATTCGGCCCAGTGCCCGGCTCACCTGAGACAGCAGGTCTGGCAGCGGCTGGCCGGAGAGCTGAAGCCGACGCGGCTCCTGGAAAGTGCGCTGGAATGCCCCCTCTCCGGCCTGGAGGAGAAGTTTGCCGCCATGCTGAGGGGGGAACTGCGCGGGCGCACCGTGGTGAATCTGATCGGCGCGTAGCCGCCCCGCCCGGGTCTCCTCCCGGGCACCCCGGCCCCGGTTTGCTGTTGACAACGGACTCCCGGAATTTTACCTTAGCGTGACAAAATGTGACTGGGCGGCGCCCGGTTCGGGGTGTACCCACAGGAGGTTTTCTGGTGAAGATGAAACTTGGTGAACTGCTGATCCAGGCCGGGAAGATCACGCCGGCCCAGCTGGAGGAAGCCCTCAAAGAGCAGGCTATCTTCGGCGGGAAATTCGGCACCAACCTGATCGAGATGGGTTACCTGGACGAGCACGACCTCGCCCATTTCCTGAGCAAGAAAACCGGGCTGCCGCACGCCTCGCCCGAGCTACTCATGAACATCCCCCCCCAGGTGATCAGGCTCATTCCGGAGGACGCTGCCAGGAAGTACCGGGTGGTGCCCGTCGCCCTCAACAACCGGAGGCTCTCCCTGGCGATGAGCGACCCCAGCGACTTTGCCGCCATCGACGAGATTTCCTTCGTGACCGGCTTCATCGTCGTCCCGCACATCACGCCGGATCTCCGGCTCATCTGCGCCCTGGAGAAATACTACGACGTCAAACGGGAACAGCGCTACATCAAGGTCGCGGGCGGAGGGAGAAACAGGGGGCACGCCGCCCCCCCCGTGCAGCAGGCGAAGGCCGAGTCCCCCGCGCAGCAGGCGGCTCAGGGCTGGGAGCTCCCGGACAAGCCGGCCCCGGGCGAGCCGGACGAATCAGATATCCTCGAACTCCCGATGCTGGACGAGTTCGAATGTTTCGGCGACATGGACGAAGCGGAGCCGGAAACGCAGTTACAGGCGCAGACGCTGGCGCCGGCGTCCCCTGCAGTCGGCACCCCGCAGCGCGAGGCTGAAAGGGACCAGAGCCTGGAGGGGGTCCTGCGGGGGCTCGCGCAGGCGCACGACAGGCAGAGCATCGCCGAACTGATCGTCGGCTACGCCGCGCAGCTGTTCGACCGGTCGGCCCTGTTCCTGCTCAAAGGTGCCCAGGCGACCGGGTGGGTTGCCCAGGTCGGGAAAAAGCCGCTGCCCGGGTTTGACACGCTGGAGATCCCGCTCAACGAGCCGTCGATGCTCAAGGTGGTTGCCGACAGCAAGACCTACTATCTGGGGCCGATGCCGATCTCGGACTGCAACAACAGGATAATCGCGGCACTGGGCGGGGGAAACCCGGTGAACAACCTCCTGATTCCGCTCATGATGGTGGGGAGGGTGGTCGCGGTCCTCTATGTGGAAGGGGGCATTCAGTATCTGGACGAACGGGTCATCGAACTGCAGAAGCTGGTCGGCAAGGGTTCCCTGGCCTTCGAGATACTTATTCTGAGAAGCAAGATACTTTTGACCTAGCGCCCTGTGCCTTGCACGGCCGACCAGGTGGCAAAAAAATTTAATCACTGACATGAGCAGCCGTCGCATTGACTTTCACCGTCTCTACGCTAGATTATACGGGTATATAAATACCCATCCTTTCTTCCATTAAAAGGGCACCATGCCAGTCACCGCCCAGCAGGCCGAGCTTATTCCTCTCGCCGTCTACACGCTCATTGCGGTCGTCCTCATCTTCGTCCTCCTGCTGGCAGCCTATTACCTCGGTTCCGGCAAGGCCGCGGCAGACAAGGGTATCCCCTACGAATCCGGGATACTGCCGACCGGCAGCGCCCGTCACGCCTCACAGGTCCCCTTTTACCTGATAGCAATCTTCTTCATCGTGTTCGACGTCGAGGGAGCCTTCATCTTCACCTGGGCCACAGCCTGGGACCTGCTCGGGTTTTCCGGACTGGTGCACATCACGGTGTTCATCACGGTCCTCCTGCTGGGGCTCGTCTGGCTCTGGATCAAGGGTGGACTGGACTGGGGGCCAAAAAGACAGGTTAAGGTTAAGGTTAAGGTTGAGAATGACTCCAAACGGTACAGTCAGGTTTAGTAAGGCCTTCTCTTAACCTCAACCTTAACCTTAACCTGGTTTTAGAATCCCGGAGCAGCTTTGAGCGAAACGGACGACGATAAAATACCCGATAATGTGTTGCTCACTTCCCTGGACGACGTCATCAACTGGGGAAGGGCGAACTCCCTCTGGCCGATGTTCTTCGGCCTTTCCTGCTGCTTCGTCGAAATGATGACCTCCTTCACCTCCCGCTACGACGTGTCGCGCTTCGGCGCCGAGGTGCTGCGCGGCACCCCGCGCGAGGCCGACCTAATGGTGATCGCCGGCACCGTGTTCAAGAAGATGGCCCCGAGCATCCTGAGGCTTTACGAGCAGATGGCGGAGCCGAAATGGGTCATCTCCATGGGGAGTTGCGCCAATTCCGGCGGGATGTACGACGTCTACTCCGTGGTGCAGGGGGTGAACCAGATCCTCCCGGTGGACGTCTACATCCCCGGCTGCCCGCCGCGGCCCGAGGCGTTCCTGGAGGGGCTCATGCTGCTGCAGCAAAAGATCGGCGGCTCCGAGCGCCCCGCCCGCCCGGTCCTGCGCATGCAGGGGGGGAGCCAGGGGACCACCGCGCCGGTGCTGGTCGACACGCTCACCAAGTCGCGCGACCCGAGGGGGCCCGGCATGGAGGGGTGCGCGGTGCGCGGCTCCGCCATGCAGCACCCGAAGTTCCCCGCCCCGCGCTCGATTGATCTTTGGCGCCCCACGCAGCCCAAGGGAGATTTCACCGACTTCGGCATGGACGCCGAACTGGAAGCCGCCTTCGGCGGCGCGGTCCGGCCCGACGGCTCGGCCCGCGACATGCAGACCTACCGCGTCAGCCCGGAACTCCTGCCGGCGCTCCTGGAGCACCTGAAGGGGCGGCCGGGCGCGCCGTTCCGGCGGCTGGAGGACATCGCCTGCGTGGACGAGTCCCTCAGGCGCGACCGCGACAGCTTCCGCGACTTCACGGTCAACTACCACCTCACCTGTTTCGACACCCCGGGAAGGATCAGGATCAAGACCGAACTGGACGGCAGTTACCCGGAGCTTCCGAGCGTCACCGGCCTGTTCCCGGCTGCCAACTGGTACGAGCGGGAGGCCTTCGACATGTTCGGTATCCGCTTCGCCGGGCACCCGAACCTCAAGCGCATCCTCATGCCGCACGACTGGGTGGGCCATCCGCTCAGAAAGGAGCACCCGTCACGGGCGACCGAGCTTCCCCCCTATACGACCGAGGACGCGCGCCGGCATCAGGCCGTTCCTGCCGGGGACTTCTTCGACCGGGTGGATGACGAGACCCTGATCCTGAACCTCGGTCCGCAGCACCCCGGGACCCACGGCGTCATCCGCTTCATCCTGAAGCTCTCCGGGGAGGAGATCGTCGACATCGACACCGATATCGGCTACCACCACCGGGGCGCCGAGAAGATCGGGGAGCGGCAGAACTGGCACAAGTTCCTCCCCTACACGGACCGGATCGATTACCTGGCCGGGGTGCAGAATAACCTCGCCTACGTGAACTCCGTGGAAAAGCTCTGCGGCATCGAGATCCCGGAGCGCGCCATCCACATCCGGGTCATGCTCGCCGAGCTGTTCCGCCTGGCGAGCCACCTGATCTGGCTCGGCACCTTCGCCGCGGACCTGGGCGCCATGACGCCGGTTTTCTACACCTTCACGGACCGGGAGAAGATCTTCGACATCGTGGAAAGCATCACGGGAGGGCGCATGCACCCGGCCTGGTTCAGGATCGGCGGGGTCGCCGACGACCTCCCCGAGGGGTGGCTCGCGCAGGTGAACGAGCTCCTCGACTGGCTCCCCGCGAGGATCAGCGAGTACGACAAGCTCCTCACCGGCAACCCGATCTTCAAGGCGAGGCTCCAGGGGGTTTCCGCCATCACGCAGGATGAGGCTATCGAGTGGGGGCTCTCCGGGCCGAACCTGCGCGCCTGCGGCTTCGCCTGGGACCTGCGCAAGAAGATCCCCTACAGTGGGTACGATCGCTTCGACTTCGAGGTGGCGACCGCCCAGGGGGGGGACTGCTACGCCCGCTACCTGGTCAGGATGGAGGAGATGAGGCAATCGATCTCCATCGTGAGGCAGGCGGCGGCCGGGATGCCGGAAGGGCGCTGGATCTCCGGCGACTACCGTTACGTGCTGCCGCAAAAGAACGACACCCTGAAGGACATCGAGTCGCTGATCCACCACTTCGTGAACAGCACGCGGGGCATGTCGCCGCCGCGGGGCGAGTGCTACACCGCCATCGAGGCGCCCAAGGGGGAGACCGGATACTTCGCGGTTTCCGACGGACTGCACACCCCCTACCGTATGAGGATCAGGACGCCGAGCTTTCCCCACATCCAGTCGCTGCCGTTGTTGAGCCGCGGCTGGCTGGTGGCGGACTTCCTCGCCATCATCGGCTCGCTCGATTTCGTGCTGGCTGACTTGGACCGGTGAAAGGGCGGGGCCCTCCCCCCTCGGCAAGAACGGCACCCGCAAGGGGCGCCGCTACAGGCAGAACATCTGATGATTTTAAACACGGAGCGCCTTCGGCATGATACCGGACCAGCTGAAAATATCGCTTGAGAACCGCGTCGCCTCCGCCGTGACTGCGCGCGAGGCCGCGGTCGACGTGATGAAGGAGCTGCAGGCCCATTACGGCTGGCTGACGGACGAGGCGGTCGGCGAGGCGGCGGAGATCCTCGGGCTCTCGACGCTCCAGGTGGATGAGCTCGCCACCTTCTACGAGATGATCTACCGGCGCCCGGTCGGCAAAAAGGTGATCCACGTCTGCGACTCCATCTCGTGCTGGAGCGCCTGCTGCGAGGCGCTCATGGCGCATCTCCAGGCAAGGCTCGAAGTGGAGCCGGGAGGGACCAGCGCCGACGGCATGTTCACCCTGCTTCCCTGCTGCTGCCTGGGGATGTGCGGCGACAGTCCCGCCATGTCGGTCGGCGGCACGCTCTACGGCAACGTGACACCGGAGCGGGTGGACGAGATCCTGGAGCTGGAGCGCCGGTCCGAAACGATCCCGGCTATTAGTTCATGAAACAAAGCGAATCAAAGGCTTAACCACAGAGGAACACAGAGGAGCACAGAGGGAAACAATAAGACTTAACCGTTTCAGTTCCTTCGCCTCGTCTCAAACAAGATCTCTGGATACTTGGTTATGATTCTTGCTTTTCCTCTGTGGACCTCTGTGTCCTCTGTGGTTAGGCATTTTAGGGTTTTCATTCGTCACCATTGAAAAAGGCTCGGCATGGAACTGCTTCTCTTCAGACATAACCGCCCGGACCGCTCGGTGACCTTTGCCGAGTACAGCGCCGAGGGCGGCTTCGCCGGGCTCAGGAAGGCGATCTCGGGCATGTCGCCGGCCGAGGTGCAGCAAAGCGTGATCGACTCCGGGCTGCGCGGACGCGGTGGCGCCGGCTTCCCGACCGGCAAGAAGTGGTCCTTCGTGCCGCGCGACCTGCCCGGGCCGCGCTGGCTCATCTGCAACTGCGACGAGATGGAGCCCGGCACCTACAAGGACCGGGTCCTGCTGGAGGCCAACCCTTACAGCCTGATCGAGGGGATAACTCTCGCCTGCTACGCCCTCGGCGTGCGCCACGCCTTCATCTTCATCCGAAAGGGGTATGAAAAGGCGGCGCACAACCTTTCCCGCGCCATTGCCGAGGCGAAGGAGGCGGGGCTTCTGGGCGAGCGGATCCTCGGCTCCGACATCTCGGTGGACATCGACCTGCACCTTTCCGCCGGCCGCTACATCTGCGGCGAGGAGACGGCGCTCATCAACGCCCTGGAAGGGATACGGCCGAATCCGAGGTCCAAGCCTCCCTTTCCCGCCGTGAAGGGGCTCTGGGGGGGGCCTACCGTGGTGAACAACGTGGAGACCCTGGCCAACGTCCCCGCCATCATCGCGAACGGGCCCGCCTGGTTCAAGGGTCTGGCCCGCAACCCGGAAGGCGCGGGCAATAAGCTCTTCTGCGTGAGCGGCGCCGTGGCAAACCGGGTCTGCATCGAGATGCCGATCGGGACTCCGCTTCGCGAGATCATCGAGGGCCCCTGCGGCGGCATGCGGGACGGCAAGAAGTTCAAGGCGTGCATCCCGGGAGGCGCGTCCACCCAGTTTCTCCCCGTGGAACATCTGGACGTGCCGCTCGATTTCGACACGGTCGCCAAGGTGGGCTCCCGGCTCGGCAGCGGCGCGATCATCGTCTTCGAGGAGGGGTGCTGCCTGGTGGCTGCCACGCTCAACCTGATCACCTTCTTCGCCCGGGAATCGTGCGGCTGGTGCACGCCGTGCCGGGAGGGGCTCCCCTTCGTCAAGGAGATCCTCGCGCGGATCGAGGCGGGCGGCGGCGAGGAGCGCGACATCGGCATCCTGCGCGAGCACGTGAAGTACCTCTCCTATTCCTTCTGCGCCCTGGCGCCGGGGGCCATGGCACCGCTGGACGGGCTCCTGACGCACTTCGAGGACGAGGTGCGGGAGCATATCCTGGGTCGAAGATGCCCGTTCAAGGGGTAGCAGCACAAGGATTTACATGCCGAAACTGATCATCGATGACATACCGGTCGAGGTGCCGCCTGGGACCAGCGTGCTGGAGGCGGCCCGCAGCGTGGGGATCACGGTCCCGCACTTCTGCTACCACCCGGCGCTCGCCATCGCCTCCGCCTGCAGGCTCTGCGCGGTGATGCTTCTGGAGGGCCCGGTGAAGGGGATCCAGATGTCCTGCTCGCTGCCCGCCCAGGACGGCATGGTCGTCTCCACCTCCCATCCGGAGGCGCTCAAGCTCCGCAGCCTGGTCATCGAGTGGCTCATGCTGAACCACCCGCACGACTGCCCGGTCTGCGACGAGGGGGGCGAGTGCCTGCTGCAGGACTTCACGATCGCGGGGGGGCACGGCCGCCGCAGGTACCAGGGGAAGAAGCGCACCCACGTGAACCAGTACCTGGGGGAGGGGATCGAGCACGAGATGAACCGCTGCATCCAGTGCTACCGCTGCGTCAGGTTCTACCAGGATTACGCGGGGGGGACCGATTTCGGGGTCACCGGGAGCGCCGGGCGGGTCTATTTCGGGAGGTTCGAGGACGGCGCGCTGCAGTCTCCGTTTTCCGGGAACCTGGTGGACATCTGCCCCACCGGCGTATTCACCGACAAGACGGGGCGCTTCCGGGCGCGCTACTGGGACTACCAGTTTGCCCCCTCCATCTGCCCACACTGCTCGGTCGGCTGCAACACGGCGCCCCAGGCCTTCCAGCGGGAGCTCATCAAGGTGGTCGGCCGCAGAAACGACCAGGTGAACGGCTGGTTCATCTGCGACCGGGGGCGCTTCGACAAGGGGGCCGTGAACGACCGGGAACGGCCGCGCGACCCGATGATCGACGGCGTAGTTTCGGGTTACGAGGAGGCGCTCGACGCCCTGGCCGCCCGGATCTTCGATTTCATCGAGATACACGGCCCGGGGAGCCTGGCGCTGGTCGGCTCGTCCAGGCTCTCGCTGGAGGGGTGCATCCTGCTCGGCGAACTCGCCCGCTCCCTGGCTGGCGCGACGCTCTGCTACTTCGCCGACGCCGCTCAGGCAGCGGGAAGCGTGGCCGCGGCACGGCTGCTCAACGACGACAACGCCGCCTCCCTGGTTCATCTGCAGGAGGCGGACTGCATTGCGCTCCTCTCCCTCGACCTCATGGCGGAAGGGCCGATGCTCGCCCTGGCGGTCAGGAAGGCCTCGCTCAGGGGGACGCCCGTTTTCTGCGTCGCGCCGGCGGCCTGCGCCGGGAAGCAGGGAACGCTGCCGTTCCAGTACACCGTGGTCTCCTCCCTGGAAGAGGTGCCGCTGCAGGGGAAATCCAGGGCTGTCGTGGTCTGCGGCGCAGGGGAGGACCCGGCGCTGCTCGCCCGGCTCGCCTCGACAGGCGCCAGGCTCGCCCTGCTCCAGCCCGGCCCGAACGGCTTCGGCGCGGCGCTATTGGCCCTTGAACACGGAGCGGTCCCCCTGTCGGAAGCGGTCGCCGGCAGGAAGGTGAAAGGGGTCATCTGCATCGAGGCCGACATCCCTGCCGAGATGCTGGAAGGGGTCGTCACCCTCGCCTGCGCGGACTGGCGCGCCACCGAAGCCGCCAAAAGGGGAGCCGTCTTCCTTCCGACCACCGCCTGGGTCGAATCCGAGGGGACCAGCGTCAATTTCGAGGGACGTGCCCAGCGCTTCCAACTGGCCCTGCGGGCGGGGCTGCCGCTCAGGGGACTCGATGCGAAATATTACGCCCATACCAAGGATGGCAAACCCGCGCCCGCTCCGGAACCGGACCAGGCTCCGCCCTACCCGCCCCCCGTGCACCGCGCCGAGATCCCGGGCGGCCAGGAGCTGGACGCCTGGCGGGTGCTGGCCCGGCTCCTGGAGAAGCTCGGCGGAGAGCGGATCGACGAGCCGCTCACCGGTAAATGGAGCAAACTGAAGGACCTCGACCCGGAGGGTGGCGGCCAGCGCATCTTCGGCTGGTAGCTTCCGCAAACAGCAGCACTGGACACGATCATGAGTTGGAATGTCATCGACATAGCATTGATGCTGGGGAAGATAGCGGTACTCTTCGGCATCATCCTGACGCTCGCCGCCTACCTGGTGCTGGCGGAGCGGCGCGTCCTCGCCTGGATGCAGGACCGCATCGGCCCGAACCGTGTGGGCCCCCAGGGGCTCCTGCAGCCGCTCGCCGACGTGATCAAGATGCTCACCAAGGAAGACCTGATTCCGAATGCGGCGGACCGGATGCTCTTTTGCCTCGCTCCCGCCATGGCCGCGATCCCCGCCATCCTCACCTTCGCCGTGGTGCCGCTGGCGGCTCCCGCCGTCATTTTCGGGCACCGGGTGAACATGCAGGTGTCGGACCTCGACGTCGGCGTCCTCTTCTTCCTGGCACTCTCGTCCATCGCCGTCTACGGCGTGGCGCTGGGCGGCTGGGCCTCGAACTCGAAGTACGCGCTCCTCGGGAGCATCCGGGGGCTCTCCCAGCTGATCTCCTACGAGCTTTCCATGGGGCTCTCCCTGGTGCCGGTGGTGATGCTCGCCCGATCGCTCAGGCTGTCGGATATCGTCAACGCCCAGGCGGAGATGCCGTTCATCGTCTACCAGCCCCTTGCCTTCCTGATCTTCCTGGTCAGCATTTTCGCCGAATGCAAGCGGATCCCCTTCGACCTCCCCGAGGCGGAAGGGGAGCTGGTCGCCGGGTTTCACACGGAATACTCCGGCATGCGGTTCGGTCTTTTCTTCGTCGGGGAGTACATCAACATCATAGCGCTCGGAGCTCTCGCCTCCGTTTTCTTTCTCGGCGGCTGGCGGGGGCCCTTGCTGCCGCCGATCTGCTGGTTTTTCATCAAGGTCGCCGTGTTCTGTTTCCTGTTCATCTGGGTCAGGGGGACCCTGCCGCGCCTGCGCTACGACCAGCTGATGCACCTGGGCTGGAAGTTCCTGACTCCGCTTGCGCTCCTCAACATTCTCGCCACCGGGTGGTGGCTTGCTTTACGATAAGGCGCTGTCAACATGCAACTAATCTCACCAAAGGAGGATCTGTCGATGAAAACAACCGTTGAAATCGGAGATGGAGAGGGGTTCATGCAGCAGATGGATGCGACGGGCAGACATGGGCATACAGAGCTCATGCTGGCGGCCAAGGACGGGGATCTCGCCGTGGTGAATGACCTGTTGCGCCGCGGGGCGAGCCTGTCGGCGCGAAGCGAAAAGGGGAAGACACCGCTGCATTACGCCGCCTCCCACGGCAGGGTCGAGGTGGTGGATCTGCTTTTGTCCCGGGGCGCAGAGGTGGACCCGCGCGACAAAAACGGGCATACCCCTCTCATGCTCGCCGCCAATTACGGCTGCAGCCAGACGATCCAGACCCTCATCTGGCACGGCGCCGACGCCCTGGCGATGTCGTACTCCGGAAGTACCGCCATGGTCTATGCCGAAAACAACCGGCATCCGCAGTCACTCGACATCTTGATGAAGTCGCTGGCTTCGAATTAAAGAGGAAACCCGATTAGCGCCAGTTCTTCAGCAGTTCTGACACCAGGAAACCATGCCCATACTGAGCGACATAAAGGAAATACTGACCGGCCTCTCCATCACCTTCGGCCACATGTTCAAGAAGCCGGCAACGGTACAGTACCCGGAAGAGAAGCGGGTCATGCCGCCGCGCTTTCGCGGCAGTATCGTCCTGACCAGGGATCCGGACGGCGGCGAGCGCTGCGTCGCCTGCTATCTCTGTTCCGGCGCCTGCCCCGTCGACTGCATCTCGATGGCGGCCGCCGAGGGGGAGAACGGGCGCCGCTACGCCGCCTGGTTTCGCATCAACTTCGCGCGCTGCATCCTGTGCGGGCTCTGCGCCGAGGCGTGTCCCACGCTGGCAATCCAGATGTCGCCCGACATGCTCCCCTGCAAAAGGGATGTCATGGAATGGGATTACGAGAAGGAGGACCTGCTGATTGACGGCACCGGCAAGGATCCCGACTACAACTTCTACCGCCACGCGGGTACCGGCGTTGTGAACCCGCGTGGCGCGGGCGCCGACGAGGAGCCGCCGGTGGATGTCAGAAGCCTGCTCCCCTAGGGCGTAAGGACGCTCTACAAACTCCCTCCCCTTTGCCAAGGGGGCGGGGCGATTTGTCCGGCAGCCGAAAGCAAAGCCCCCATTCCCCTTTGCAAAGGGGAAGTTATCAGCCGCGCGCAGGAGCTAAATGGAAGCGATTCTCTTTTACATACTGGCAGCCGTGACCCTGGCCGGCACCGTCTGCGCCATAACGGCGCGGCAGGCGGTCCGGGCCATCATCTACCTGGTCACCTCGTTTTTCGCCCTGGCACTGATCTTCTACCTGCTGGGCGCGCCGCTGGTCGCCGCCTTCGAGGTGATCATCTACGCCGGCGCCATCATGGTCCTGTTCCTGTTCGTCATCATGATGCTCGACCTGGGGCACCCGGATAAGATAGAAATCCCGCGGCTCGCCGACTGGTGGCCGGCGGCGCTGCTGTTCGTGACCATCCTCGGCTCGGTCGTCATCCTCGCCGTGACAGGTCCGCCGCGAGCGCCGGGCGGGTTCACCGGCGTTTCGGTGCGGGAGTTCTCCCTGGCGCTGTTCCGGCGCTACGGGGTGGCGGTGGAGATCATCTCCATGCAGCTTCTCTTCGCGCTGGTCGGCGCGCTCTACCTCGGGAGGCGCCGGTGAACATCCCGCTCTACCACGTGCTGATACTAGCCGCGATCCTCTTCGCCATGGGGCTTGCCTGCACGGTCGCCTGGCGCGCCAACGTCATCATGATGCTGATCGGCATCGAGATCATGCTGAACGCCGTCATGCTCACCTTCGTCGGGGGCTCGGCGCATTGGGGCATGGCGGACGGGCAGATTTTTTCCCTGATGCTGATCGCGCTCACCTCCGCGGAGGTGTCGCTCGCGCTCGCCATGGTGGTCTACCTGCACAGGCGCAAGAAGTCGGTGAATACGGACGTCTTTGACAGTATGAAAGGGTAAACCAGATGACGACCTATCTCTCTCTCATGCTCCTTTTCCCGCTCCTCGGAGGAGTTTTCTGCGCGCTGCTCGGCCGTTTTCTCCCGCGCCGGCTGGTGGAGGGAATCGCCTGCGCCGCGGTCTGGGGGAGCTTCGCCTGCGCGGTACTCGCGGCCCTCGCCTATCGCGCTCCGGAAAAGGTCGTGCTCGCCGGCTGGATCTCAGCCTTCGATCTTGCCATCCCGCTTTCGCTCTACCTCGATCCGCTCTCGCTCTCGCTGGCCGTGATGGTCGGCTTTGTCTGCGGCCTGATCCATATCTACTCGGTGTTCTACATGGCCGCCGAGGCCGGATACGCGCGCTTCTTCGCCCTCCTGAACCTCTTCGTCTTCGCCATGCTCACCCTGATCCTCTCGGAGAACCTGGTGCTCCTCTACCTAGGCTGGGAAGGGGTGGGCTTTTGCTCCTACCTCCTGATCGGCTTTTGGTACACCGACAAGGCGAACGCTGACGCGGGAAGAAAGGCGTTCATCACCACGCGCATCGGCGACACCGCCCTGGTGGTAGCCATAGCCTGGCTGTTCCAGCTCTTCGGCACACTCTCCATTTCCCAATTAAACGGCATGGCCTTCCTGATGCCGGGCGGCATCATCACGGGGATCGGCCTGCTGTTTCTGATGGGAGCCATGGGGAAATCGGCCCAGGTGCCGCTCATGGTCTGGCTTCCGGACGCCATGGCTGGCCCCACTCCCGTTTCCGCCATGATCCACGCTGCCACCATGGTGACGGCGGGGGTCTACCTGCTGGCGCGCATGCTGCCTCTGATCGGCGGATCCCCCGTTGTCTCGGCCGCCATCGCCGTGACCGGCGGGGTGACCGCCTTCTACGGCGCCAGCTGCGCCCTGGCCCAGCGCGACCTGAAACGGGTGCTCGCCTTCTCGACCATCAGCCAGATCGGCTACATGATGCTCGGGGTCGGCGCGGGAGCGGTCACGGCCGCCACCTTCCATCTGCTGGTGCACGCCTTCTTCAAGGCGCTCCTCTTCCTCGGGGCCGGCTGCGTCATCACCGCCATGCACCACGAGCAGGACATCTTCAGGATGGGGGGCTTGCGCCGCACGCTGCCGCTCACCTTCTGGCCCTTCCTGGCAGGAGCCGCCTGCCTCGCGGGGTTGCCGCTCACCGGCGGCTTCTTCAGCAAGGACAGCATACTGGCGGCGGTCTGGCTCAAGGGGGGCGCCCTCTACCAGGGCCTCTACCTGCTGGCGCTGGTCACCGCGCTTTTGACCGCATTCTACAGCTTCAAGATGGTGTACCTGGTCTTCTTCGGGGCCAACGGGCATCCGCACGTCCAAGGGGGCGAACTGAGGGGCATGCAGCTGGTCCTGATCCCGCTGGCGCTCCTCGGTCTCTTCGGTGGGGTGCTGAACCTCCCGGCCTACCTGGGGGGCGGTTTTCTGAACGCCTTCTTCGCCCAGCTCCCCGGCGGAGCCGCGGCGGAGGGCTCCCGTGTCGAGGAGCTCGCGCTGCAGGGGGTGGCGGGAGCGCTCGCCCTGGCCGGTCTTTTGGGCGCGCACCTGCGCTACGGCGGCGCGGCAAGGGCAGAGAGGATGAGGGCGGCAGCGGCCCCGGCCACGCCGCTCACCGCGTTCCTCCTGAACGGCTGGTACTTCGACCGCCTCTACCATGCCTGCCTCATCCGCCCCTATCAGGCGTTTTCCAGGGTCCTCTGGCAGCGCGTGGACGTGGGGGCGATCGACGACACCCTGGACCGGCTGGCGGCGGGCCTCGGCACCAGCGGGACCTTTCTTGGCCGCTGGAGCACCGGCCGTGTCTCGCTCTACATCATCAGCTTCGCCGCGGGCGGCGCCCTGATTCTGGGCTACCTCGCCTGGTTTTCTTTGTAGGTAAACCGTTCATCACATTGCAAGAAGGCGGATTGCGTTCCGGCCGGCCATACTGGATGATTACCTTTGTCGGACCCCTTGGGCACCCTGGCGCCTGTTGCGCCCAGACTGGACAAAATGAATGAGCCTTGATTTCCCCCTACTGACGCTGCTGATCTTCCTTCCGCTTTTCGGATCGCTGCTCCTTGGCGCCTTCTGGCGCAGCCCCGCAGCCGCGCGACCGGTGGCCCTCGCCTTCGCGACCGCCGAGTTCGCCCTGTCCGCCTGGCTCTGCACGGCAGCTTCGCTTTCCGGGGTTCCGGGGGCGCCTGCCGGCGTCTTCCTCCTGGAGGATGCGGCCTGGGTGGAGCGCTTCGGGATCCGTTATACCCTCGGCATGGACGGCATCAGCCTGGTCATGGTGCTGTTGAGCACCTTCATAACCGTCATCGCCGTGCTGGTCTCCTGGAAGGGAATCAAGGAGCGGGTCCCCCTGTACTTCGCGCTGCTCCTCGCCATGGAATCCGGCATACTCGGGGTATTCCTCAGCCTCGACCTCTTCCTCTTCTACCTTTTCTGGGAGGCGATGCTGATCCCGATGTTCTTCCTGATCGGCATCTGGGGGCACGGCCGGAGGATTTACTCCGCCGTCAAGTTCTTCCTGTACACCTTCTTCGGCTCGCTGCTCATGCTGGTGGCGATCATCTCGCTCTACCTCATGCATGGCGCGCAGACCGGGATCTACACCTTCTCACTGACGCAACTGATCCAGACCTCGGTCCCTTTTGGCATCGGCCTCTGGCTTTATGCCGCGTTCCTTTTCGCCTTCGCCATCAAGTTCCCGCTCTTCCCGCTCCACACCTGGCTTCCGGACGCCCATACCGACGCACCGACTGCCGGGAGCGTGATTCTGGCAAGCCTCCTGTTAAAGACCGGCGCCTATGCCCTGATCAGGTTCGGTTACCCGCTCTTCCCCGAGGCGGCCCGTGCCTTCACGCCGCTACTGTACGCGACTGCCGTCTTCGGCATCGGCTACGGCGCCTGGGTAGCCTTCGCGCAAACGGACATGAAGCGGCTGGTGGCATACTCCAGCGTGAGCCACATGGGTTTCGTGGCGCTCGGGATCGCGGCCTGGAGCCCGGTGGCGCTCTCGGGTGCACTGATGCAGATGGTGAACCACGGGATAACGACCGGCGCCCTCTTCGCCATCGTCGGCATGCTGGACGAGCGGACCGAAAGCCGGGAGATCGCCACCTACGGAGGGATCTGGGGCAAAGTGCCGATACTATCCTTCTTTTTCCTGTTGTTCAACATGGCCTCCGCGGGGGTCCCCGGGCTCAACAACTTCGTCGGCGAGTTCCTCGTGCTGGTCGGCGCCTTCAGGGTCTCGCCCGTCGCCGCCGGCGGCGCCTTCCTCGGCGTCGTGCTGACTCTGGTGTATACGGTGAGGCTGGTCCAGGAGATCCTGTTTGGCAAGGAGAACAAGCCGCTGGCACTTAGCGATCTCACGCTGCGGGAAGGGGTGGTGCTGGCGATCCTCGCCGTCGTCGCCGTTTATCTCGGTGTGCACCCGGGCCCCGTACTAGATATGCTCCAGGTACCGATAGCCTTATTGACCAAGGCCTAACTACAGAGACTAAAGATTAACGACAGAGACCAAGGCCTAACCACCAAGCCAAAGCTTAACCACAGAGGAGCACAGAGGATCACAGAGGAAAGACTTTTATGGAACCCAACCTGATTACTGGCAACATCATCGACGCGGCTATGAAGGTTCATTCCGCTCTTGGCCCTGGGCTTCTGGAAGGCGCTTATGAAGCTTGCCTCCAATACGAATTGCACAGGCGTGACATGAAGGCATTAGCCCAGGTCACCTTGCCAGTTCGCTACGGGGGAATTACGATTGATCTTGGATATCGGATAGATTTATTTGTCGAGGATAAAGTCATCGTTGAATTGAAAGCCGTTGAAATAGTCCACCCTATTCATGCAGCACAACTCTTGTCATACTTGAAACTCAGCGGAAATCGGCTGGGACTTCTCATAAATTTCAATGTGTTACATTTAAAAGATGGAATACAGCGTTTCGCTCTCTAAGTTAATCCGATGAAAAGTTTTACCCAAATGCTTTTGTTTTTCCTCTGTGATCCTCTGTGTCCTCTGTGGTTAGGCTTTTAGTTTTAGTTTTTGTTTTTTGGAGTAAATTGGATGACCTATGCCATTGCCATTTCACTGATGCCGATCATCATCACCGCTTGTGCGGCGCTGCTGGTGCTTCTAGCCGGTCCGTTCCTGCCCGGGCGCCTGAACACCGCTATCGCCGTCGCGGCCTCTGCCGCCGCCGGAATCTTTGCCGCGAATTTAACGGCCGGAAACGCCCCTGCGCTCCCGGGGCTCGCCTTCACCCCCCTGGCGCGCTACCTGGTCCCGCTCTTCTGCCTGTCCGCGGCCCTGACCCTGCTTTTTTCCCACGGCTACAACGAACGCCGCGCCATCAAGGGTGAGGAGTATCCGGCAACGGTCCTCTTTGCCCTCTTCGCCATGTGCGTGCTACCCTGCGCCAGCAACCTGCTGGTCCTCTTCCTGGCGCTGGAGTCGATCGCCTTCGCCTTCTACATCCTGGTCGCCATCGACCTGGGACGCGACGAATCCGGAGAGGCCGGGCTCAAATACCTCCTGATGGGAGCGGTAGCGGCGGCCCTCACCGCCTTCGGCATCGCGCTCATCTATGCCGGAAGCGGCACGCTGGAGCTCAGCGCGGCCCTTGCTGCGCCCGGGAACCGGCCCATCATCTCGGCCGGATGGGGACTCGTGATCATCGGAATCGCTTTCAAGCTTTCCCTGGTCCCCGCCCACCTCTGGACCCCGGACGTCTATCAGGGTGCGCCCGCACCGGTGGCCGCCTTCCTCTCCACTGCTTCCAAGGTCGCCGCCGCCGCCTTCCTCCTCATGCTGCTCGCCTTCTCGCCCCCCATGGCGGAACTGCACGCGCCGCTTTATCTGCTGTCACTTCTCTCCATGGTGATCGGGAACCTGGCCGCGCTCCTGCAGAAGAACATCAAGAGGATGCTCGCCTACTCTTCCATCGCCCATATGGGCTATCTGGCACTCGCGATACTCACCGGGACCAAGGAAGGCTACGCAGCGGTGCTCCTCTACGGAGCCGTCTACACCGCCATGAACCTCGCGGCCTTCGGCGCCGTCGCCTCCCTGTCGGCGGACGAGGAACGCTCCCTCGTTGCCGATTACTCCGGGGTCGGCTTCAGCGCCCCCTTCCGGGGCGGGGTGCTGGCGCTCTCCATGCTGGCGCTGGCCGGAATTCCGCCCACAGCCGGCTTCATCGGCAAGTTTTTCATCTTCTATGCCGCCATCCGGGGCGGTGAGATGACGCTCGCCATCATCGGCATGGTCTCCGCCGCGGCCTCCGCGTACTTCTACCTCAAGGTCGTGGTGCACCTCTACATGCGCCCTGCCGAGGTAGCCTCCCCTCAACCCGCCACTCCCGCCGAATCGCTCGCCCTTTGCTGCGCGTCCCTTGCCATCATCGCCATCGGGGTCTTTCCCGCTCCACTGTTGCGCCTGGTCGATGTCGTACTGAAATAGGCGTGTTTTGAAGTGCCCGTAGCGTCCTCCAGGGCGCGGCAATCGCGGCAGGAAGCCGCTGCTACGGGTCTTTGTACCTGGGAAGGCCGAAGCGCGCGAGCACTGGTTAGGTTTGCTGCGTGGATTACTGAGTTTACAGAAGGAGAAGGGGCTGCAGGAGAGCTTTTTGACCGGCGAGCAGTATCTGCCAGGAAACCAGCTGGCGTTTGTTGATCGGTTGCTAGAAGAGACTTTCTTTAAAGGTATCCAGATATTGCATGTCGAATGAGCCCTCCATTTCACCGTACATTATGTCCATGGCTTCATCCTTCGACAGGGCTGCACGATAGGTTCTGTTGGTTGTCAGCGCACTGAAGACGTCGGAGATTGCGGTTATTTTTGAACTTCGCGCAATGTCGTAACTTGTCAGTCCGTCCGGGTACCCGTTGCCATTTTCCTTTTCGTGATGATGCTTCACGATCCCAAGCGATACCGGGCTGAAGATATCCAGGTCCCTAAGCGTCATATAGCCGTATACCGGATGTTGTTTCATTTCTTTGAACTCAGTTGCCGTCAGCTTGCCGGGTTTATCCAACACGACTTTCGGGATGTACACTTTTCCATAATCGTGGAAAAGCGAACCGATCCCTATATCCAAAAGTTCGTCATGGGCAAGGTCAAACATCTTCAGGTGCAATGATATCGAATAGGTTGCGACTTGAACTGAATGAACATAGGTGTAGGCGTTGTGACCAACCAGACCGCTCAAGGCCGTCATGACCCCGTTCGAATTTATGACATCGGTAAGTATATTTTGTATCAGATTCCTACAACGTTCCATATTCTGTTTGATCGCAATAGCTGGACTGTCGAAGATCTCTTGCACGTAGTTTACCGACGCCTGATACAGCACATTCTGCCTTTCAATGGGTTCAAGGGTTTCATCATTCATCAAAAGTGAAAGGTTGGATTCTACGTATTGGTTATATTGGGACATTTCATCCGACTTGACAAAAAGATTTTTGACGTTGTTGCCCAGCAAACGTCCTTTGTCCTCCTGGGTGAACGGGAGGGAAGCATTTTTGTACAGCACGTTGTTCTCGCCATACCTGATAAACAGCGAAACTCCAGGCAAAGTTTCCGGGATTAACGACTCCAGCTGTATCATTCTGTACATGCCTGCCCTCCTCAACGAGAACGGGAATTAAGTCAAATAAGGCTAGTGTCAGTCCCGACCCGCCGTTTTTTTATTCTACCACGTCTT
>Ga0209540_10000645_pt1 | contig 30691 bp, 47 predicted proteins | sample BarGraIncu01121A_FD_184501 | JGI IMG/M metagenome (GOLD analysis project Ga0209540, IMG submission 184501) | Arctic peat soil microbial communities from Barrow, Alaska - Barrow Graham LP Incubations 011-21A (SPAdes) (version 2) | ecosystem: Environmental > Terrestrial > Soil > Wetlands > Peat... | reverse complement strand
ACAAACGGTCTTAAGGTAGTCAAAATTTACAAGATCGCAGAGACAGCCTCAAAAGAACAGAGTCGCAAGGTGTTTGGTGAGCTACTCACCTATATCTCAGCAAACAACATCTATAACCTGGCTGTTGAAAAGACGGATCGCCTTACTCGTAACCTCAAAGACGCAGTAGCTATCGATGACTGGCTGCAAGCTGACGGTGATCGTATGCTCCATGCTGTTAAAGAGAATATTAAACTTCACCGAGATTCAAAGTCAGACGTTAAGTTTATGTGGAATATTCACCTCGCTGTAGCAAAAAAATATACTGATAACCTTCGCGAGGAGGCTATGAAAGGCTGGGCTGAGAAACTTGCTCAAGGCCACATGCCGTCACGACCTCCTGCTGGTTACATGACAGCTATTCAAAATGGCAAACGTATTCATGTACCCGACCCTAGCACTGCTGTGATTATGAAAAAAGCGTTTGAATTGTACCTTAAGCCAGCGGAGTCTACTGTTACGGTGTGGGCTTTCTTAGCTCAAGCAGGTATCACGACCTACAATGGTCGCCCTATAGCGAAAAGCGCTGTACACAAGCTCTTGCAAAACCCCTACTACATGGGCATTATCCGGTTTAACGGAGAAACATATCCTGGAGCACACCAGCCTATTATTAATAAGAAACTCTACCAAGCAGTACAAGAAAAAATGCACTGTAAACGACCCTCAAAACAGCGCAGGCATGACATAACACTCAGAAACATCATATTGTGCGGACACTGTGGCAAGGTAATTACGTGGCAGCTGCAACGCGGTAGGCTCTATGGCTCGTGCCAACGTGATTTGCCAGAATGTCGTCAGCAAAAGCTCCTCCGCGAAGCGGATGTACACGAACTACTTATTCAGAAGATGACCGATCTAATAAGCCCGTCACCTGATATGTTGCAATGGCTTGTTAACCAGCTTAACGATGACTTTAAGACGAATAACGCTACTGTCGAGCAGTACAAACAAACCATCAGAGACCGTGTCGCACGACTTCAACGTATGGACGAGATGCTGTACGACGATAAACTCACGGGAGACATTTCTAAAGATCGTTACGAGACAAAACATTCAGATATTACAAAACAGCTTGAAGATACTCACGACGAGCTCTTAGTGGCCGATGTAACGACTGATAATAACCACAGGGACGCAGTGGACTTAATTGAGCTTACGCAGACCGCATTAAACCAATATCTTGATGATGAATTGAATAATGACGGAAAACGTACAATTCTAACCAAACTGTTCGATGAGATTGTGTATGAAGGTAATTTTGTATCTGTTAAGTATCGATTTTTAGCACAGTCGATTGCGAACAGAAGTCTAAAAACTAAAGAAATTTTGGAGGACACTGAAATGCTTAACCAAACAACAAAAAAAGACCCCAATGACAGAGGTCAATCTGTGGAAAAATCAACTCAAGAGCTTCTCTTTCCTATTTGGCAGGGGCACGTGGAATCGAACCACGATCCTAGGTTTTGGAGACCTATGTACGAACCGTTGTACTATGCCCCTTTACGAATGGTAATTATACCAGAAGTTGCTCATGCCGGAAACTGTGAATAACTTCACACCTTTTTGTTGTTGAAATAAGCATAAGCTTAGGCGTATAATGTAAGTGAAACAACACCTAAACACGAGAGGGACCAAAGGGCGATCTACAGCCTTTCTGAGCCAAGATGAGGATATTAATGCTAGGGTGGGAGCTGCCTCCGCACAACAGTGGCGGACTTGGAGTGGCTTGCTACCATATGAGCAAGGCTATTGCCGCCGAGGGGGCAACTATTGATTTTGTCCTTCCCTACTCTGCTGAACACCCCGGTACTGAATACATGACCATTCACTCGGCGACGAACCTCTCGCCTATACATAAATTCGGCATGATGGGCGCCTACGACAGCAAGTATATCGAAGAACACGACCTCGACAAGGTCGACGTCAATGACCTCCAGACTATGCGCGGCGTTCAGAAACGCTATATCCAATATGTTGAGCGACTCCTCAAGGTCATCCCGACCCCAGATGCGATCCATGCCCACGATTGGCTCACGATGGAAGCCGGCATGCGTGCCAAACAACTCACTGACGCACCACTGATCGTCCATGTCCACGCGACTGAATTTGACCGTGCCGGTACCTCTGGCTCAGGCAATCCTATCGTTCACGAGATCGAGTACCAGGGGTTGATGATGGCCGATCGTATCCTCGCTGTGAGTAATATCACAAAGAGTATCATCGTCCATAAATATGGCATACCTGCCGACAAGGTCGAGGTGGTCTATAACGCCATCGACGTCTCCTCTATGGGCGTGTTCGAGTATGACCGCCGTACCTATCGCTATCTTGAAGCTTTGCGTAACGAAGGCTACACAATCGTCTCGGCTGTCACCCGACTTACTGTCCAAAAAGGTCTCACGCAACTCCTCGAAGGTTTCTCTAAAGCGGTGTCAAAGAATGATCGCATGGCACTTCTGCTCGCTGGCAATGGCGAACAGCGCGATGAACTTATCGAACTCTCAGCTAATCTCGGTATCTCTGATAAAGTCTTCTTCACCGGATTTGTCCGTGGCAAACAATGGCGCGACGCCTACAATGTGAGCGACGTATTCGTCATGAGCTCCGTGTCTGAGCCATTTGGCCTAACCGCGCTCGAAGCCGCGCACCACAACACCGCACTCATCCTGACCAAACAATCAGGGGTCGCAGAGACACTTCACTCGATATTGAGATATGATTTCTGGGATACAGACCGCCTCGCGAACCAATTAGTCGGTATCGCCACCTCCCCCGCTCTCCAGCAGAGTCTCAAAACTGATGTTAAGAAAGAATATGCAAAATTATCCTGGAGCGACGTGGCTCGACAATGTATGAACGTATATAACCGTATGAAGATAGGAGCAACCGCATGAGCAAACGTGGGCTAGTTCTCTATCTGCACGTTCACCAACCGTGGCGCGTGAGAGATTATTCAGTCTTTGAGACTGGTGTCGTGCATGATTATTTCCGTGAAGGAAGTGATCATTATGCCGCGAATGAAGTAATCTTCAACAAGGTCGTCGAGAAATCATACCGACCGATGAACGCATTGCTCAAAAAGATTCTCGATAGCCAGCCTGATTTCAAGATTTCCCTGAGTATTTCTGGCGTGTTCCTCGAGCAAGCCGAAGCCTGGGCACCAGACGTCCTCGATTCATTCAAGGTGTTAGTCGCCACAGGCCGCGTCGAAATCGTCGCTGAGACGTATTATCACAGCCTCGCGTTCTTCTACAGCGATAGCGAGTTTGAGCGACAAGTCGAACTGCACCGCGATAAGATCCGTGATCTGTTTGGTGTTGAGACGACCGCATTCCGTAATACCGAGCTTGCCTACAATGACCGCCTGGCAAAGTGGGCTGACGAGAAGGGCTTCAAGGCTATTATCACTGAAGGTTGGGACAAAGTACTCGGCTGGCGAAGCCCGAACTATGTCTATCGCCCAGACGGTACACAGCAGATCAAACTTCTGATGAAGAACTACAAGATGAGCGACGACATCGCTTTCCGATTCGGTAACCGCGACTGGAGCGAATGGCCACTCAGTGCCGATCGCTACACGACATGGGCAAATGACGCCCTCGGTGATGGCGATGTGCTCAATCTCTTTATGGACTACGAAACCTTCGGCGAAAACGTCTGGGACGATACTGGTATCTTTAACTTCTTCGAAACCTTCGTCGCAGAATGGGCAAAGAACGAGCACAATACGTTCTACACCATCACAGAAGCCGCTGAGGCCTTCGATGCGAGCGACAGCGTGTCCATGCCTGATACGGTCACCTGGGCCGATGCAGAGCGAGATTTGTCAGCTTGGCTCGGTAATAGCATGCAACAAGAAGCTATGCGTCACCTCTATAACCTCGAAGATGACGTACTCCGCAGTGCCGATATGGATCTGATTTCTGACTGGCGACGCCTGACGACCTCTGACCATCCGTATTATATGAGCACGAAGTACTCGAGTGACGGTGATGTACACGCCTACTTCAGCCCTTACGAATCACCTTACGATGCATTTCTCTATTACATGAACGCGGTACGTGACGTTCGCTACCGAGTAATGGACTCGCCAGCGCGCGGAGAGCTTTAGATGGCTCGACCGATCGTTCTCTCGAACGGTGAGCTTCATATTGGCCTGAATAAGTTTGGACTTGTGCATGACTTCTATTACCCATATGTGGGACACGAGAATCATGCGGCCGACAATTCGCTCAGACATCATATCGGCGTCTATGTCGACGGGTCTATCTCATGGCTCGATGGTGGTGATTGGTCATTTGAGTTTAGCTACCCACACCGTGCACTTGTCGGGCATATTATCGCAAAAAACCCGTCCAAAGGGTTAATTCTCGAGTTTGATGACCTTGTTGACTGCGACTACAGCGCGCTGATGCGCAATATCCATGTCATCAATGACTGTGATCGTCCGCGCGAGATAAGGGTGTTCTTGCACCAGGCATTTATCATTGGCGATGCCATGAGTAATACCGATACCGTGCAGTACTTGCCGAACGACCATGCGATGTTCCATTATCACGGACGAAGGGCATTTGTCGCGTCGTGTCGTGTCGACAAGGGTGAATGGTACGATCAGTACACCTGTGGCCTATTCGGTATAGAGGGCAAAGATGGGACATTCCGAGACGCCGAAGATGGCGAACTGACTGCCTGTAATGTCGAACACGGCCATGTTGACTCGACATTTCGACTAGTGCTCAACCTTGAAGCCCATGACTCAGCGCGGATCGACTATTGGATCGCGTGTGGCACATCTCTTCGAGAGGCGTTATTTATCCATAAAGCCGTCCAAAAGCATGGTTTTATAAATCGATACGACGCGACGTGTCACTGGTGGCATCAATGGATCATCCCACTAGAGAAATCGGCAAGTAAACTGCTGCCAGAATTTAGGAAATCATTTATCGAGAGCGGGTTGATCGCAAAAGCCCACATGGACAAACGTGGTGCGGTGATCGCGAGTACAGATACGGCGATGCTCGAAGCCTGGCTGGATGTCTATGGCTACGCTTGGCCACGAGACGGTGCATATGTCCTCTGGCCGTTTATCCGAATGGGATATTATGACGAACCATACCGATTTTTTGAGTTTTGTCGTCGCGGCCTCAATCCGAATGGGTATCTGTCGCACAAATACCGCGCCGATGGTGCGCTTGGTAGTAGCTGGCACCCGTACTTGCACGAGGATGGGACGATCGCGCCACCGATTCAAGAGGATGAAACAGCTCTGGTGCTATTCGTATTCACGCAATTTTACATGATGAACGAAGATCCGAAACTTCTGCATGACTTCTATCAGTCAATGGTGGCGCCAATGGCTGAGTTCCTCTCCGACTATGTCGATCATCATACGGGACTACCTCGCGCATCGTACGATCTATGGGAAGAAAACTTCATGGTATCGACCTATACCGTATCGATCGTCATCGCCGCTCTTCAGGTCGCCGCGGGGCTGGCCGAAGCGTGTGCCGATACTGACAGTGTCATCAAGTGGCGTTCTGCTGCAGATGGTATCGCCGAAGCTGCCAAGAAACATCTTTATGATGAGGAGAGCCACAGGTTCTATAAGGGACTGTACGTCCATCCTGACGGCACGTCTGAAATCGATAAAACTCTCGACATCTCGTCTACATTCGGAGTATTCATGTACGGGCTCTACGCAACCGATAGCGAGGAAGTCCGAATGAGCATGAAGGTAATTCGCGATCAACTCGGTACGCCAGGTAGCTACGGTCTTCCCCGCTATGAGCGCGATGCGTACCTCCGCCCTAATAACGACAGTAAAAGCAACTGGTGGCCGATTGCGTCAATGTGGTGGGCTCAGTACGAACTCGAAGTCGGCGACAAAGAGTTGGCATTATCAATTATCCGTTGGATCCAATCAAAGATGACGCCCACGGGCATACTTAGCGAACAGATTAATCCGATTAGCGGCGAAACTCTCTCTGTTGCGCCACTGGCTTGGTCGCAGGCTGAATACCTCAGCACCCTCCTCGATACCGTAATAGAGCCTAGCAACGATGAATAGGATCCCCTCGACACGATCTCGGGTGCTCCGGCGCGCCTTCCGGCACATGCTGCCGGGGCATATCGTCAAATCATCTTTGACGAGGCGAACCATACAACGAGTCGCCGATAAACTCGGATTTGTCTATTTCGGTTTCGTCAGCCAGCGTGAGGACGACCACAAGCTCGTCAGAGGCCACACGGTGTCGGCAACCCATATCGACAACCATTACACCCTCGGGACGCTCCATGGGTATGATACGACCATTGTGACGCGTAATGACGTCATTGTCACCCGTAGGGCCACGGAACAGCGCGTGCACTGGCTGATCGTGACATTCGATCTCCATACTCGCTATGATATCCCGCATATCTATATCGGTCATCAGTCGCGCGATGAGGCATTCAACGCATCCTATGAAGAGTTAAGGGCTATCATGCCGGGCACATACCGTCCTTACGACAAGAAATTCCTCGAAGATTACACGATCTATACGTCGCCATCCCGTACGCTCGATGTCGAACAGATTATTCCTCCAGAAGCCGCCAATGTGGTTGCAAGTCGTTTCCATGGCGCCAGTATCGAGATAGAAGATAATATCGTCTATCTCTATATCGAAAGTCAGCACCCTAGTGAGGTGCTGATCGAGAAGTTGCTTGAAAACGGATTGTGGTTCGCCCAAGTCGTCGACGGTAACGCGACGATTATGACGCAATCTATCTAGTGCTTCTTGGCTTTGACTTCGTTTCGGCCGAGGTTTTTCTTTGTCTCGACGTATTTGACGTGCTTTCGGGCGCGTGGGTCATATTTCATGAGCTCGAGCTTATCAGGGGTATTCACTGTGTTTTTGCGCGTGACATAGGTACGGTGGCCAGTGAGTTCACTGACGAGTGCGATAATCTTGCGCTTTGTATTCGTTTTCTTAGCCATAAACTTCCTTTAATATTTCTATTGACAATCAACTGTCGATTATAGCAAATCTATCTCTATTAATCAAGCCTTATTCCCCCGTACTATCGTCGCCTTCTGTAACTTCCGGTTCTTCATCTGGCACCATACGCGCGAACTCTTTACCATTTTCACTAAATATGATTATTGGTACTTTTTCGCGAAACGCGATCAGTACCGCGATACGGTCTTCTTCTGTAAAAGTAGTCGCGCTAAGTTCAATATGTCGGCCGGGTTCCATCATCACTACCTATAATTCGTATAAATCGTTGGGAAATCAAATTCAGCTGCGCCGACCGCTGTCATCACGGCCTGTAGTTCATCCTTACTCGCACTCGTCACACGGACGACATCGCCCTGAATCTGTGACTTTGCTTTTGGATGGTTCTCACGGATAAGGGCCGTAATCTTCTTGGCGTCATCTTGCTTGAGGCCATCTTTGAATGGAATCTCTTTCCAGGCGCGCATATTTGCCTCGTGGACTTCTTTGGTTAGGTCTAGTGATTTGCTGGTAAGTTCACGGGCGGCAAGCTTCTTTCGTACGATATCAATTATGGATTCAATCTGCCATTCGTTTGATCCAATTATCTTGAGGCCCTTCTTGTCGTCGAGCCATTCAATCGCAGCCGGTGTACCCTTAAAGTCGAAGCGGTTTTGTAGTTCCCTCTCGACTTGCTGAAATACGTTGTTCATCTCTGCTTTGTCGTAGGTTGATTCGATGTCAAAACTAAACTGTGCCATACACTTGTACCTCCTTTAATGTTGGAACGTGGAGCGCGCCAACTGCTTCAAACTCTGCCCCCGTGCTCATGCCGGTCTCAACTCCCAGGAAGTGACCACCTGCATCAATAACTGCACGCATATCTTTCATTTCATCACCAATATATAAGAGCCTGTCTGCAGTAATGGCGAAATGTCGCAAAAGAGGGTTAAAGACTCTGCCATCGGGTTTCTTGTGCTCGCAGTCATCCTGGGCCTGGATAAAATCAAACAATGCATCAAGATCGATGCCGAGATCATGAGCGTCCTTTTCGAGAAGCTCGCGCTGGACACCGCTCACTATCGCTGTTTTATAGCCTGCTTCGCGAAGTTTCGTGATCGCGGGGGCTGCGTAATCGAACGCGCGCTTAGCAAATTCGTGCTTATTGTAGTCGCGCTTCACAACTTCCATGATCTTCCCCATATCGGCGCCATTGGTTAATCGTGCCATCAAATCCGGGAAGCCAATAGATTCGTTCCAGTGCCAGCGTACCTCGTCAATCGTTAGCGGGTTACCGAATTCAGCAGCAATCGCGAAGTTTTGAAGTAATTTACCATGCGAGTCGACGACGGTCATATCCCAATCAAATGCGATAACGTCAACAAGCCGAGCATCTTCAATCATCTGAGGTGAGCGCGATAGTTCCGTCATATAATCAGTATAACTCAAGTTACTTGCTTAGGTTAACAAGGAAGTTGATCGTCGTTGCGATGATCGCGGTGCCAAATATATATGAGAGCATCGCGTGAGCGAGGACTATCTGGCGGAATGACGATGTCTTGAGGTCTGTATCGGCGACTTGATACGTCATGCCGACGGTATATGAGAAATAGAGAAAATCCGAAAATTTCGGCTGGCCGCTAGTCTTGAAGTCGATTCCACCTTCTGGGTCTGAGTAGTACGTAGCGGCATAGCGTAGGGCGTAGAGCATGTGAACCGTCGCCCATGAGATGACGATGCTCGTAAGCCCAAATCCGACATGGAGTAACGACGAGTCCTTGCTGACGAGGAGATAAATCACTGCACCGAGGCTCGCGAGACTCGCAGTAAGGACTATCGCATCACTAAGAGAGTGGCTCATATCATCACGCTTAGCAATAGCGGCCGTCATCTCTGAGTCCGCCCTGCGCATGTCACGAGCGATAACGCCCACGATAACGAGCGCGGCAATATCCCAGCCAGCCAGCGGAATAAATTCAGGTTTACCAAATAATGCGGTGATACTTGCGGCAACGATACCTGCGACAAGCGCCAGGACGTACCGGCTGCGTTTACTTCTAACTTTTTTCATATCCTTAGCGTAACGCGCTAGGGGTAAGTACGCAATACAAAAAACCAGCCGCTATGACTGGTTCTTGAATCATCTTATGGAGCCGCGACCGAGATTCGAACTCGGGACCTCATCCTTACCATGGATGCGCTCTACCAACTGAGCTATCACGGCACTCAAAAAGATTATAGCACAGAGGTGGGGGATCTTATAGGTTTAATACGACTCAGCGGGGTATATATACTTCTTCTCTCTCAAAAACGGCTTTTGCTCCCGAATATATTGAGTGGTTTCTTCGGCGTTGCCAAACTTCTTCTCTTTTTTCTCAAATTCTTCGTCGCTCAGCCACTCATTTCGCTGGCCGTCACTGCGCTCTATGAGCTCACCCTGAGGATTAGTGCCATAGATGAGGCAAAGATACTTATCTTCGAGTAACCCGCCTTCGTCGTCGTAATCGAGCTTGTGATAGAACCCGAGTGGCGCGAGATCGGCTCTGAGGCCAGTTTCTTCCATAAGTTCACGTGCTCCCGCTTCGATCATGGTCTCACCCCAGCGGATCTTTCCTGTCGGATGACCCCAATAGCCATAATATGGTTGTTTGAGACGCTCTTGCTGCAGGTGTTCACCTTTTTCGTTGACGATCACGAGTACGACGCTGATCTTCGGTTGCTTCTCGATGACATTTTCATCCGTATCCATACGGTTGGCATATTCTTTGCCCTTACGAGTCAAGCGATAGATGCCATACTCTTTCGGGATATGCTCGATAAAGCCATTTTGTGTCAGTTGTTTGAGGTGGAAGTTGGCATGATCACTGGTCAGACCGGTACTTTTGCTGAGCGCACTAAAGTTCAGGCCATCCGCAAGCAATAATTCTCGCAGCATTGCCATCTGAGCCGTATGCCCGCTCGCATCATAATTGTTTGATTTTGCCACTTCGAAGCTCCTCTCGTAGTTCCATCCATATTGTACCAAGATTATTCTTTCCTTTCCTATCTGGCCCCCATCCCCAGTATGGATCGACAGGTGAATCTTCGACGATCAGCTCATTACCGGTGTCGAGAAGCTTCTGCTGGACGTATTTGTGCTGGCTGAGTTTGCAACGAACTATATCTTTCATGATGTCCCGCTTTTCATTGGACCAGTCCGGGCGTTCCTCCGCGCGATGATTCCGCATGAAGTCATAGGCTTCGTGGGCTGAACGCATAGTTCCAATCTGTTCAGCGAGATCATCGTGCACTCCCATATAGCGAGCCGCCTGATACGCATGTTCGCTTGTCGGCCATAATTTCCCCTTCCACTCTACCTGAAAGCTGGAAAAATTTGAGAAAGCATAAAACGTGCGCTCGTAAAAACTCGCGACGCTGCCGTCGGTTGATAACTTGTCATCTCTGTATCTTGGAAAATTTGTCATTATTGAATCTCCTTATGCCATGTAGGATACATTGGCGTGGATATGCACGACTAGTGAAGTCGGGTTCAGTAATTTGTTTGGTTGCTATTGTATCTGTTATCGATTAGAATAATGACTGTACTTTTACACAACTATTCGTGCCGCTTTAGCTCAGCTGGTTAGAGCACCTCTTTTGTAAAGAGGGGGTCTACGGTTCGAATCCGTAAAGCGGCTCCATATGCTGGAATCGTGTAGTGGCAATCACGGGAGACTGTAAATCTCCTGCCTTTCGGCTTCGTAGGTTCGAGTCCTACTTCCAGCACCATACTAAATAGACCACCTTCATCGGTGGCCTTTTTAGTTGGTTATAACATTACTTTGCGAGGTTGTTTGACGCTGCGCTGCGGCGGGTTCGGTGAGCGCTCTGCACGATTCAACTTACTGCGGATAATCGTTGCCTTCTCTTGTTCGCCAGTGACGTCGTAGGCGTCGGCAAGGGCGTTGTAGGAGGCGATGCTTGGTTCGAGTGTGATAGCCCTCTCGAGCGCAGTAATCATCCGACGTTTGTTGCCGAGCTTTTCCTGTACCTTTGCATAGGCGATGTGACGAGCGGCCACTTCTTCTTCCATGCCGAGTGCTTGTTCGAATGCCAGACCGGCTTTTTCATAATTTCCAGTTTCAAAATAGATCAAACCGACGTTGTGTAGTGAACTGGCGCTTGATTCGAGGCTTTGGGCGATCTCGAAGCACTCAATCGCGTCGCTGAAGGCCTGCTGCTTCGCGTACAGGATGCCGAGACGGTTATATGCGGTCGCATTACGTTCATCGACGCGCAGGATGGTGAGAAGGGCTTTTTCGGCCCTGAGATACTTACGGTCACGAAGAGATTCCTGAGCGATATCCCAGAGTTGGTTGAGTTTGAGCGAAATACGCTGAGGAGTTTCTTCAGCTAATTCCGCCAGGCTTTCCTGTTGATTGATCGCCCATAGGGCAAAACCTGCAACAAGCAATATTCCAAACATGATTGTAATTATACCACAGTGGCGATAAGTTGGAGGCGGACGTTGCCGTTACGAGCGATCGCATCGTAGGAATCTGCGAGCCTCGAACCTAGTTCGATTAGTTCATAGTTTGGCTTCGTGCGTACGGTTCGGCGGATTATAACAGATGCGCTCATGAGAAGAAGTAGCGCCTGGTCGCGGTCGCTCGCATAGTGATGTGCGATGACAGAACGGTCGAATTTGCTGGCGCTGATAAACGTGCGGGCATCGGACATCACCTGTGCGCAATGAGCGAAATAGGTCTCGTCGCTGGCGAGTCGAGTAAGTTCTGCGGGCATGCCACTCGCGAGGTATTTGAGTTGCTGTATCTTTGTCGAATCTTTAACGCCGAGAGATCGGAGTAGGTCGACGGTTTGCTCCTCAGATAATGGGCTGATACGCAGCTTCTCAACCCTCGAGAGAATAGTAGGCAATAATTGATGCTGGCGATGAGCTGTCAAGATGAAATGAATATGTGGCGCAGGTTCTTCTAGTAACTTGAGGAATGCATTTTGAGCGACGTGATTCATCTGATCGGCGTCATCAATGATATAGATGAGGTCGGTCTTTGACTTCCCTTTTGTCTCATCATAGAGCGCTCGGATCTGCTTGGCGCGAATGATTCCATGAGGGTCGTCCACGTCGTGCGCGTCGGTTGGGCTGATAATTCCGGCCAGTTTGTCACCCGCGAGGTCACGCGCGGCGCTCATGAGGCCTATGCCATAATCTCCGTGAAGTAATAGTCCCTGGGGCAGATGTCCGCGGACGGCGCTTAAGAGTGAGTCGGTTTTTTGATTATAAACCAAGCTCATGAGTTGCCTCTGGGAATAGCTTCAAAAATTCAGGCGGCAGTGGCGCGACAAAAGTCTTGCGCTGTTCTGGGGCGATGGTGACCTCAAGCTTGTAGGCGTGGAGATAGAGACGATCGGCGGCCTTGCCATACACACGGTCGCCGTGAATCGGCGTGTTGAGATGAGCGAGGTGAACGCGGAGCTGGTGAGTACGACCAGTGAGTGGATGAAGTTGCACGAGATCCGAGCGGTCATTTCGATCCACGACATGGTAATCGGTGACGCTCGGCTTGCCGTTCGGATTTGGTCGGAATGTACTCGGGTGTTTCGGATCGCGACCGATCGGGATGTCAATCCTGGCATCGTCTTTCTTGAGGTGGCCATCCGTGATCGCGACGTAATCTTTCTTTGCTTTTCGGTCGGCGAACTGGCTCTTGAGTATATCAAATGCTTCTGGGGTGCGTGCTCCGATGATGAGGCCACTGGTGTCGCGATCGAGACGATGGACGATACCGGGACGAGTCGTGTCGAGTCCGACCTGGGTATATCGACGGAAGAAATCGGCGACAGTGAATTCGTCATTGAGCGCACCTTTGGTATGCGTCAGGACGCCAGCGGGCTTATTAACGACGATGACGTTATCGTCGATGTAGATGATCGGAAGCGTAGAATCACTAAAGTCGGTGCCATCTGGAATGGTACTTTCGATCATTTCTGTCTCGAGAATCTCTTGCTTCGGGGTTGATTCAACCTCACCATTCACTTTGACGTAGCCAGCGCGGATGTACTTCTGCCACGTACTACGGCTAATATCCGCAAAACGCTCCGCGAGAATACTATCAAGACGGCGTTTAGCGCTCTTGCAATGAAATAGGTAGGCATCTTTACCCTTAAATGGCAGGCCATGTGTCTCGACATCGGTAGTCGGGTTAAGGAGCAGTATGCCGGTCGCGTCACTTTTTGCAGAATATATTTGGTCCATGATATATTTTTCGTCATCCTGAGCCGTCTCGTCGAACAGGACGAAGTACATCTGCTTATTGAAACGGAACCTCACGAGCTGGTTGATCGGAGACGGGTTCGAATTCATTATCTGATCGATGTGACGAGGTACATTTCCGTCGTTGGCAATGCGAAAGCGGCGTAAGATAGCGAGCAGATCGCTCGTGGTGACTTTCATGCTATGCTGCCTTTCTGATACCGACCGCTATTTGCACTTTTGTAAGTGTCTCGTTTGCAACAGTTCGCATGGCGGTTTCACTAGAAATCAGCTTCGCTTCGACGACATTCATGTCAACACTCGCATAATTTGCCTGGAAGTTTTCGAGGAACAAGGCCACTTCGTCAGCGACGATGGCTTTGAAGTCACCGTAACGTGTTTCACCCGTAAATTCGGCAATCGTCAGGTCGAGTGTTGTTTGCTTGCCGTTAGCTTCGCGAACAAGCGCCAATATATCGAGAAGGTTACTAATACCGGGCTGATTAGCCTTGTCGTAGGCCACAGAGGCCTTGTCGTCAGTCGTAGCGCCCATGATCTTCTTACGGGCTTCGTCAGGTGTGTCAGTGAGGAAAATAATACCTTTTCCGGTTTCATCGCTCTTGCTCATCTTCTTCGCAGGATCGACGAGGTCTTTGATACGCAGACCTTGGTCTTTACCGAAGAATTCGTGCTGCTTGCTCACCTCTTCGGGAATAGTGAATAGATCACCAAAGCGATTGTTGAGTCGAATCGCGATGTCTCGTGTGATCTCGAGGTGTTGCGTCTGGTCGTCGCCCACTGGTACGTATTTGGCGTTGTAGAGCAAGATATCGCTCGCCATGAGGACTGGATAGTCAAAAAGGCCGACACTGACGCGATCACTGGATACTTTCGATGATTTATCCTTGAACTGTATCATGCGCTCCATCTCACCGAAGCCGACGAAGTTATTGAGGAGAACCGTGAGCTCGCTATGCGCACTAATTTGGCTCTGGCGGTAGAGAAAGATATTCTCATCCTCTAGTGGTAGTCCGGCGGCGGCATAGGTCCGTGCGTTATTCATAATACAGTCATAAAGAGTCGTGTGATCGATGGGTGTCGTGAAGCTATGAAGATCAGGAATAAACATGTTAATTTGATACTCGCCACTATGAGCCTTTGCAGTGTTAATGGTTGGCAACATCACACCAAAATAATGTCCGATATGTAAATCATTATTCGCACGTATCCCAGTTAAAATCACATCTTTAGCCATGCTATTAGTATATCATCTTACCTCTATACAAAAACAGCCCAGAGACTGGACTGTTTTTGAGTAAGCGAGTATCGCTTAGCGCTTCGAGTATTGCTCGCGTTTGCGGGCTTTTCGAAGACCGTACTTCTTGCTTTCGACCTCACGTGGGTCACGGCGAAGGAGTTCGGCTTTTTTGAGTGGTGCACGGAGGTCGGCGAACCCGACAGTGATTGCTTTTGCGATCGCCATCTTGATTGCGTCAACTTGTCCTGAGATACCACCGCCCTTGACCATGATCGATACGTCAAAGTCTTTCTGCTTGCCCACTACTGCGAGTGGATCAGTAACTTCAGCGAGCAACGTCTTGTTGCCATCGAGGTAATCGGTAGCGGTCTTGCCGTTGATCGTGATCTCGCCTTTGCCCTTGAGTAGGCGTGCGCGAGCGGTAGCTGTCTTGCGACGGCCGAGGCCGTACAAATATTTAGCTTCAGCCATTTGATTTAACCTCAACTTTCTCTGGTTTCTGAGGGGCGTGTGTGTGCTCAGGGCCTACAAAGACCTTGAGACGTTCGAGTCGACCGACTGAGAGCTTGTTCTTTGGGAGCATGCCTCTGACAGACTCTTCGATGATACGCGTTGGGTATCGCTCACGAACCTCTTTAAGTTTCAGGCTTCTGAGTCCACCAGGGTAACCACTGTGATGGTGGTACATTTTCACTTCTTCTTTGTTGCCAGTGACGATGACTTTTTCAGCATTTACAACGACAACGTAATCCCCGCCATCAATATGTGGGGTGTACGTAGGCTTGTATTTGCCGATCAAGTACTTGGCGATCTCTGTCGAGACACGTCCAAGGGTTGCGTCGGTGGCATCAATCAAAATCCAGCGACGAGTGACCTCGGCTGTCTTCTGAGAGTATGTCTTCGTAACAGTCATTATTTTGACTCCTTCTTTGCCACAGCTTTCACTGATGGCTTCTTCTCAAGCTTTGGCATAGGCTTCAGTTCGTCGACAAATTCAATTATCGCCATCTGAGCGCCATCTCCAAGTCGGAGTCGAGTTCTCTCAACACGTACGTGACCGCCTGCGCGACCTAAGAGTTGAGGTGCAATCTCGTCAACGAGCTTGAATGCTGCAACCTGAGTGCTTAGTCCGGCGATAACTGCGCGTCGATTCGCGAGGTCGCCCTTCTTTGCCTTTGTAATCAGTTTCTCGATGTAGCGTGTGAGCTCTTTAGCCTTTGGAAGGGTCGTTTCGATCTTTCCTTCCATAACCAAACTAGTGGCGAGGCCTTTTATAAGCGCACGACGCTGATCGGTTTCACGGCCGAACTTGCGGCCTACATATCCGTGTCTGTGCATATTACAATTCCAATTCCGCCAGCTTATCTTTAACTTCGTCTAGCGCCTTGCTACCGAAGCCCTTGAGCTCACGAAGATCTTGTTCACTAAGTGTGACAAGGTCGTGCACGGTGCGGATATCATTGTTGATAAGCGCATTTGCGGTTCGGGCTGAAAGGTTTAGCTCTTCGATTGGCGTATTAAGTTCGCTGCTTTCATCATCTACCTCTGTACCAAGCGCAGGAGCTGAGTCGACGGTTGTCGCACCAGCCAGTGCAGTGTACTGGTTGACGAGGATAGCGGCGGCTTCTTCAAATGCTTCACGAGGGGTGAGCGCACCGTTTGTCTCGATAGTTACTTCGAGGCGATCGAGGTTTGTCTCTTGGCCGACACGTGTTGGGTCAACTTTGAAACGAACTCGGCTCACTGGGCTGAACATCGCGTCAAGCGCGATCATGTCGCTGTGCTCACGAGTGTACGAAGCGTCTTCGATCGTGAGGTAGCCACGTCCACTGTCGGCAACGAAGTCGATAGTAAGAGTGGTCTTTGGATCATCAATAGTACAGATGACGTGATCGGGGTTAATAACCTCGACGTCAGCAGTGGTCTTGATATCTCCGGCAGTCACAACTCCGGCGCCCTTTTTAACGAGGCGGATTTCGACTGGCTCTTCACCGAGAACCTTGACATCGATACCCTTGAGGTTCAGCATGATGTCCACGACATCTTCTTTGACACCCTTGATCGTTGCGAATTCGTGGCTTGCGCCTTCGATACGAAAGGCGACGATCGCACCACCACGAATGCTCGAAAGCAGGACGCGGCGAAGTGAGTTGCCGAGGGTATTGCCGTAACCGGCGTGGAGCGGCTCGATGACAAACGTAGCGCTATTAGCACCGTTATCGTCGATGCGAGCGAGAGCTGGATTGTTGATTACTTTGGTCATTTCTCTAATCTCCTTACCCTTTTTAACGTGAGTAGTACTCAACGATTAGCTGTTCATTAATACCCGCCTCGGCTTCTTCGCGCTTAGGCAGTCCGGTGATTTCGATTGTCAGTTTCTTTACATCGCATTTAAGCCATGAAAGTGGCTGTTGGAATGTATTGCTCACGACGTCGTCAATCTGGGAGAAGTATCCCGATTTCTGACTCTTTGGGCGAACAATCAAAACATCACCTGGTTTCATTCGAATTGATGGAATATCAACTCGGCGACCGTTGAGCTCGAAATGGCCATGACCGACGAGCTGACGAGCAGCGCGACGTGAGGTAGCCAGACCAGCGCGGTAAACCGTGTTGTCCATGCGGCGCTCGAGGAGTTGGAGCAAGTTTTCACCTGCGAGACCCTCTTTGCGGCCGGCTTCTTTCATCAGTTTCGAGAACTGCTTCTCGAGGAGTCCGTACATGCGACGGACTTTTTGCTTCTCACGAAGCTGAATTGCGTACTGACTCTGCTTTCCCTGACGACCATTTGCATGCTCACCTGGGATACCGCTTTTGCGAGCCATAATCTTAACTGCCTTTGGATGAAGCGCAACACCTTCACGGCGGCTCTGCTTCACAATAGGCGAAGAATCTCGTGCCATATGTTAAGCCCTCCGTGCCTTACGTGGTCGAACGCCACCATGTGGCACGCCCGTTACGTCTTTAATGCTGTTGACAGTAATATCGTAATTTGCGAGAGCACGAACGGCTGCGTCGCGGCCAAGCCCAACACCGCTGACGAAAACGTCAACCGCTGAGAGGCTATAGTTAGCGCGAACCAGTTCGGAGGCTTTTTCAGCAGCAACCTGGGCAGCGTATGCCGTACCCTTTTTGCTACCGCGAAAACCGCAGGCACCAGCGCTACATGCGCTGAGTACGTTGCCCTTTGGATCTGCAAACGAGATGATCGTATTGTTGAATGTCGATTGAATGTGCAACTGACCGGTCGGGACTGATCGAGCGCTACGTTTTTTCTTCGACGAAGCTTTAGCTGTAGTTTCTGCCATATTTCTAGTCCTTTCCTTTAAGTCTTACTTGCTGCTTTTGGCTGTGCACCACCGACTGCTACTGACTTACCCTTGCGAGTTCGTGCGTTCGTACGGGTACGTTGTCCACGTGTCGGAAGTCCGGCTTTGTGACGGAGGCCACGATAGGCGTTCACGTCTTTAAGCCGCTTGATATTATTTTGTACCTGGCGTTGGAGATCACCTTCGGTAACATAATCCTTGTCGATAATGTCTCGAATGCGCTTTTCTTCAGCCTCGGTGAGATCTTTCACCCGAGTGGTCGGCTCAACTTTTGCCGCCGCAAGGATGGTCGAAGAGTGCGTAGGACCGATGCCGTAAATATACGTCAAAGCGATCTGCACTTGCTTCTCTGCGGGTATAACTACCCCAGAAATTCGAGCCATGCTTAACCCTGCCTTTGCTTGTTCTTAGGTTTTTTCTTATTGATGACGCGAAGGATGCCTTTGCGGCGTACTATCTGGTCATCGGGACTGATTTTCTTGACACTCGCACGAACTTTCATGAGTGGGTAAAAAATCCTTCCTCCGGAAAAACCGGTTATTGTTAGTAACTCTTACGATGGTCGGCCAGAGTCGAAACTCGAACGATCATCCTTTGCGCGGAAGACGATTCTGCCCTTTGTGAGATCATAAGGGGTTAACTCGACTTCTACGTTATCGCCCGGTACTAGACGGATATAATGCTTTCGCATCTTACCGCTAATGTGGCCGATGATACTAAGGCCGTTCTCAAGTTGGACCTTAAATTGAGTATTAGGCAGTGCTTCCACCACCCTTCCTTTCAATTTAATTACTTCCTTTTGACTAACCATAGGTATACAAACATATAGTATACGTCAAGCTACACCATAAGTAAAGAGATAATCCGTGTGTTTTACCCTGTTTTTTCAATCGGATTTGTATACCTCTATTGTACATAATTTTTATGGTATTTCAAGTACCGTCACGACGTAATTTGTTGTCGATAAAGAGGAACGCCCCCGCATGCCTAAGCACGCGAGGGCGGTTGAAGCCTCTAGGCTTCCGAGGGTCGCTGGTGGTACGCACCCCCTCACGGACCTCTACACCTCCTTTCACCGCTGTTTACAGCGTGCTAGAGCCCTTCATGAGAATAGAGTCATAGCGTGGTGTCAAACTGATCACCCTCTCAGTAAAGGAGGCGGATGGCCTCGGTGGTGTCGCTGGACCTCCCAACGATAACCACAGTATGTGACATATTTCACATTAACACAAGCTTTTTTGTAAATATTAGACTTTTATCTTACGAAATCGAGCAAGGAAGGGTTTCTTCCCTGAGCCGTCGCTGCCATAGTCGTCGTAGGTGACCATGAGGGCGCGAGAATTGACCTGGCGAAGTGTCTCGAGGCCCACGGTGACGACAATTAGTAGTCCAGTACCACCAATGGTGAGGTTTTGGGCGCTGAGGCCGAACTGAGTGAAGACATACTCGATCATAATAGGCATGACGGCGATAATTCCGAGCGCCAGAGAGCCAAAGAGTGTCAGTTGGTTGACGACAGAACTCAGATACTTCTCGGTCTGCATACCCGGCCGTACGCCTTCGATGAAACCACCTTGCTTCTGAAGGTTCTCGGCGATCTCATTTGCGTTAAAGACGATGCCTGTGTAGAAGAACGTGAAGAGTACCACGAGGAGGAAGTATGACGCCGTATAGATCCAGACTGACGGACTGTTGCTCGAGAAGGCAGCCTGTGTCGGTGCCTGGAACCAGGTCGTGAGATTTGTTGCTATATCTGTGAAGGCGCCATTGTTCATAGACTTCAGCACCTGTCCTGCAAAGGCCGGAAGGCTGAGGAAAGATACGGCAAAGATGACCGGAATTACTCCGGCGGCGATCAGTTTGATCGGCAGGATGCTCTTGATGCCACCATAGGCACTGTTGCTGTTGACGCGCTTGGCATAGTTGATCGTGATGATGCGCTGCGCTTCATTGATCTTCACGAGCAGATACAGAACAGAGAGCGAGAGCCCGAGTACCACCAGACTGACCCAAAAGGCCGTAGGACTCACCGGTAAATTAAACCATCCGAACACATTGAGCTTCCCTGAAGAGGTATCAAAGAGTGAGCTAACCATGGTGCCGAGGGTCTCTGGTAGGCGGGCGATAATACCCGCGAAGATAATGAGCGAAATACCATTGCCGATTCCCTGCTCGGTGATCAGTTCGCCGATCCACATGAGGAGTAGTGCGCCGGCGGTCATCGCCGTGACGGCAAGAACCCATTCGAGTGGGTTATTCGATACCGTCGTGGCCGTAGAGGCCGACAGAGCCTGTTGGCGAAGGATGTAGATGTAGGCAATCGACTGGACGACAGCAAGTGGCACGGTGATGATTCGCGTCCACTGAGCGATCTTACGGCGACCAGATTCGCCGTCTTTGTTGATCTCTTCGAGGCTAGGGATAACCTTCGTGAGTAGCTGCGTGATGATGCTCGCCGTAATGAATGGGCTCAGACCCACGAGGACGATAGAGAGGGCCGATAATGCACCGCCTGAGAGGAGGTTAAGGAAGCTACCGAGGCTGCTTGAGCCCACGAAGCTATCGACGATCGCCTTGAGTTTAGTCGGTTCAGCAAGCGGCACAGGAACGTGCGCGAGGAAGCGAAATGCGAGCAAAAGGCCAAGGACAATCAAGAGCCGTTTTTGCATATCTTTATTTTTCAGTGATTTTAACACTGTTTTCCAGTTCATATCGGTAGTATTCCCTCTTTAAACGGTCAATTGGTAATTACAGACTATTATATCATACCCCCGAGACGAGAACACCCCGCCTCCTAGCGGGAGACGGGAGTCTCGTACCGCGAGGTGCGGGGTTATATAAGGACTTGGTTCACGTGTCCTTTGACCTCAAGCTGATAGCTCACAGAACTATAGTTCAGCTCGTAGTCTTCGGTCACCATCTCCAAGTATTTGAGGGTGGCCGCGACACTGTCGCACCACCTTTCAAACGCGTACATCTGCTTCGCGGTCAGTTCGATCACGAGCGAAACATGCGCCCTCATGGTCTGGCCAGCAGGATGGATCGAGACCATTTCCCACTGGGATACACGCGTCGCGTCCTCCACCGGATTGCGGCCCGGACGCCACGGGCATCGATGCAAAGCATCATGTAGGCGTATGTCCATATGCCTGACTAACTCGTCTGGTCTGATGTGACCTTTCGAAACAGCCACCTCCGCGACGACGACCATCGACGGACTATACAGATGTGATCCCACTGGGATTCTCCCATCTCTAAGCGGATTACCGCAATTTCGGCTGAGCGCCTACCGCAATCATATTTCCTCCCTGTATTTATTGCAACCATAAGCAAATACTCCGGCATAGACCGGAGTATTTGTAAGTATACGAGTATAACTAGTTACTTTTTGTCGCTGGCTTCTGCTTCTTTGATCGAAGAAGGGATTGGGGTAGCGACTTTTTCGAATGTACCACCAGCTTTCTCGATAGCGGCGATGACTGACTTCGATGCACCCTGTGTCTTAAGGGCGATCTTGGCAGTGATCTCACCACGAAGGATGACTTTCACGGTGTGGAAAGGCGTCCCAATGAGGCTGGCTTCGTAAAGGGCCACATTGTCGATCGTCTTGGCTTTGACCAATACGAGCGTATCGAGGTAAACGACCTGCGCAGGAGTGCGAAGGCTCTTGAACCCACGGTTCTTTGGAACAGATCGGGCGAGTGGGTTTTGACCACCCTGGAACATACTACCGAACTTTTTACCGGTACGTGAGTTTTGACCCTTTGTACCACGTCCAGCGGTTTTACCACCACCGGCAGCGATGCCGCGGCCGACGCGCTTGCGCCCCTTGTTTGAGTCAACTTGAAGTTCGTTATATTTCATAACTACTTCTCCTCTTCCTTCTTCACGGCCTTTGCGGCTTTCTTCTTAGGAGCGTTAAGCCACTGGTCACGAGGGACGAGCTCACCGAGAGCTTTGATCGTTGCGTAGGCGAGGTTGATCTTGTTAGTCGAACCGAGGCTTTTGCTGATCAAGTTGTGGATACCAGTCACGCCGAGTACTGAGCGAACCACGCCACCGGCAATAACACCGGTACCAGGAGCGGCAGGCTTGAGGAGAACATGAGCGCCAGAGACGCGGGTCTCAACATCGTGAGGAATCGTCTCGTTGGCGACTGGCACAGTGATGAAATGCTTCTTGGCAACACCAGTTGCTTTCGCGACTGCGGCCTGAACGTCAGAACCCTTCGCGAGGCCGACACCGACCAGATTTTTGCGGTTTCCAACCACTACGAGAGCCTGGAAGCGGAATCGACGGCCGCCCTTGACGACACGTGCGACGCGATCGATCGAGATCACGACTTCTTCAAACTCTTTTGGTGCCTCTGGGGCGCCATTTCGTCGGTCATCCCGACGACCACCACGCTGCTGTGGACGACCACCACCATGTTGTGGGGTAGCGCCTGAGCGAGGGGTAGTATTTGCTGATGCTTGTTCAGCCATACTAGAACTCCAATCCTTCTTTGCGTGCAGCTTCGGCGAGCGCGTGCAGACGTGCTGCGTAAGCGCGTCCATTGCGGTCGAAGACAACACTAGTTATTTTAGCTTTCTTAGCTTTTTTGGCGATTTCTGCACCGATAACGGCAGCTTTTTCAGTCATTGTACCGGTAGCTTTTGAGCCGACAGTGGTTGCGCTCGCGAGAGTCACAGCTTTTTCGTCGTCGATTAGCTGGGCAGAAATGTGCATATTAGTGATAGAGACACTCAGGCGTGGGCGAGCGGCGGTGCCGTTCACGGTAGCACGAACTCGAGCCTTACGAAGTCTGAGGTTAAGTTGTATTCTAGCTAGTTCAGTGTGGCGCATTACTTCTTTCCTGCCTTTCCAGCTTTACGCAAAACGATTTCATCGACATACATAATACCTTTACCCTTGTAAGGTTCAGGTTTCTTGATCGCGCGGATCTCCGCGGCGACCTGGCCGACTTGCTGTTTGCTAATACCGTTGACGATGATAATCATCTTTTCATTGGTGAGCGAGATGCCAGCTGGGGCCTTGTATTGCACTGGGTGACTAAACCCGAGGCTCATGTCGAGCACGTTGTTTGCAGTGCTTACGCGGAAACCGACACCCTTGACCTCGAGACGCTTCTCGAAGGCTTTAGTGACGCCAGTAACCATATTGTTGACGAGTGCGCGCATCAGTCCGTGCTGGGCGCGTGCCTCTCGGCTTTCGTCTTTTGGTTCGACGGTGAATACACCGTTTTCAACCTTCACATTTACTGCTGGAGTGATGAACTGCACGAGTTTGCCTTTGGGGCCCTCGACAGTAACATCGCCAGAGTCAACCGTGATTGTCACACCTGACGGAATCTCGATTGGTAGTTTTCCGATTCGACTCAGACTCATATCTTACCTTTCATTAATTTTATTCTCAATCGTACTGATCAAACCTGCCCGGTTCAGGAACCAAGTGGCTTGCTGCAAACTTTAAGCTGCTCGCGATTTCTTCGTCTGTTAATCCTGCATTTTGTGCAGTCTCAACAACGAAGAAGATGTTGCTTGATAGTACAGCTATCAAAGCCATTCGATCCTTCTGCTGTGTAGCGTGATCAATTGTAACTTGACCATTCTCCATACTAGTAGACCTTTAGAAGTAGCTCTCCACCGAGCTTGTTCTTATATGCTTCACCACCGGTCATGACACCCTTGCTGGTGCTGACGAGGACGATACCGCGGCCACTCTTGACTCGTGGAATCTCATCAGCGGCGATGTAGACACGTCGGCCAGGCTTCGAGAGACGTGTAATCTCGTTGATCGGGCAGTTCTCTCCGGGGTTAGCGAGCGTCACGACGAGCGTGCCACGTGGCTTACCGTCTTCGAGCTTCACACCTGCGAGATATCGATTTTTAACGAGTTGTTCCGCGACGACCCTCTTGATCTTTGACGTCGGAACACGGATTTCGGTTTTGCCGACCATATTCGCATTTCGGATGCGGGTTAGGAGGTCAGCGATTGGATCTGTAGTTTGTAAACTCATAGTTTCGTTCCTCCTTCCTACCAGCTACTCTTAGTGATACCAGGGATTTCTCCCTTGCTTGCTTTTTCGCGGAAATTGATACGCGAGAGGCCAAATTTGCGCATAAAGGCTCGTGGACGGCCATCGAGCAGGTCGCGGTTCTTCAACCGACTTGGGCTACTGTTCTTCGGAAGTGCCTGCAGGCCAACGAGATCACCCATTGCCTTTAGTTCAGCACGCTTGTCGGCATATTTTGCGATCATCTTGCGACGTTTGAGGTCGCGTGCGATCATGGATTTCTTAGCCATCTACTTGCCCCCGTCTTTCTCAAAGGGCATGCCGAATTTCACGAGCAACGCCTTTGATTTCACCTTGTCACCGTTATTGATCGTAAATGTAACCTGCATACCGTGCACAATCAGTGTCTCTTCAAAGCTGAGCTCAGGAAAGATAGATTGGTCAGTGATGCCGAGGTTGTAGTTGCCACCGCGGTCAAACTTCGGACCAACGCCGTGAAAGTCACGGACGCGTGGAAGCGAAATATTGATCAAACGGTCGAGGAATTCGTACATACGGTCTCCACGAAGGGTGACATTGATACCGACGCGGTTAAGACCTTTTCGGATCTTGAACGTGGCGATCGATTTCTTTGCCATTCGGTCGACAGTTGCCTGCCCCGTGATCTGTTGGAGGGTGTTTTTGACGGCTTCATAATAATGCTTGTCGTCTTTGTTCTTGCCGATTCCTACGCTTACGATGATCTTCTCAAGGCCCGGAACTTCATTGATATTATCGAGTTTCAGTTCGGCCTGGAGTTCCTTGCGGTACGTACCGTTGTACAAGGCTTTCAAGCGAGGAGTGTAAGCGGCGGCTGTTTTCTCTGCCATTACTTGATCTCCTTATTTTTCTGCTGGCGAGCAACGCGAGTCTTCTTGCCATCAGCGTTTTTGATAAAGCCAACACGGCTAGTCTTTGCGGTCTTCTCATCTGTCACGAGGGCGAGCTTCGAAAGCTCGACAGGGACATGAATGTCCTTCTTGCCACCACGTGGGTTGAGGCGATTCGCACTGACATGACGGTGGCTGAGGCCTACACCTTCGACGAGTGCAGCATGCTTAGCGGTGACGATACTAAGGACTTTTCCAGTAGTACCCTTGTTCGAGCCGGCGATAATCTTTACGGTATCACCTTTGATAATACGGTTAGCCATACTAGAGTACCTCCGGTGCTAAGCTGACGATCTTTGCGAAGCCCATGTCACGAAGTTCTCGTGGAACAGGACCAAATACGCGAGTCGACTTTGGTGTTTTGTCGTCGTTGACGATCACGCACGCGTTGTCATCAAAACAAATCGTGCTGCCATCGTGGCGGCGGATCTGGTCGCGGGTGCGAACAACCACTGCTCGGACGACTGATTTCTTCTTCACAGTCCCGGTTGGGCTGGCGTCTTTTACGGTCGCAACGATCATATCGCCGACTCGTGCGTAACGTCGCCTGGTACCACCGAGGACACGGATACAAAGTACTGACTTCGCACCGCTGTTATCGCAAACTTTGAGACGTGATTCCTGCTGAATCATTAGACGTCCTCCTCTTTGAGCTCAATCGAGCCTTTCGAGCGGCGAACGATCTCGTCGAGTTTAAATGCTTTTCGCTTCGAAATAGGACGCGTCTCGATAATTCGGACGGTATCGCCATTTCGGGCGTCATTGTTTTCATCGTGAGCCGCATATTTACGGTTGACAGTATACTGCTTGCCGTAAATAGGATGAGTCTCACGACTAGTCACAGTGACGGTAATTGTCTTGTCGGCGACGTCCGAAGTCACCGTACCGGTCAATGTCTTGGCCATCTTATTTACTCTCCTTGTCTGCGTTCTCGGCTACCCGGATGGCAGTGAGAATGCGAGCGATTGTTTTGCGGGTTTCGGTCAATGTACGAACGTTGACGAGTTCGCCACCCTTGTGAGAACGCTTGGCGCCGAGCAAATCATGCTGGGCGGTAGCGAGTCCTTCCTGGAGATCGGCGAGTTTCATCTCGGCGTAATTGACACGGATAGTTGATTTCTTCACGGGAGTAGCGGCTTTTTTAACTGTCTTTACCGCAGATTTCTTTGCGTCAGCCATATTATGCCTCCTCTCGCATTACGAAACGGGTTCTAACTGGAAGTTTGTGGCCAGCGAGGCGCATGGCTTCGCGGGCGGTGTCTTCTGTGACACCTTTCATCTCGAACAGGACAGTGCCTTCCTTTACCTTCGCGACGAAGAATTCAGGATTTCCCTTACCGCCGCCCATCTTCAGGCCGAGGGCCTTTCGAGTGACAGGGGTGTGGGGAAAGATTCGGATCCAGATCTTACCACCACGCTTGATATACCTCGTCATCGCTTGGCGTGACGCCTCAATCTGGCGGCTGGTGATGCGTTCGTTGTCGAGGCTCTGAAGTCCGTAGTCGCCAAACGCGATGTAATTACCGCGGGTAGCGACGCCTTCATTCTTGCCAATACGAACTTTTCGGTGAGCGACTTTTTTCGGAAGTAACATTATCGTTCACCTTTCTCGCCCTTGTAGACCCAGACCTTCACACCGATAATACCGGTGCCGTTTGGTCCCTGGGCGCGGGCAGCGTGGAAATCGATATCAGCGCGAATCGTATGGAGTGGCACTGAGCCCTCGATAATCTTTTCGCGGCGGCTCATCTCGGCGCCATTGAGTCGTCCGGCAACCTGGATACGAACACCCTTTGCTCCGGCGTTCATGGTGTTGAGGGCAGCCATCTTGGTGGCGCGTCGAAAGTTCGAGCGACGCTCGAGCTGACGGGCGATATTCTCAGCAACCAGCTTGGCGTTGAGTTCTGGGCGCTTCACTTCTTCGACGTTGATACGAATAGGAAGTGATGCGATCTTCTCGATATCTTTTTTGAGTTCGGTAATACCAACTCCGCCACGACCGATCACGACACCAGCTTTTGCAGTGTGGATGGTCACAGTCACGAGGTTAGCTGAGCGCTCGATCTCGATACGGGCGATGGTTGGACGTGATGCAAATCGCTTTTCGATAAGATCGCGAATCTTTGCGTCTTCGAGAAGCCATTTAGCAAAATCACGTGAGCCCGCGAACCAACGAGAGCTCCAGTCCTTGGTGACTTGGAGGCGGAAGCTAATTGGGTTTACTTTCTGGCCCATTATTTAGTCTCCTTCTTTTCTACCGGCGTTTCAGCTGGTACGACTGACTTCTTTTTCGCCTTTTCAGCACCGCTTACCTCTACGAGGATGTGGCTCGAGCGCTTCTGAAATGGAAGTGCGCGACCGCGTGAAGCAGGCCTAAATCGACGGATGCGTGGACCAGCAGTGACACTAATTGTGGCAATCTGCAGAGTCTTGGCATCGAGTCCGTGGTTATTAGTTGCATTTGCAGCCGCGCTCAGGATCGCTTTTTTAACAGCGAGAGCGGTGCGGCGTGGAGTGTGGTCGAGAATAACGACTGCGTCAGCGACGCTTCGGCCGCGTACTAGGCTGGCCACGATACCCATTTTGCGTGGGGTGTGGTCGAGGCCTTTGATGTAGGCGCGAACTTTCAATGTATCAGCCATTATTTTTTGTCCCTTCCCCCGTGCTTGCGGAATTTGCGTGTCGGGCTAAACTCACCGAGTTTGTGACCGACCATGTTTTCCGAGACAAGCACTGGAACATGCACGCGACCGTTGTGAACGGCGAAACTAAACCCTACCATCTCTGGTGTGATCGTGCTGCTGCGTGCCCAAGTCTTGATTACGGTGCGTTCACCGACAGTCAGAGCCGCCACTTTCTTGGCAAGCTTCGCGTCGACGTATGGACCTTTTTTGAGTGATCGACTCATAGTCTACTTCTTCCTCTTAGCTTCGTGCCTGCTGCGCACGATCATCTTATTAGTTGATTTACGGGTACGGGTCTTGTATCCAAGTGCTGGTTTACCCCATGGAGTCTTAGGATTGCGGCCTGGGCCGGACTTTCCTTCACCACCACCCATTGGGTGATCGACAGGGTTCATAGCCTTACCGTGGACACTTGGGCGCCAGCCCATGCGGCGACGGCGTCCGGCTGAGCCGAGTTTGACGTTTTGGTGTTGGACGTTGCCGACCACACCGATCGTCGCTGAACACTCGAGTCGAAACTTGCGAACTTCGCCACTAGGCATACGGACCATGGCATAATTGTCTTCTTTGGCCATCAGCTGTGCTTTGGTACCGGCTGAGCGAACCATCTGCGCGCCTTTCCCTGGATTGATCTCGATCGCGTAGATCTGAGAACCGACAGGGATGCGGCTGAGGGCCATGCGGTTGCTAGTTTCAACTGGGGCATTTTCACCAGTCTGCAGGGTTTTGCCCTTCTGCATCTGTGTATCAGCGAGGATGTAATGGTACAGACCATTCTGATCTTTGACGCGCGCAATTCGGGCGCTACGGTTTGGATCGTATTCGATCTCTTCGATCGTCAGGGTCAGATCAGCCGCCAAGCGGTGATCGAGTAGGCGGTAGTGTCGTTTGACACCTCCACCACGATGACGAGTAGTGATTCTACCCTGGTTATTACGACCAGATTTCATCTTCTTGCTTTTGATCAGGCTCTTCAGTGGTTTCTTCGTCGTAATCTCACTGAGGTCCTGGCTCGTCATATTGCGACGGCCTGGAGTCGTTGGTTTATAAGCGATAAGAGGCATTACTTCTTCTCCTCTTTCTGCTCAACTTCGTCAAAGACGCGAATCTTGCCTTCTGATAGTGTCACGTAGGCCTTTTTCGAATCTTGGCGGTTCGTGGTGCCTGGGTAGCGGTTTTTGCCACGAGTGAAGCGCATGCTTTTGCCGTTTTGGACAACGGTCTTGATGCGAGAAACCTTGGTGCCTTCGAACTGGGCTTCGACTGAGGTAGCAATTTCTTGCTTGTTGGCAGCGAGTGGCACGTTGAAGACATAGGTGTTATTGAGTGCGAGCAGGCGGTAGGCCTTTTCGGTTGCGCGTGGAGTAACTGAGATAAGTTTCATTACTTGTCTCCTCCAAGCCATTCGCTGACGATTGGGATCGCTTTTGGAGCGATGACGATACGGTCGGCGTTAAGAATGTAATAGACGCTGAGGTATTTTGCGCTGACAACAAGGGCTTTTTCGATGTTGTTAGTCGCACGCATCAGCTGGGGAGTCTTGGTATCGACAACGATCAGGACTTTTTGGTCGCTCATCTTGTTGTCTTGGAGGAATTTCGCAACCTCGGCTGTCTTGCCAGTGGTGACGATATCCTTGACTTCGATTTTCTTGGCTTGATTTGCAAGAGTCAGAGCTTGGCGAATTGCCACGCGCTTGGCGGTCTTGCTGATGTTCATTTTGTAGTTTTCTACGCCACGTGGGCCGAAAACGATACCACCACCACGCCAGATTGGGTTACGGCTACTGCCGAAACGAGCACGGCCCGTACCCTTCTGCTTCCATGGTTTCTTACCACCGCCACGGACTTCTCCGCGAGTTTTAGTGGATGCGCCTGCCGAACGAGCGTTTGCGAGAAACGCATCGTATGCGAGCTTCAGAAGCTCGTGGTTTGGTACATCAACGCCAAACACTGATTTCGGCAAGGTGGCTTTTGCTGGACTGGTAGATGTATCAGCCATTACTTAGCTCCTCTCTCGGTTATATTGAGTACGATCAGGCCTTTTTTCGGACCTGGTACAGCGCCCTTGACACCGATGAGGTTGTCAGTGGCAGAGATATAAGCGACGTTCAGGTTCTGTACAGTAACTTGCTCGTGACCCATGTGCCCAGCCATGCGCTTACCTTTGAAAACTTTCTGTGGGTACATGCTACCGATAGAACCCGGCTTACGTGTGTTACCCTTACCACCGTGTGATTTGCGGTGGCGCATAAAGTTGTGGCGTTTAATAGTTCCGGCAAAGCCTTTACCTTTGCTAATACCGGTTGCATCGACGTTATCACCGAGTTCGAACTCCGTAACGTCCCATGCGTCCCCGACTTTGATCTCACCGAGATCATCGACGCGGAATTCCCGAATTACTTTCGGGGTGACACCTGCTGGTTTGACATGTCCAGCGACGGCCTTGCTCAGGTTCTTACCCTCGTCAAAACCAACTTGTACTGCGTTGTAACCGTCGGTTTCGACGGTCTTAACCTGAGTGACAGTACAAGGGCCGGCCTGAATCAGGGTGACAGGAATAGTCACACCGTCTTCGCCGATGACTTGGGTCATACCAATTTTGGTACCGAGAAGTGCTTTCATAAGCCCTTTTGCTCCCATTTAAAATCCTCGGTGGCTGGCAGTATCTGGCGTGCAGACTTACCAATTCACTCGAGAACAAGTTGTTATTACGTAATAAGTTACCGAGTAAGTATAGCACAGCCGACTACTGTTTGTCAACGGTTATAACGGGGGTTTATAGCGATATTCGATGGTATGTGCTATAACTATGGCAACTCACGCCACAATTTGGACGTGGATTAGCACCGGAGGTCTGATGAGAGAGTGGACTCAGGTTCATAATGCTGACGTAAAGCAGGCTGTTATCGATTTGCGTCAAGCCGAGCGCAGCGCTAGGGCTCAGAATAGTCAGCTCTCGATTGAGCCCCTCGACGAGTACAGCACGCGGATCACGCCGAAGTTTGATCGGAGCTTGCGCCTCTTGAGGCGCGTGCTCGACGACACGGGAACTCCCTTCCTCACACCTTCCAGCTCGCGCTGGGATCGAGTGGTTTGGTGGCTGTCAGAGCGGTTCGCCAACTAGCCCGCGCCAACAATGCTTGAGCATAACGCTCGCACTGAAGGTGCGGGCGTTTGCTTTTCAAGAGCAAAAATTACAGAAGG
>Ga0209540_10000644_pt1 | contig 30712 bp, 29 predicted proteins | sample BarGraIncu01121A_FD_184501 | JGI IMG/M metagenome (GOLD analysis project Ga0209540, IMG submission 184501) | Arctic peat soil microbial communities from Barrow, Alaska - Barrow Graham LP Incubations 011-21A (SPAdes) (version 2) | ecosystem: Environmental > Terrestrial > Soil > Wetlands > Peat... | reverse complement strand
TGCATATGGCGTTTTCCTGTGGTGCGCGTTCGCGCACAATACTTCCGATTCGGCAATGATGCCGACATTCTGCCGACGAGACACCCGGTGACAGCGCAACACGCCTAGGCACGTCCCGGCACCAGCGGCAGTTCAGGATCCCAAGTGCTCACCCGCAAGCACACCTTCGCAGACTTCCCATGACAGGTGTCCGGTCGCGGTGCTACTGTCTTACGACCAAGGAAGCCGGCTGCGATGGGGATCGCCAACGGACTGCCTGCTTCTTGTCGACTGAGAGGCCAGCAGTGATGGAGTTGGAGGGAAAGGGCGTGAAGTACATCCTGCTCGACACCAGCGTGCTTGTGAACTGCACTCTGGTGAACGCTGCGGATGCGGATCCAGAACTACTGGTCGCTCTCGTGGACAGAATGCGCGATCAAGGGGTGAAGCTGCTGCTACCTGACGTGATTAGGTTCGAGTACGCGCGCAAGGTTCCCGAGGAGCTTGCGCTAATCAGCCAACAGACCAAGAGGTTTCGCGACAGCGTTACCACGTCGGATCTCCCAGGGCCCGATGTATCCAGAATCCATGAGACCCTCGACAAGCTGGACTCAGATCGAGTTGCGGCCGCCAAGCGTGCGCAGGCCTACGTTCTGCAGGTAGCCGCCGACCCGGAAATCACCGTGTCGATCGCGCTCGACGGTGACGCTCTGGCTGAAGCGGTCGGCTATGTTCTCGCGGGACAGAAACCATCAAGCGGTCGAGGCGTAGGCCTTCTCGATCCCGATAGCCTGATCGTGGCCAGCGTGGCGCGTTTCGTCCGCGCCCACGGCCTGTCCGACGACGACACCCTTCTAGTCTGCTCCGACAACCACAAGGACTTCGCCCGGTGGGACCCAGATGAGAAGACTCATGTGATCGCAGACTCCATCGCCGCTGCGATCCCGTGCGAACTTCGCTACTACAAGAGCCCGCGTCTCCTGCTCGAGCAAGAACTCGAGATCGTGGTCGAGGCCGACCAGCCCCTGAGTGATGCGCTCGACGACTATGATCAGTTGTCCGACACAATGTCGTCGATCAATCGCTGGGCCGACACCTTGCAGCATCTGCGGGCGCTCCCCTTGCCGGCCATCGACCCGAGCTTCCTCGAAAGCATGAGACGCGCCTCCACCATCGATCAAAGCATCTCGGAGATCCTGAAGCGCGCCACCATCGACCCGAGCATCCTCGAAAGTATGAGACGCGCCTCCACCATCGATCAAAGCATCTCGGAGATCCTGAAGCGCGCCACCATCGACCCGAGCATCCTCGAAAGTATGAGACGCGCCACCAATATCGATCCGGAGCTTCTGCGCAGACTCCAGAACGCTGCCGAGGACACGGCGAACGACGAGGGCGACGTCGGCGAGTCGAAGGAGCAGGAAGATGAGGGGGAGTCCGATGAGCCGACGGATGTTGACGACGCCAACGGGGGCGTGTAGCGACCCGTCGAGCTAGCGCGTCAGCCCACGCTACTCCCCCGCGAACACCAGCCCCGCGATCAGCGCCGCCGCCTCTTCCTGCATGGCTGGGATGGCATGCGAGTAGGTGTCGAGCGTGATCGAGATGGTGGCGTGACCAAGACGCTCCGAGACGACCTTTGGATGGATGCCGGCCTGCAGTGCCAAGGTGGCGTGAGTATGCCGGAGGTCGTGCAGGCGAATGCTGGGGAGCATCGACTTCTTCACCGCCTGGCGCCAGTAGCGGCTGACGCTCTCAGGGTCGAGGGCGGCGCCGTTCTCCAGTGTGAAGACGAGGCCGGAGTCGGTCCACGCTTCGTCCCAGTCGTTCTGCTCGTCGAGCTGGCGGGCGGCCTGCGCCTTGAGCACTTCGACGGTGCCCGGGTCGATGGCGATCACGCGGCGGCCCTTGATGGTCTTCGGTTCGCTGACGATGACCTCGCGGCCACTGGGGATGAGGGCGCGGCGCACGGAGAGGCGCCCAGCCTCGAGGTCGACGTCGCTCCAGCGCAGGCCGATGGCCTCGCCGCGGCGCATGCCCGTCATGGCGATCGTGTGCCAGAGGGGGGAGAGGCGCTCATCCTTGACCGCGTCCAGAAACGCCTTGAGCTGCTCCTTGGTCCAGGTCCGCATCTCGCGCGTCCCCTCGCTCTTCTTGCGCGGCGGGTCGGCGGCGTCCAGGGGGTTCCTCGAGATGTGACCCCACCTGACCGCGTCCTTACAGGCTTTGTGCAGGCAGGCGTGGACGTGGTGGATGGTCATGGGGGAGAGGCCCTTCTTGCCATCCTTCTTGCCGGACTCGGCGAGCTTCGAGTACAGGGCATTGACCTGGCTCCCGGTCAGCTTCTGCAGCTTGACCGTGCCGATGTGCGGCACGATGTGGCAGTCGACGTGCTGCACGTAGGAGCCGTACGTCGAGGGCCTGATTGTCGCCTTCACCGCCGGCAGCCATTCCTTCTTGAGGTACTCCTTGACCGAGGCTTTGGTCGGGGCGGTGTAGTTGTGCTGCTCGACGGCGACGAGGAGCTTGTTCATGGCCGCCTGGCACTCCTTCTGCGTGGCGAAGCCGGACTTGGTCTCGCGGCGGCGCTCCTCGGTCTCCTTCAGGGTGCCGCCGCACTTGGGGCAGCTTCCCCGGGGTCGGCGTTCGATCCAGATGCGATTGTTGCAGGCCTGGCACCTCTGCGCCGCGGCCAGGCCGACATCGACGATGTACTCCCAGCTGCCGGGTTCGCCGCGCTTGCGGACGTGACCTCTCATGACTTGCTGCCCTCTCGGCTCAGACGTTTGCGACAGGCTGTGCTGCAGGTCTTCTGGTCGCGACGGCTGCGCGGCACGAAGATCCTGCCGCAGGCAGGACAGAGTTTCATCTGCCACACGCCGGAGAGCTGCTCGGCGAGCATCACGACCATGGCGCCCAACAGTGAGTCGGGCACGAGCGCGATGCTACCGTCAAGGAAGAGTCTGGGCGCCACGTGTTCGCGCAGTAGCTTGTTGGCCTCGCGGTAGAGGTAGTACTCGACGGGCTCCAGGTAGCGTGCCCGGTCTTTCGTCGAGCGGCGCCACTCGGCAAGCTTGTCGAGCTCTCCCTTAGACGCAACCGGCGGATCCCGGGCGATCCAGGTCTGCAACTCGCGGATGTCGCCCGGCCAGGTGTAGTCGAGCCGCACTCCCAGTCCTCCTCCATGCCAGCTCACGTGTTTGCGCAGCAGGTCGGTGTCGCTGTGCTTGTAAGCCTCGATCAGCTTGAGCAGGCCACCGATCAGCCTGATCGCGCGCTTCCAGGTCCAGACGTGCTCCGCCCAGTGGACGGCCCTGTCGCTGTTCTCAAGATCGACGGGGCTTACCGACTGAATCTGATGGCCGAGGAGCCCGTGGCGAGAGGCGAAGGCGGCCATCGCCGCAAGGCTCTCATCGTCGTCGCCGATCGGCAGGCGCGCGAACTCGACGTGTAGGTCGTGGCGCTGGCGTAGAGGCTGGCTCTTGCGGCCTGGGGCCGTACCTGACACGAGCGGATCGACAAGCCAGGGACCCTGGGGGGCATTCCTGATGGCCAACGGCGTGTTCGCGCTTGCCATGCAGAGTTGCCAGTCGTCGCGACTCCAGTCGTAGCCCTCGTCGAGTACCTGCCAGACGAATCGCACGACGGAGTCGCTTGTGCTGCGCTTCGAATCACTCACCGAAGGGCCTTTCTCTCGTCTCAAGTCGGGTCACGATTTGTCACACTTAGACTATATACGAAACGTCCCAGAACGGCAACAATCCCTGTAGTTGAGCATGGTCTGCGACTGGAGGAAGAGATGCTGACCGAAAAGGGACGCGAACGCTGCGCTGCCGTGGGCAAGGAGACGGCGGTCGGCGCTCCGATCGGGGTCGAAAGCCTTCGAGGGCGCGCAACGTGCAGCATCGAGGAGGCATCGAGGATTCTGCAGATTGGCAGAAGCACGGCCTACGCCGCGGCTCGCGATGGCTCACTGCCGGTGCTGAAGATTTCACACCGATTGCTGGTCAGCGTGCCGCGGCTGCTGGCCCTGATCGGCATAGAGGACGAGCGCTGCGAGTAGACGATGAAGCTGGCTGAGTTCCTTGAGCGGGCGTCACTGCAGGGGTTGCGCAGAAACGGCAACGGCTACATGGCACGCTGTCCGGCCCACGACGACCGCGCCGCCAGTCTGTCGGTCGCTGAGGGCGACGACGAGCGCGTGCTGCTCCACTGTCACGCCGGCTGCGCCCTCGGCACCATCACGACTGCCCTCGGCTTGACGACGTCCGACCTCTTCAACGGCAACGGCAAGTCGGCCAAGCCTGAGATCGTCGCCACCTATGACTACGTGACAGACGACGGCAACCTGCTCTACCAGGTCGTGCGCTACGAACCCAAGGGCTTCAAGCAGCGCCGCCCGGACGGCAGCGGTGGGTGGGTGTGGAAGTTGGGCGACACGCCCCGCGTCCTCTACCGATTGCCTGACGTCCTGACCGCCGTGATGTGCGGCGACACCGTCTTCGTCGTCGAGGGTGAGAAGGACGCAGATGCGATCGTCGCTGCCGGTGCCTGGGCGACCTGCAACGCGGGCGGGGCGGGCAAGTGGCGCGACGAGTACAGTCGCGCACTGGATGGCGCCAACGTGATCATCGTCGTCGATAAGGACGACGCGGGGCGCAAGCACGCCGCGCAAGTGAAGGTCGCTCTGGCCGGACACGCCGCGTCCTGCCGTGTCGTCGAGCCGGCCATTGGCAAGGACGCCGCCGACCACCTGGCCGCCGGACAGGGTCTCGCCGACTTCGAGCCGGTCCGGGGTGGCGACGCTGCGGCCGCACTCCCGATCTACTCCGTCGCCGAGCTCGAGGCGATGGACATCCCGCGGCCCGAGTTCGTTGTCGACGTGCCGCTGGCGCTTGCTCGCGGCACGGTGGCCGAGCTCGATGCCTACCCCAAGCACGGCAAGACCCGCCTCGTCCTTGACGCTGTCTGGTCGGTGCTGAGCGAACGCCCCTTCCTGGGTGCCCCGACGAGGAAGGTCAACGTGCTCTACCTGACCGAGGAGTGGCTCGTCACCTGGCGCGATGCGCTCACCGAGGCGCAGCTCACTGGCGGGGAGGGCAGCGGCCTCTACTGGATGTCGCTCATCGACCTGCAGGGCAAGGAGTGCGGCGACTGGCAGGAGCTCTGCGAGCAGCTGCGCAGCTACTGCCTCGCCAAGGAGATCGGCCTCCTGGTCGTCGACACGCTGGCGCGCTGGGCCGGGGTCGCCGATGAGAACGACGCCGTGGCGATGGCTGCCGCCGTCCTGCCACTGCGCCTGATCGCCGCCGAGAACGTCGCCGTGCTCTTCCTGCGCCACGACCGCAAGGGCGGCGGCGAACTCGGCCAATCGGGTCGCGGTTCCTCGGCGACGACCGGCGAAGCGGACCACGTCGTGCACCTGCAGCGCAGGGGCGGTCAGGGCGAGGCCACCCTCCGTCAGCGCGAACTCGACGGCGTCGGTCGCCTTGTCGGGATGACCGGCAAGCTCGTCATCGAGCTGGGCGACGGCGGTCACTTCGAGCTCATCGGCAGCAAGAGCGATGTGGCTCTGAGCCGGGCCAAGGAGCTCATCCTTGGCGCGCTGCCGACGCGCCAGGAGGAGGCCTGGACCGTGAAGGAGCTCATGGGCCGCTTCCAGGGTTCGCGCGCCACGATGGACCGTGCACTCAACGACCTCTACCACGAGGCCAAGGTCGATCACGAGAAGGGAGCTGGTCATGCCGCCGCATCCCGGGGCCTCAAGGCGCTCGGCTATTGGCGGCTCTCGGCTCCCGAGCAGAAGAGCTTCGAACTCGAGGAGTCGTGACGTGCAGATCTCACTTCTCATCCTTAAGAGAAGGACGTTGATGAATAGTGAGCCGTCAGACCGCCGACGAACGCCAGCACCCGCGCCGGGGGCGCGGAGTTGCTGCTGGCGCTCGCTCGTCGGAGAGAGCGTCTGGCGCTTTCACTCCTCAGACCCCGAATCCCCGATGAATAGTGAGGTGAGGCCATGAAGCGTCAGATCCCCGCCGCACGCTGGAACCTGTTCGCCGCCGTGGCCGCTGCCTCGAAGACCGAGAAGGTCCTGGTCGCCTGCCGTTCGCGCGTGGTCCGGCGTCAGTACGAGGCCGCCATCGCCAAGCTCGGCGGCAAGCCCGAGAACGTGATCTTCCGCGTGTTCGGTGAGACGCCGCGACGGGAGGCTCCTGATGCGTAGCGGCCTTCCTGCCGACGCGCCGCCTCACTGTCCCTTCCCCTGCGCCCATGCAAGGAGTTCGTGATGACTACTCAAGCTGCCGGCAAGCTCACCGTGGAATCGTGGCCGATCGAGAAGCCCGTGCCCTACGCGCGCAACCCGCGGGTAGCGCCCGAGGTCGCGATCGCCAAGGTCGCCGCCTCACTCACCGAGTTCGGTTGGCGGCAGCCGATCGTGGTCGACGAGAAGGGCGTCGTCATCGCTGGGCATACGCGCCTGCTCGCCGCGCAGCGCCTTGGCCTCGAGAGCGTTCCGGTGCACGTCGCCGCGGGCCTCACCCCGCAGCAGGTGAAGGCCTACCGCATCGCCGACAACCGCAGCGCGCAGGAGACCTCTTGGGACTTCGAACTCCTACCACTCGAGCTCAGCGAGCTTGCGGGCCTGGGCTATGACCTCGAGCTGACCGGCTTCGACGCCATCGAACTGGCCGGGTTCCTGACCGAACCGACAGAAGGCCTCACCGACCCCGATCTGATTCCTGAGCCTCCCGAGGAGTCAGTGAGCAAGCTCGGTGACCTCTACCTGCTCGGCCGTCACCGCCTGCTTTGCGGTGATGCGACCAGCGTCGACGATGTGCAGCGGCTGATGGCGGGGAAGAAGGCCTCGCTGATGGCCACGGACCCCCCGTACCTCGTCGACTACCAAGGCGGTCAGCACCCGGCAACGGATGCGAACGGCGGCAAGCAGGGCGAGGATCCCGACAAGCACTGGGACACCTACATCGACCACGAGCACTCGGTCGACTTCTACGTCGAGTTCCTGAAGACGGCGCTGGATCACGCCCTCACCGACGATGCCGCCATCTATCAGTGGTTCGGCATCATGCGCACCGAGGTCATCTGGCAGAGCTGGAGAGAAGTCGGGCTGCTGCCCCACCAGGTGCTGATCTGGAAGAAGACCAGAAGCGTGCTCACCTACTCGCACTTCATGTGGGACTACGAGCCGATGATGTACGGCTGGCCGCAGGGCTCCATGCCGAAGGTGAAGCCACCGGCCGATGCCAAGGCGGTCTGGGAGATCGCCAGCAAGATCGACGACGGCGCCGGGTCCGTCCATCCGACGATGAAGCCGGTGGAGACCATCCGTCGCCCGATCAGCTACCACACCAGGCCCGGCGGGCTCCTCTACGAGCCCTTCTCGGGATCTGGCACCGCGCTGATCGCCGCCGAGGAGCTCGGGCGCACCTGCTACGCGATGGAGCTGGCGCCGCAGTTCATCGACGTCGCCGTGGCGCGCTGGGAAGCCTTCAGCGGCAAGAAGGCGAAGCTGGAGCGCCATGGGAGTTCATAACCAGACCGCCATCAACCGCCGCGTCGCCGACATCTACGGCCTCGTGGTCGACGGCCTGCCGCTGGCGCAGATCAGTCGCTACGTGGCCGCAAACTGCATCTGGCATGCTTCGGACCGCAGCCTCTGCCGCTACATCGCCCGTGCCCGCGAGCTCATGCTTGAGGAGGCCAAGACCGACCGCAAGGAGATCTATGCCCAGTCGCTGGCCCGCAAGCAGCGCCTCTTCGCCCGCGCCAGCGCGGCGAACCAGCTGAAGACCGCTCTGGCGGTGCAGAACTCGATCGACCGCATGTTCGGCGACTTCCTGGAGATGCGCAACGAAGACGACTCCGACCTCAAGCGCTTCCTCGATGCGCTGGACGGCGGCGAGCGCGCGGCCACGAGCCAGTAACGTGGGCTGCTTGGGCGCGTCGGCGCTGCGTCGGCGAGATGGCCGTGTGCAGGAGGTTCTTGGCGCCGACAGGTCCGCGTGACCTATGCCTTCGGGATGCTCAGTCGTTGCTGGCGTCCTGGATCTCGGCGACAGTCGCCTCGCTTGGCAGGCCGCTCGACAAGGTGACCACCATGACGGTGGGTCCGAACGACTTCGCTGCCGCAGACGCAGCCCGCAGGGCGGCGAAGACGGACTCTTCGTCTCCCGGGGCGAAAGTGCTCAGGCGGCCCACCGTGACGTCCACGCCCGCCGTGGCGACGGCTTGCACGGCGGCCTCGATCGCCGCGTGCAGGTGTGCCTGGCGTAGGGGGTAGACCGAGAACTGCAGGCCGACCTGCGCAACCTTCACCTCTTCATCTGTGGACATCGCGTGCCTCCTTGTCCGTTGGCCGAGCCTCCGTCTCGTGCATCCACAACGCTACCCGGCTCGAGATGATAGGGCGCATGCTCGGGGAGTGAGCGAGGCTTGTTCCGGCTATTCCGGCGGGCAAGACGACTGCGCGACGTCAATGGCCCGCAGGGCCCTGCGAGAAGTCCCGGGGTGTAGAGTGAGGTCGCCAGCAGCGCAGCGACGGGGGAGGGGCGGCATGGCGGCAGATGCACGGGCGGCGCTCACCGAGACCTTGACCAAAGTGCGCGGCCGCATCGAGCAGTTGCGCGCCCGCGGCGACCGGGTCAGCGAGCAGGACACCAAGGCGATCCTCATTGAACCGCTGCTGGCCGCCCTCGGCTGGCGCCTCAACGATCTCGATGAGGTGCGCCGTGAGTACCGCGCCAAGAGCCAAGACAACCCCGTCGACTACGCGCTCCTGCTCTTCGGCCAGCCGCGCCTCTTCCTCGAGGCCAAGGCGCTCGCCACCGCCCTCGACCGCAAGTGCGCCTCGCAGGTCCTCGGCTACGCCTCCGTGGTCGGCGTCGGCTGGTGCCTGCTTACGAATGGCGATGAGTACCGTCTCTACAACTCGCACGCCAACGTTGACGTCGACGAGAAGCTCTTTCGCACGGTGCGCCTCAGCGACCCCGAGCAGGCGGAGCTCTGCCTGGAGACGCTTGAGCTCTGCGCCCGCGAGCAGATGGGGGAGGCCGAGCTCGACGTGCTCTGGAAGAGCCAGTTCGTCGATCGCCGCGTCCTGGCTGCGCTTGAGGAGCTTTTCGCCGATGAGAGCGGCGCTCTCGCCCGCCTCGTGCGCAAGCGTTCCGACGAGCTCAGCCTCGCCGAGGTGCGTGAGTCGCTGCGGCGCGCGCAGGTCAAGGTGCACTTCCCCGCGGTGACGCTGTTCGCCTCGACTGAGGGGCCTTCGGTGCCCGCTCCAGAGCTAAAGCCCGCGAAGTCGCCCGTGAGCTATGCGGCCGAGCTGCAGGACCTGATCGACGCAGGCCTTGTGCAGCCACCGCTGGCGCTCGAGAAGGAGTACAAGGGCGTGCGCCTCGAGGCGATGATCGAGGCCGACGGGCGCGTGCGCTTCGCCGAAGAGAGCTACGACTCCCTCTCCATGGCCGGCGGGATGGCGCGCAAGTCGGTGATCGGGGCGCCTCCCGGCCGCGCCTATCCGCCGACCAACGGCTGGACCTTCTGGCAGTATCGCGACGCCGCGTCGAGGGGTCTGCGAACGGTCGACGACCTGCGCCAGCAGTCCCTGCAGCAGCGAGCCTGACGCAGCAGCTCGCATGGTCGCCATTCGCTGCACCAAGAAGCTGCTCGCGCGCATCGGTGCTCCCAGCCCGGTGACGGAGCCGACAACGACGCTCCTCGGCGACTGGTACGCGCGGCCTGTCTCGATCGGCCACCAGCGCCTCATCCTCCTGATCAGCGAGCACTCGCGCCTGCCGGTCATCCTGCCAGGGCGCGACGTGAAGCACCTCGCCAGCAACGTCCCCGATGCCCTCGCGCGCGTCTTTCTCGGTCTTGGCATCGAGACGCCTGCTGCAGAGCGCGAGGTCGAGGCTACGCGCGAGGCCGTGATCGCCGTGACCGACAACCGCTCACTGCTCGGCACGCTGAACGACTTCTCCTTCATGTTGCAGTGGCAGCTGCCAGATCGCCCCAACCTCGATCTCCTGCAGGCCGCGCTGGAGTTGAGTCACACGCCGGTGCGACCGCTCGGGCGGGCAGGGTTTCCGGACAGGGTGACAAGGAAGCTGCTCGCGTAGAGTCGCTGGCTGGGGGAGGCACCGGGGTCGGCTGCGCGTCGGCGGGCTGCAGGAAGTGCCTGCACGCTCGCCGTTTCGTGAGCGGTGACAGAATAGCCAGACCTGTGCTGAGTCGGCTTAAGGCTGGTGGTGGCGGGAGGGGCACGCCACACTCAGCGCCCGGAATGGTGATGGGCACGTCCCTCCCGACTGATACCATCCAGACCATGGACGTCAGGTACGAAGCGTTCTGGGTTCCAGGATTGGCGCACGAGGTTGAGCGCGACGAGAGTCTTCGCTGTGGACTTGACTGGCTGGCGAAGGCGGAGCAGTCCTACGGCCGAGCAGGTCGCATCGTCATGTACGCGAAGAAGATGTTGCACAACGCACCTCTCCTCGCCGCGGCCGCCCATCGCTGGGAATTCGTCTCCCCGCGGTCGAGACACTCATACAATCGCGGCCCGGTGCTTGCCGTATGGCCGCCCGATTCCGGCGTCATCGAGCTCGCCGAGGAACTGTCTCAGGGCTGCGCACTGTGCGTTATCGCAGGCCACTACGACCTCTCTGCGTGGGTCAAGAGGTCTTGTGCCACATGCCTGCTGTCCGGGTTCGAAGAGCCGCCGTCCAAGGAGCTGGCACTGGAAGTGCGAGAGAGCCTTGACCACATGCTCTGGTTCGATGGGCACAACGGCTTCGTTGGGGCCGGCGGCAAGGAAGACGCGGTCCGGCGGCTGCAGACGTTTGCGAGGCAACCGAACAGGCCCGCGTCTCAGGAGATCGAGGACTATCTGCTGGCGAGCGGCGAGACCGACGCCGACGGAGCCCGGCGGGCGCGGCGCTGGTACGAGGAGATCCTGCTCGGCAAGCAGCACCGTGACTACCGCGGGCGCGTCATCCGGTGAAGTCGGTCTTTCTCCTCACGCCCTTCTCCGCAGAGGGCGCCGGCGCAGAGGACCCTGATGCCTTTCAGGCAGTGCTCGCAGGGGTCGAGGCGGCGGTGGAGGCAGCGGGCGGGTCGCTAATGAGGGCAGATGACATCTTCGCCTCAGGTGTCGTCCTCGATCAGATTCGCGCGGCGATAGACGGTGCCGACGCGATAGTCGCCGTGTGCACAGGGCGAAACGCAAACGTGTTCTACGAGCTCGGCCTGGCTGCTCAAGCGGGCCATGAGCCGATTCTGGTCGCGCGCAGCGCACAAGACCTGCCCTTCGACGTACAGCACTATCGCTGTCAGATGTACGGCGGCGCGGGGGAACTTGAGTCTCTCGCCGCGCGCCTCGAGAGTGCCATTCGGGAGACCCTGGCAAGATCTAGGCCACTCCGTCCAATCCTTGCTCCGGAGCCGTTCGCATTGGTCCAGGAGGGCCAGGATGTCGCCTTTCAGCAGGGATTCACGCAGGCGCTCGAGCTCGCCGTCGAGCACAACGAGTCGGTTGCGAGGGAGCACTGGGGCGATCGCAGCGTTCCGCTCCTCCGGGAATGCGCAAGTGTCCGCCTGCTCAGCGCGACTGAGATCGTGTGTTGGCTCGCACCAGCTGTCGAGCACCGCCCGGAGTGGCTACGACGACCTCTGGCCGCATTGGCTCGAGCCTATGCGCGCCGGCCTCAAGCCTGGTCTGACGGCGGCCCGTGGGCTCGCGTGCATCAGACCTGGAGCCTGCTCGCGCTCAAAGGGCTGGTGGCATTGTCGCTGGCGGAGGAGTGCTGGCCGACGCTCGGCATGCTCCTCGGTGTCCCTCGCCCCATGGGCAGCGACGACGGCGCCCCACTTGTGATCAACGAGCAGTTCGTCTGGCCTGATGGCTACGGTCAGCGGCGCGACCTGCCTGTGGAGGACTTCCACGCCATGGTTCAGTCGTCGGAGATGCGGCCCGTGCTTCCGCCTCTTCTTGACGGGCCGGAGGTGGCCGCAGGTACCGAGCTGTTCCTGGGTCTAGCACGCTGCATCTGGGAGGCTCGCGAGACGGGGAGAACGCCAGGGGCGACAGGACTGCAGCGGCCGCGGGCGTATGCGGGCTTCATCGACATGCCGCTGGCCGCCTCCGCTTGGGCGGCGCGCATGATCGAGGAATCGGCGGATCTCGCCGCAGTGCTCGGAGCCGACAGTCTTGACGAAGTCCGCACCCTTGCTCGGCAGGAGTTCCCGGCGCTCGTCGAATGTCGCGACGCGACTCCGCTTCCTTGGCTGGGGCGGTCATGGCAGGAACTGCTGGAGTACGCCCGCTAGGCGGGCTGAGCTGCACCCGAACGGAGTCGGAGCCGGCGGCATTGGGTCGGCGCGTTCAACGAAGCACCTGCACACGGCGGCTTGGGGGCATGCGAATACGTCGTGCAGACCTGTATCCGGCCATCCCTGGCGGAGGCGTCCGTGCATGTGACTAGAATAGGGGCGCCGTGGACGCCCTTGAATCTTACCTGGTCGAGCTTTCTGCCAACCGCCTTGCCGGGGCGGTGCCCGAGACCTCGGGCTATGGCCCTCTCGCCACCCTTCTGAATGAGGTCGGCCGCCACCTCAAGCCCAAGGTGCGCTGCGTCATCAACCCGGCCAATCGTGGCGCCGGCATCCCTGACGGCGGCCTGTTCGTCGCCAGCCAGTTCCAGAAAGGCGTCGCCGAGCCGCTGCCCGGCCAACTGCCCGCCCGCGGTGCTCTCGAGGTCAAGCCAGTCGGCGACGATGTCCACGTCGTCGCCGAGAGCGAGCAGGTGCGCCGCTACCTCGAGAAGTACCGCCAGGTGCTGGTCACCACCTACCGCGAGTTCGTGCTTGTCGGCTACGACGCCGACAGGACTCCGAAGCTGCTCGAGAGCTACTCGCTCTCGCCGACCGAGGTCGGGTTCTGGTCACTGGCCGCCTCGCCGCGCAAGAGCGCTGGGGAGAGCGGCGAGCGCCTGTGTGAGTTCCTCAAGCGCTGCCTGTTGCGCCAGTCGCAGATCGCCTCGCCGCAGGACCTGGCCTGGTTCCTCGCTTCCTACGCTCGCGAGGCCCGCGCCCGCGCCGAGGAGCGCGACCTCCCCGCCCTGGCCACCACGCGCGTCGCTCTCGAAGAGGCGCTCGGCATGGATTTCACCGGCGAGAAGGGCGAGCACTTCTTCCGCAGTACGCTCGTGCAGACTCTGTTCTACGGTCTCTTCGCCGCCTGGGTCTTCTGGGCGGAGCATCACGAACATACCGATGCGACGGCGCGCTTTCGTTGGCGCGAGGCCGCCGGCTACCTGCACATCCCTATCCTGCAGAAGCTCTTCTACGACTTTGCGAATCCGGCCCAGCTCGGCGCCCTGCACCTCGACGAGGTGCTCGACTGGGCCGCAGAGGCGCTCAATCGGGTCGACCGCGCATCCTTCTTCAACTTCTTCGAGCAGTCCCACGCCGTGCAGTACTTCTACGAGCCGTTCCTCGAAGCGTTCGACCCAGAGCTGCGCAAGGAGCTCGGGGTCTGGTACACGCCGCCGGAGATCGTCACCTACATGGTCGAGCGTGTTGATCAGGTGCTGCGCTCGGAGCTGGGCATCGCCGACGGCCTCGCCGACCCGCGCGTCGTCGTGCTCGACCCATGCTGCGGCACCGGTGCCTACCTCGTCGAGGTACTGGGCAAGATTGCGAGCACGCTGCGCGAGCGTGGCGATGACGCGCTGATTGCCCATGACCTGAAGGAGGCGGCCAAGAGCCGCGTCTTTGGCTTTGAGATCCTTCCGGCGCCGTTCGTGATCAGCCACCTGCAGATCGGCATGCTCCTGCATCGCCTCGGCGCCCCGCTCTCGGACGAATCCGACGAGCGCGCCGGCGTCTACCTCACCAACGCCCTCACCGGCTGGGAGCCGCCGACCGAACCGAAGCAGCACCTCCTGTTCACTGAGATGGAGGAGGAGCGTGACAAGGCCGAGCACGTGAAGCAGCACGCGCCGATTCTCGTGATCCTCGGCAATCCGCCCTACAACATCTTTGCAGGCGTGGCCGTCGCTGAGGAGCGGGAGCTGTCCACCGCCTACTTGAAGACGGAGCGCGTGGCAGCTCCCGAAGGTCGGGGCCTGAATGACCTGTACGTCCGTTTCTTCCGGATGGCCGAGCGTCGCGTCACTGAAGGTACCGAGGGCGAAGGCGTCGTCTGTTTCATCAGCAACTACTCGTGGCTGGACGGGCTTTCTCACACTGGCATGCGTGAGCGCTACCTTGAGGTGTTCGACAAGGTCTGGATCGACTGCCTGAATGGCGACAAGTACAAGTCGGGCAAGCTGACCCCGGACGGCGACCCTGACCCGAGTGTGTTCTCGACAGAGAAGAACCGCGAGGGCATTCAAGTCGGCACCGCAGTCACTTTGCTGGCGAGGAAGAAGGATCACGAACCCGCAGGAGCGATCCGATTCCGTCAGCACTGGGGCCGGGAGAAACGGCGCGACTTGCTGCAGTCGCTCGCCTCACCGGAGCCCTACGAGACGCTCACGCCGAGCCTGGGCGTTGGTCTCCCCTTCGCGCCCTCTGCGTTCGCGGATGACTACCTAGAGTGGCCCATGCTGGGCCACCTTCTGCCGACATCGTCGCCGGGGGTGACGACGGCTCGAGATTCGTTCGTGGTCGACATCGATCGCGGCCGTCTGGACGCCCGCATGCGGCTCTACTTCGATTCTCGAGTGAGTGACGAGCAGATGCGAGAGGTCGCTTCCGCTGCACTTGCGGATGCCAGCCGATTCGACGGCGTGGCGATCCGTCGGAAGCTTGTCGAGAGGGGCTACCTAGACCGGTACATCGTGCCCTACGCATACCGGCCGTTTGATCTCCGCTGGGTCTACTGGGAACCGGACGAGAAGCTCCTGCACGAGAAGCGTGAGGAGCTGTTCGCTATGACGCAGGCAGGCTGCCACCTGCTCGTGACTCGACAGAAGGGCGAACGGCAGGTGGAGGGTCCACTCTTCTATGCGACTCGCCGTCTGTGCGACCTTCATCTGACTCGCCCGAACACGACCTGCTTCCCTCTGGAGCGGCGGGCCGATGGCCAGGAATCGCTGCTTGCTACTCCCGATGTGGGCCTCAATCTGACAGACGGCGCCGCCGACTACTTGGAGAGCTTGGGCATCGATGCGAGATCCGATGAGGCGTCGGCTCTGTGGCACCACTGCGCAGCCCTCGGCTACACGCCGAGGTATTTGCGCGAGAACGCCGGCGCCCTCCGCCAAGACTGGCCGCGCATCCCTCTCCCCGCCACCCGCGACGCCCTCCTCGCCTCCGCCGAGCTCGGCCGCACGGTCGCGGCGTTGCTCGACGTCGAGGAGCCGGTCGACGCAGTCACCACCGGCTCCGTGCGCCACGAGCTGCGCCCGCTCGGCGTGCTCGCCGCGGTTTCCGGACGCCAGCTCGACCCCTCCGCCGGCGACCTCGCCGTCACCTCCGGCTGGGGCCACGGCGGCAAGGGCGGCGTCACCATGCCCGGCCGCGGCCGCGCCGTCGAGCGCCCCTACACCGACGTCGAGCTGGCCGCTTTCCGCGAGGGCCTCGCCGCCCTCGGCCTCACCTACGACCAGCTCACCGCCTGCCTCGGCGGCGCCTGCTACGACGTCTACCTAAGCGACGTCGCCTACTGGCGCTGCGTACCCGCTCGCGTCTGGAAGTACACGATCGGCGGCTACCAGGTGATGAAGAAGTGGCTCTCCTACCGCGAGCGCGCCCTGCTCGGGCGTGACCTGAGGCCCGACGAGGCGCGCTACGTCACCGAGATGACTCGCCGCATCGCCGCCATCCTGCTGCTCGAGCCGGCGCTCGACGAGAACTACGAGCGGGTGAAGGCCGACACCTATGACTGGCCGGGAGACGCGGGCGGTGCCTGAGGAGCAACTGCAGGCTGGTGTCCGCTAAGGCGCGATCGGGTCCGCCCGAAGGTGCCAGTGGACCTGGCGGCCGGCGGCATCGTGTCGGCGGACTCGCCAAAGCGCCTGCACCCTGCCGGTTTTCTACTCGCTGACAGCACACCTGAACCTGTTCCGCTGGTGCATCGCGTCGCCGCCGATCCTTTGGTCGGTCTTCTCGCTTGCCGCCCGGATTGCCTCCGTGGTTGACGTCGTGAACGTCGCGCCGGAGACTGCTTTCGTTTGAGCATCTCGATGGAGGCAGCCACGTCGGTGGCCGTGCCGGTGGCGGCGCCGCTGCGGTCACCGGCGTAGGCGAAGCTGGCGTAGAGCAGGCTCAAGACGCAAGCGAGCAGCAGTGCTTTGGTAGCGGACTTGACGAGGGAGTGCCGCGCCTCGAGCGGTCCCGAGGCGGGCGTGGTGGCACGCGGGGTCTTGTCTGATCGACCGCACCGTAGTGCGGTCGTGGATCTGGCCCACAAATCTCTTGCGAACCCTGGCCCGGAGCTCATCATAGTAGTCATCCTTTGAGGCGGAGGGTGCGAACGCGCGCCGCGGCGCGCGGAGGGGCGTGGTGCCGCGTCGCCAGCGACGCGGCCTCTATGGAGATCCGTTCAGCTCGTCTCGCGTCTCCTCTCGCTTGTGGATTGGTCGGAGTTGCCGATTCGGAATCGGCGAAGGGCACAGTTTGTGGGGAGGCGCAGCGCCTGTCAAGGGGGCTCAGCACGCAATAGATGTCGAGGGGGACGGCGCAGGACGGACGATGTCTCCGCACGGCAGCGAGGTCTCAACTGCCTTCAGGCGCCTACTCATTCACCCGTCCAAACCCCCTCCTTTGGCCTTCACGGCCCCGGGGCCTTGATTGCGCGAGCGGCGGTGATAGTCTGCACTTGGCACAACGCGGTGCCGACGTTTGTAGAGCAGTAGTGGGGAGCGGCGGCGCTCGCCGGTCTTTGTGACTGGGGTGCCCTCTTGCGTATTCTCCCCCGCCTCTGCGACGAAGACGAAGGGGTCGGGTGGGTCGGCATGGCCGTGAAGGCCCGCAGCTGCACCTCACGCACCGCGTGCGGGCTTTGGCTCCGTTGGCGACGGGTCGCGCCCTCATGGTCAGCCCACCCCCTTCTCCAGTTACACATGGCGTGCCAGAAGTTGATGTCATGGAAGCCTCCGGAAGATGAGCAGGAGGCCGGCGGCTGGAGCGTGAGTCAAGAGCAGTCGAGAGGAACCGCTGACGACGATGTCGCCCAGTCGCGCAGGCCCGAGGCCCAATGCCGCGCGTGGAAGTAGGGAGCCGGGAGGTGATTGGTGACACGAGAAACCCCTATGAAGGATGCGCCAGCAGTGCCTCTCGCTTTCTCAGTCTCTTCCCTCGTCTTTGGCCACGGCAGCCAATGGCGTCTTCTGAGTTAGGTGTCGCCGGGCCGTGACCACTTCCCGCGCGCTGATGAGGGCCAGCCCACTGACGATCAAGACCATACCGAGTGCTTCAGCGGGGAGGGGGGACTCGCCGAGCTGGATCCAAGCCGCAATCGTACCGAGTACCGGGATCGCGAGCGTGCCGAGGCCTGCGCTCGGCGAAGGTAAGACCCGGAGGGCATAGATCCACAGGAACCAGGCCAGGGCGTTGGCTGGTAGGGCGTTGTAGATCAGGGTGTATGTCAGAGGGGCCGACCACACCGGAGAGTTCTCAGAGGTCATGAAGGCAATCGCGACCAGAGGGATTGAGCCAAAAAGCATCTGCCAAGCGGTGAGGGATAGCAGATCCACCCTATGACGTTGGTGCAGGATCTTGAGGAAGATTCCGCTGGCTGCCCAACAGAAGCCGCCGCCGACGGCTAGAAGGCTGCTGAAGACGCCTTGCAGGCGCCAGGGAGCAAGGACCAGCATCAGGCCGACGAATGCGAGGGCTAGCGCGAGCCATTGAACCCCACGTAGTCGTTCGCCAAGCAAGACCCAACACAGCAGTATGAGCCAGAACGGCATGAGGTACGTGAGCGCTGAAGTCTTGCCCACGCCCCCATTCACAAGAGCCCACGTCAAGAGGCCAATGAAGCCTGAAGTTTGGAGGAGGCCGACGATGAGCGTGAGGCCGATCGCTTTCGGCTTCAAGGGACGGCGCAGAATCAGCAGTAGTGTTAGCAGGCTCAGCGCCCCGAAGAACGTTCGCATCGCAGCGAACGAAAAGGCGTCGGAGTACTGCAGTGCGACTTTGATGACCACCCAGTTGTAGCCCCATATCAGTACTAGGACGACTATCGCAGCAAGACCGAGGTTGCGTTCTCGTAACGACTCATGAAGGGCAGGTGAGCGAGTGATATGGGCTAGCTTCCGCACCGAGATAGTCAGCCCTTGCTCTTTTCAGAGGGAGAGTCGATCGAGCGGACGAAAGAGATTCTCGGCGTCTTGAGACCCGCCTACATCAGACGAAGCAGCAAGACGGCAGCATTGGCACTCTCCCCGTAGTTGCCTGCCGAGCAAGCCGGTCCGTGCGCACATGTCAGCCGTTCTTCCCACCAGTGCGGCTGCCGTTCCTACTCGGCGGCGCTAAAGAGGTAGCCGAGCCGCATGGGTTGCCCGGGCTCCAACACGATAGTGTCGCCTTCCCCACCCGTGCCGGCGAAGAGTCGCTCCAGTGCATCGACGGAGCCCGGCACGACGCGGTGCTCCAGCTCCCATTCGTTCGCTCTTGCTATGCTGTGAGGAAGCCATTCGTCAATATCAAACGCGCCAGTGTCAATGAGCGCCAGATAGTCGTAGTTGACCAGCATGAGTCGAAGTAGTCGCTTGACCTCCTCAGATGGGTGACGTGTATGCCAGATGTCGACATTGCCACTAGAGGAGCCGGAGTGACAGAACCAGCCCTTTGTCACGTAGTACGAGCGGCTGTCGCGCTTCGTTGTGTCTGTCTCGGGCCCAGCGCGCAACATCACGTCCACACAGTCGTGGGCTCGCAGGAAGACGAGCCGACGCTCCCGCGAGACAATTCCTTCGAGCCCCCCGCCACAGTAGCCGAAGCCAAGTACGATATCACCGGTCGGTTGCACTTCCACCTCTTCCAATCGATCCTCCGCCGGACCGTCGCCCGGCCGGACACCTCGGACCGTTACGCACTTGCCCTCGCGGGCTCCAGCATCCAATTGGTCGATGAGCTCCTGCAGCCGAGCAAGGAGCTTCGTCGGCCTCTCATGCAACTGGCTCTCGATCCACACGAGGGGCGGATGATCGGCCTCCGGCAGGGCGCGCTCGATTGCCAGACGCGTCTCGTCCTCGATCATCTCGCAGACAACTATGGCGGCGACGTTCATGGTGGCTCCTCCGTCGAGCTTTGGGCGGCCACGGCTGTCAGGTCCGGGGTCGCAGGCACGGATGGTGAGTGCTCGTGGGGGTCGTGTGGCGAGGCAGCGTCAGCCGTCCATGCGACGCTTGCTGCTCTGCACAACGTGTCCGCGGCTTGTGCGACCAGCTCCCCCACTGTGACGCGGTCGACACCGTACACGAGGACGGCCATGTCGAGGTCGATTCCTTCGGTCGGCCGCCCGGCGTCGAGCGAGCAGCGGACGCCGGAGCGCAGCGACGTCAGGCTGCAGTGGAAGCCCCCCGCATCTGTCCGTCCATGGCACTTGATGTGTCCAATGACGGAGGCGCCGGCCTCCTGACAGCTCCTCGCTACCCTGGTGAGCAAGGTTGCGGTGAAGTCGACAGGATCACTGACGCTTCCGCGAAAGGCCATGCGCACCGTGAACGGTTCGAGGTGGTCGGGGGCCGTCATGACGCGGGCTCCGCCGCTAAGTGGACCAGAAGGGGCTTCAGGCTCTGCATGTCGGTGGCAACGACGCGCCAGAGTCGGGCCTCCGCGTTCAGGCGCGCAGCAGTCTCGAGGGCGCAGGTGTTCTCCGCCTCCAGCGCCTCGTCTTGTTTGGTGACGACGATGTCATCCGCCCGACCAATCTGCGCTTCGACCAGTGGCGTCATCATCTGCAGCAGCATCTCCAGCCGCGTCGGGTCCACGACGCTCAGCATGCGACGCTCGGTGAAGGGTCGACCGCGGTAGTTGGCCAAGGCATCCTCGATGCCGGACGGCATCGACACGCCGGAGGCCTCGACGATGACCACCTCGGGGTGGAAGCGTTCACTGATTGCATTGAGGGTGACGATCAGGTCGGAGCCCAGAGAGCAGCAGATGCAGCCGGAAGTGATTTCCCAGACGTCGAGCCCGCCCTCGCGCATCACCTGCTGATCGATGCCGATCTCGCCCACCTCGTTCACAATGAAGCAGGTCCGATGGCCGGCTGTGGCGAGATGCTTGGCCAAAGCGAGGATGAGCGTCGTCTTGCCCGAGCCCAGAAAGCCACTGACGATGAGTAGCCGCATGCTTCAGCACATTCTCAAGGCTTCGTGGGCAACAGCTCGTGCACCAGGCGCACGCCGGCCCATGCGTCGGTGCACCAGCGATCGGCGCCCACGTAGTCGCACACCAGCTGGCTCAGGGGAGCTCCGCCAATGATGATGGGAACGTGCAGGCCTAGGCGCGCCGCACGCTCGCGGATCGCCTCGGTCGACTGCTTCAGGCTGTCGAACGCGGCCAAGAGGCAGGAGAGGCCGACGATGTCGGGTCGCTGCGCCTCGACGGCGTCGGCGATGCGCTCCGGAGCAACATCAACGCCCAGGTCGACGATCACTAGACCATGAGCGCACAGTAGGTCGGCCGCGAGGTCCTTGCCGAGGTCGTGGATGTCGCCCTGCACGGTACACATGAGCATCGTTTGCGATGGCGTCTCTTGACGCCGAAAGCTGATGAGCGGATTAAGGATCTCCAGGATCTCGCGCAGGAGCTCGCCGGCCATGATCAGAGCCGAAATATAGTAGGTACCCGACTCGTACTGGTCCCCGATCATGCGCATGCCACGGCAGCACTCGTCGACGAGCGCCAGTGGGTCTTCACCCGCGGCCAGTCGCCGGCTCACCATGTCGAGTGCCGCGGGCTCGTCGAACTCTGTAAGCAGGTTGGCGAGGTCTTTCTTGGGAGTCATGTTCTCACCTCCCGCGGCGCGTCGACGGCCGCTTTTCGTCGCTAACGCCGATTGTTGCCCTAAAGGTCAGCCTGTCCTCTCGACAGACGAACCTGCCCCAGCTCACGGGTTTGTCTGCGAAGTCGTAGAAGAGGTGCTCCACAATCCAGGAGAGAGCGCCCGTCTCCTCGCCGAGCTGCAGGGCTTCGCTCTCCCTGAGGGCCGAGGCACGGAGCGTCAGCTCGCCGTTCTTGATGTCCATGTTGCCGACCCCCGAGAACAAGCCGAGCAGCGACGTGACGTCGAGCTCGGCCTCGACCAAAGGCCGCCTCGGGTCCCACACGAGGTACTCGGAGTGGTAGAATATCGGTGCCTCGTCGCGGATCAGCAGCCTCCTGATCGAGATTACCCGCACGCCCTCCCTGACCGACAGCTTGCTCGCAACGCGAGCTGTGGCCCGTAGCGCTCGAGCGCTGAGCACGCGCACCTCGTTGGCGCTATCCGTGAGTTGACGTCGTAGGTCTGAGAGGTCGAACACCGCGGCGCCCAGGTGAGGCGGCTTCACGAACGTCCCGCGACCCTGCTCCCTTGCAATCAGGCCCTCTCGGCCTAGCTGATCGAGGGCCTGACGTACGGTCATTGACGCGACCCCAAAGGCGGCAGAGAGATCCGGAACAGAGGGAATGCGCTCGCCAGGGCGATAGATGCCTCTCCCGATCTTGTCACGCAAGATCCGTGCGAGCTGCGCATAGGCCGGATGATCCGACTCACGATCTAGCGTCTCCCGTCCCCCTCTAGGGAACCCATCGGTCCTTCCGTCTTTTCGTTCACGTGCCACACCGGTAGGCTAACACAGAATAAAGTGCTAGACAACTAGCAAAGTGTGTGCTATCATGGCTCACGCCCCAGGCGGAAGAAAGGAGAACTCAAGGAGCGGGCGACCGAACTAGCGAGTCTCGAACGGGATGAGGTTCTGGGCGTCGCTAGGCCCACGGCTCACTAGCCGCAGTAAGGAGATGTCAAGCAATGACAACAGAATTGGCGAGTGCTCTGATGGACCTCAAGCGGGATGAGGCCCTCGACATCGTGAAGCAGCGAGCGGAGGCGGGTGATGATCCCCTCGTCATGCTTACTGAGTGCCAGGACGGGATGACCCTCGTCGGCAAACGCTTCCAGGACGGCGATTACTTCCTGTCCGAGTTGCTCCTATCAGGGGAGATCTTCAAGGAAGCGACGGCCCGCCTCAAGCCGTACATCGCCGCTGGGGGGCCGCCGAAAACGATTGGCAAGGTTGTCCTTGCCACGATGCGTGGCGATGTCCACGACCTCGGTAAGAACATCTTGGCCACTCTGCTCGAGGCCCAGGGCTTCGAGGTCCACGACCTCGGTGTCGACGTGCAGCCGACCTCGGTCGTGGATAAGGCAAAGGAGGTGCGTCCCGACTTCGTCGGCTACTCGGCGTTGATCACGACTGCCTTCCCTGCAATGAAGGAGACCACCGAGTTGCTGGCCGCGGCAGGTTTGCGCGACGACATCAAAGTCATGGTTGGCGGCGGTGTCACGACCGAGGACGTAAGGACCTACGCCGGCGCTGACTTCCACACGCTGGACGCGTCTGAAGGCGTGGCCTACTGTCTGCAGCAAATGGCGCAGAAGAAGGGGGTGTGACATGCGTCAGGAGACGATGTCTTCGGACGAGAGGGTTGACGCAGCCTACGCCTACCCCCTTGAGAAGCCCGATCGCGTACCCATCGTGCCTCTCATCTTGGATTGCGCACTCGCAACGCTCGCCGGCTACACCCAGGCCCAAATGGCCACCGATCTTGACTTCGGCAGGAAGGCTCTCATCAAGGTGTTTGAAGACTTCGGTGGCTGGGACGCTGTGTACACCGCCCAGTGCATGGCTTGGGATCAGCTTACGGGCTTCTTCCCCGTGAAGCTACGCATCCCGGGCATCGACGTTCCTGACAACTATGTTCTACAGGTCGCAGAGGAGGAAGTGCTCAAGGTCGAGGACTACGACAAGATCATTGAGATCGGCTGGGACAAATTCTATTTCGACGAGTATCTTGATCGCATCTGCACACTCCCGCCTGACGTGAGGTCCGCCTTCCCAAAGATGCTGGAGAAGTACCTGACGGGTTGCGAGGAGTTTAAGGCCCAAAAGGGCATTCAGAACGCCCACGGTGGTGGCGCGTTCACCCCCTTCTTCCTATTCTCACTTACGCGCTCGTTGACCAAGTTCACCGAAGACCTTTATTACCGTCAGGAGATAGTCGAGCGGGTCTGCCAGCGCTTTACGGACGACACAATCGCCAAGTGGGTACCGCTGGTCAAGCAGAGCGGACTCAAGCGTTTCTTCTACGTCGATGAGCGTGCTAGTGCGTTCTTCTACCCGCCTGCAGTCACCGAACGATTCTTTTGGCCCTACGCTCAGCAACTCGTCGATGCTATGTGGTCCGAAGGCATTGTTACGATCTTCCACCTTGACGCTAACTGGGATAAGAACATCCCTGACTTCCGCAAGAAGCTGCCGAAGGGTTCATACAACTTGCATCTCGACAGTACCACGGACATCTTCGCCGCTAAGGAAGTCCTACGCGGCCACGGCGGAATCCAAGGCGATGTCCCGCCCGCCCTCTTCGTCCTTGGCGACCCAGAGGACATCAAGAGTTACGTGAAGCGGCTGATTGACGAGTGCGCGGATGACGGCGGTTTCGTGCTCAACGCCGGCTGCAGCGTGCCGCCTGACGCCAAGCCCGAGAACTTCAGGGCTTTCATCGATACCGCCAAGACGTACGAACTCTCGAAGTAGCAGGACCAATGGCTTCGGCCACATGGAGAGGTGTGTTTCATCATCCGTGTGGCCGAAGCCAGACGTCGCTTTCTCGGCTTATGGAGTGTGTGGACAGTGCGGGTAATTACTAGTCACTCGAGCGAGGCTGCCCGCCACCGTGCGTTTCGATTTGATGACATTCACATCGTAGCGTGAGAGACGGGAGATGAACGTGAGCAGTGAAGAGAAGACATGGGGTAACCCCACACCGGCAGTGACACTGTTTTTCGCTGTGCTTGTAATCATGTTTTGGGCCATGATGTTGGGATACCTTAAGCCAGAAGCTGCACTATTGCTGGGCGTGATCCAACTGATGCTGTTCGCACCGTGGTTAGTCGGGGCAATTGTCATCTTGAAGAGTGGTGATGCTATTGGCGGAACCCTCTTTCTGTATTTTTCTGCCTTTTTTGCTGGATGTTCTGGGGCAATCAACGTAGTTGGGTATTTCGCTCAGGTCTATAACTGGCCACTTGACCCACGAATTGCAGGATATTTGTGGCTGTTTGCTGCGGTGATGCTGCTGCCGGCGCTCGTGACCTACAGAAATGCTGGGTGGATTTTCTGGACTCTAGTGCTGTTTGCCGATATTGGGTTGTTCTTGTTCGCCTTCGTGGTGCTCGGGATTGGTCCGGTTGTGACAATGAACAAGGTGGCCGCATGGTTCTTCTTTGTGGTAGCGATTGAAGGCCTATATATGGCCGCTGCTTCGTACGCTGCACTGGCGGGCGTTCCAATGTACTTCGGGAGGTCCCTGTTCGCTCACACGAAGGCACCGAGTGTGACGGAGATCAGTCGCGACGCATAGGCTTACGAAAGACGCGCTCGCTATCGGCGCCGAGAAGTGCAAGGAGATCAGGAGCGTCGCCGAGTAGGGGCGCGTAGTGTGTCGGCCGGCAGAGGGTCACGACCAGCGCGCGTGACCTGCATGCCGGCCGAGGCGGACTCGCCCTTTCCACCATGGGGATGGTGGGCGCCTCCCCTGGATCACAGGCGCTCGCCCTGGTTTCCTTCCTACTGCCCTGCTGGGCCAGGCTTGCCGTGGAAGACCGTGGATATCTCGAGTGGATCGTTGCGCCCGCCCGCAGACAAGACCAGGAGACATGTCAAGTGCAGGTAGTGAGCGGCACGGCCGCCATTCCCTCAGGGAGAAAGCAGCGTGAAACACGCTCGCCAAGATAGGAAGATCTGTTCCACCGGACCGGCCAGGGTGGCGCTCCCGATGCGCCCCAAGCTGTGTCGCGCAGGGCACCGGCCCCATGGTTCTCGCGGCCCAGTGCGCGCCGGGTGTTCTCCGTGCCCGGTGCGCTGCTCCCCCGTCCGGCGGGGCGTCGTGGACCGCCCCGCCGGACACTCCTCCAACGGGCTGGGCTCCCCCACGCCTAGCCCGCCTCCTTTGGTTTCTCCTCCGAGTGCCGGCGAAGAAGAGGTTCGCCATGAGGCTCTGCAGTGTCGGGTCGAGTCGTCGCATCAGGACCGGTGGATGGGCGGCGGCGGTCTCGGCCCGCCGCGCGGCCGGGCAGGTGAAGTTCAACTCCTGTCCCAGCGCCGCGGCTGGGGAGCGATGAGTGAGCCGGCACCTAAGGCCACCTGGCCGTCGGGAGCGCGGCCGCCGCAACTCGCGCGGGGCCCCGCATGCGGTCACCTGCGGGTCCTGAACCGCCGCCCTCGCGCCTGTGAGCCCGACGATCCCCGGCTCGCCGCGCCGCGTCCCGGACGGTGCGGCACCGTTCGACGGACAGAGGATGCGCGGTGGCATCGGCGCCTCCGCCAGGTCGTGCGACCCGGAGGTGTCGTGCAGTGAGGTCTTCGTCTGACGCCCTGACCAGGACCGTGACGAGCGCCGTCTGCAGCATCATCCAGTCGCACGACGCCACCCGGGCCGAGGCCTTCGCCGTCATCAACACGCCCGTGAGGCCGGGATGACCGCCACGCCGACCTGCTCGGTCGCCCTGACCTTTCCGTGCATCATGGGCAACCTCAACGTCACGCCCGAGTCGGATCTCCGATGGCGGCCGATTCCTCGACGTCGAGGCGGCCGTGGAAGAGTCCGTCGCCTTGGCAGCACGATTACTGGCGGGAGGCTGCGGCTCCGCTCCGAGGCATGCCAAGTACTTGGATGTCACCGTCGCTTCCTGCGGCCGAGCGGGGCGGGCCAAGCGTTAAGGTTCACTCCTGAGAGAGAAGGTCACCTTGCACCGACTGCGCGCGAGCTAGCGCCCTATACCGGTGACCGCCACGCGCCCAGCATCAGCGCGCCTCCCGCCCCGTTTCGCGACTCTTGGCTCGAGCGCCTGTGGATCACCGTGCGCATGCCGCTCTCGACGAGTCTCCCGCGGGCCCTCGACGAACGAGCGGTGCTCCCAAACAATGCCGCGGATCGAATCGCCAGCAGTGAGATTGAGGCACACCGACCCGTGTCGCTGAAGTCGCTACCCCCCCGTACTTCACGCGACAGGTCGCGGGCTGGGCGTCCCCGATGCGCTCGGTCAGCGGCCCCTCATGCCCGGCGGGGTTCCCCCTCGCGCCCCGCCGGGCACCCCTTATCTTGCGTCGAGGCTCCTCGATGATGGACGAGCCGCTCTCCAAGCCAGCGGCTCCTACGACGCGCCCGCCTCTGCAGCTCGAGCAGTGCCGCGACTGCGGGCACTTGCGGGTTCGCGGCGGGCGCTGTCGCGTCTGTCTTCCGGACGACCCTGTGCTCGCGGAGCTGGCTCCTGAGCAGCGAGGCGCTGGCGGCCAAGGCGTCGTCTTCGGTTGGCGCCGGAGGCTGTTTCTTCGCGTGCGCGCAAGGTGGGCTTCCAGATGAGCACTCCTCCACCAACTCCGCCCCCGCGAAGCGATCGCCCGGACGCTGTGCGTGAGTCGAAGGCCGCGCCTGCGCCTCTCCCGTCTGATCACCAGGAGCGCGCCTATCTCAACCGCATTGCCAGGCTGCCACTGCTTAGCGCGGAGGAGGAGGTCTCTCTTGCCCGGCGCGTCGAGCGCGGCGATGCCGCCGCCAGGCGCAAGCTCATCGAGGCCAACCTGCGACTCGTCGTCCACGCCGCCCGGCGTCACCTCGGTCGTGGTCTGCCGCTGGCCGACCTCGTTCAGGAGGGTAGCATCGGTCTCATGCACGCCGTCGAGAAGTTCGACCATCGCCGCGGGTTTCGTTTCTCCACCTACGCCTATTGGTGGATTCGCCAGGCGATGCTGCGCGCCCTCGCCGATCAGGGGCGCACGATACGACTCCTGTTGCACGTCCTTGCAGAGCTTGGCGTGCTCAGCGCCGCGCAGCTCAAGCTGAAGCGCGAACTCGGCCGCGAGCCGACACCCGAGGAGATCGCCCCAGACGTCGGTTGCTCGCCAAAGCGAGTGCGCGAGCTCCTCTGCTGTCCACGAGAAACCCTCAGCCTGGAGTCGACGCTGGCTGACAGGAAGGACTGGGAGTTCGGTGAGACCATCGTCGACCATGACGCCCCACATCCACTGGCGGCAGTCACCACGACCGCACGCAGGGAGGCCCTTGATGCCCTCTTGAGCACCTTTCCGCGCCGCGAGCGCACGATCATCGTCCTGCGCTACGGGCTCAGCGACGATGTAGCTCGCACTCACAGGGAGATCGGGAAGTTCCTCGGAATCAGCCACGAGCGTGTTCGCCAGCTCGCGGCGAAAGCCATGGCCACACTGGAGGCACGCACCGACATCGAGCACCTCAGGGCGCTCTTGGATTGATCTCTCATCCGGCCTTGGTCCGGTCTCGTGCAATTCCTCGCCGACCGGTTCCGTGTCTTTGGAAGAGTGACCCCGAATGGCCAAGACACCACTCTTGAGCTCGATTCGACGGCGACGAAGCGCGCCGGCTCACCGCGACGATCAGCACCATGTCCGGCGCTTACGTGCAGCTTCCGGGTGGCATGTGCACGGCCGACGGGCGCAGGGGCTCGAGTGCCCCGGTGCCACGGTGCGCGAGGTCATCGAGCGCCTGATGGACCGCGAGCCATGTGTCCGCTCGGGGATCTTCGCGGGTGATGGGAGCCTGCATGCCGCCGTGCTTCTCAACCGCTGCAACGTCAGCCCCCTGCAGGGCCTCGGCGCCCCGGTCCCTGCCGGCGATCAGCTCAGCGTGATGCCGCACATCGCAGGCGGCTGACGTGCGGGCGGCGAGTTCACCCGCTCAGGAGCGACGGAGGAAGTTGACACCGACTCAGGCGAGGTTGCGATGAGCGAGAGCCATACAAGACTCCCTGCTACACGCGGCGCTGAAGGGCAGCGGGGCCTCTCAAGTACGCTTCTGGGGCGCTCGCTGAAGCGCCCCTGTCAGCCTCCCCGCTCAAAGGAGGGACCGTGACCAAGGTCTTCGTGGAGCCCATCGGCGTGACCTTGGAGATCGCCGAGGACGAGAAGCTGTTCGACGCCCTGCTGTGCGCCGGCGTCGAGGTGCCGGGCACCTGTGCCGGCAAGGGCACCTGCGGCAAGTGCGTCGTGCGCCTCGGCGCCGGCGAGCTCACAAAGCCGACTGAGGTGGAGCTCCGCAGGGTGCCGGAGCGGCTCCGCCTCGATGGCTGGCGACTGGCCTGCCAGGCGCAGCCGCGTGGCTCCAAGCTCAGCCTGGAGGTTCGTGAAACGAGCGGCCGGCGGCGCATCCTTACAACATCGCGGCTGCGCCACGGGACTGCCCGGCCGGCGGTCGAGCTCATCCCGCTGGAACTGCCCGAGCCCAGCTTCGAGGACGTGTGCTCGGACCACCAACGGCTGAGCGACGCCCTGGGCGGCGCCGAGGTGCCGCTGAGCGTCCTCCAGCGCCTGCCCGCCGTGATCCGCGCCGGCAAGTGGCACGTGGTCGCCGTCGTCTACGGCCGTCGCGTGCTGGACCTGTACGCCGGCAGCGAGGGTCCTCCGCTTTACGGAGTCGCGGTCGACGTGGGCACCTCCAAGATCATCGCCTACCTCTTCGACCTGATCAGCGGCACGCTCGTCAACCAGGAGGCCATCGAGAACCCGCAGATGCGCTACGGCGAGGACATCATCAGCCGCATCGCCCAGGCCTACGAGCAGGAGACGCTGATCGAGCTCGCCAAGGCCGCGCGCGAGGGCATCAACACTACCCTGCACGCGCTCTACGCGCGCCAGGAGATCGCGGCTCGCGAGGTCTGCGACATGACCGTGGTCGGCAACACGGCGATGCACCACCTGGCGCTTGGCCTCTCGCCCCAGGGGCTCGGCTCGGCGCCCTTCCCACCGGCCGTGGACGCGCCGCTCACACTGCGCGCCGCCGAGCTCGGCATCGACATCCACCCCGAGGGCGGCGTGCACTTCCCGCCGCCCATCGCCGGCTTCGTGGGCTCCGACGCGCTCGCCGTGATCGCCGCCACGCGCCTCTCCGGCAAGCGCAAGCCCACCATGGCCATCGACATCGGCACCAACACCGAGATCGCCCTCGTGCACGACGGCCGCGTCACGGTGACGAGCTGCGCCTCGGGACCGGCCTTCGAGGGCTATCAGATCCAGCACGGCATGAAAGCCGTGGCCGGGGCCATCGAGCGCGTCACCATCCGGCCCGACGGCTCGGCCACGGATCTGCAGACGATCGCCGACTTCCCGGCCATCGGCATCTGCGGTTCCGGCGTCGTCGATCTGCTCGCCGGCCTCGTGCGCACCGGCGTCATCAACGCCGGTGGACGGCTGCAGGAGGCGCACCCGTTCGTGCGTACCGGGCCGGAAGGTCTCGAATACCTGGTCACTTCCGGCCCGGTGGGCGACATCGTCTTCACGCAGTACGACGTGCGCAACCTGCAGCTCGCCAAGGGCGCCATCCACAGCGGCTGGGAGCTGCTGCTGGAGCACCTCAGCGTGCCGCTCGCCGAGCTCGACCGCGTGTACATTGCTGGCGGCTTCGGCAACTACCTCGACCTCGACGCCGCCCAGCAGCTTGGTCTGTTCCCGCCGGTCGAGCGGAAGCGTGTGGCCTTCGTCGGCAATGCCGCCGGGGTAGGGGCACAGATGGCGCTCATCGACGTGCGCGCCCGGCGCCGCATGGCGCGCCTGAGCGAGCGCATCGAGTTCCTCGACCTCGCGACGAATGTGCGGTTCCGTGAAGTCTTCGCCGGCCGCCTCGGTTTCGATACGTGCGACTGACGTGCAGTCAACGGCGGGCGCCTCGAGTTCCCGCGCGGACGCAGGCGCGCGCGAGAGGCGCACGCTGGACGGCGTCTGTCGAGGCCTGGGAGCTTCATGGTGAACACGCCAACGAGGCCAGCTGAGCCCCAAGGGTGCGCTCCCGGTCGCGGCCGGAGCAGCCGCCGTGCCTGGGGCCGCTGCTCGACTTGACCTCGCCTTCAACCTCAAAGCCAGGTCGCGCTGCAACTGGCCAAATGGAATGCTCCGAGTCAAGGATCTTGGAGAGTCAGGGCCCGAAATGGGTGTGGATCTTCGCGGACACCACGAGTGGGATGCGCTGCCCAGCGCGTCATGCGGCCTGACTTCGTGGTAGAGCAAAAGGTCGGCAGCCACCTCCTCGGCGAGCTCCGCCGCCTGGCCGATCTCCCGCTGGCAGAGGCGTTCGTGCTTGAGCGCGCGGTTGAGGCTCTCGACCACGCCATGGGCCTCCGGAACGTCGCGGCGCGAGCGGTTGAGCTCGAGCCTGCTGCCGACATCCTGCCGACGGACGCCTCACCACGGTCCAACACGCCTGAGCACAGCCCAGCACGCGGCCCGCCCGGAACCTTGGACCGTGCAGCACCTTTGCACACGAGGCACTACAGCCCGTCATGCCTTCCTCAGGTTTCCTAAACCTGGTGTCGGCTGTTCGATCCAGCCCGGGGGCACCACTTCTTGCCTGCATATCGCGATTTCCTGTGGTGCGCGTTCGCGCACAATACTTCCGATTCGGCAATGATGCCGACATTCTGCCGACGAGACACCCGGTGACAGCGCAACACGCCTAGGCACGTCCCGGC
>Ga0209540_10000642_pt1 | contig 30786 bp, 34 predicted proteins | sample BarGraIncu01121A_FD_184501 | JGI IMG/M metagenome (GOLD analysis project Ga0209540, IMG submission 184501) | Arctic peat soil microbial communities from Barrow, Alaska - Barrow Graham LP Incubations 011-21A (SPAdes) (version 2) | ecosystem: Environmental > Terrestrial > Soil > Wetlands > Peat... | reverse complement strand
ACTGGCGGCAGGATGGCTCGCACTTCATCAGGAAGATGGGGCATCTCGATCATGTCTTTAGCTTACCATAAGATGACTTTTCAGGCACTATGTAGCCAACCCCTGATTGGAACCCGTGAACGGTTACGATTTATACATCCGCCCGGGGCTGAAGCGCCTGGCTAAAAAACAAAGCCCCCTTCGGGGCTTGGCCGAGGCCCGCAGGGCTTCGCTTATTCAGCCCTGTGGCTTTAGCCCAGGCAGCTTTCGCTGCGGGATAGTTTCCCGGCCTCACCTGGACAGTACCCTGGGCGGCCTCTCTGGCGGGATTGACAGCCGTAGCCATGCATGTTATGCTGTTTGGTGTTCGTTAACGATCATATCGGCTCAGTTGCGTGCTCCCAATCGTTCACCCGTAACATGCTAGTTGCGGCATGGGTGCACAGCGACCAAGTGGCGTTTGGACGTCACGCCAGGTACTTGGGCGCACCTGTGATGCGCCGCATCCCTCTAAGGTGCAGCTGTGTCCAGAAGACCGCTGATCGCGACGCTCATCGCTTACCTGCTGCTGCAAAGCATGGCCAACGGCATCAGCGGGTTGTGGCCCGTGTACCTGGCACACCTGGGAGCCGGGCCCGCGGTGATCGGCTACTTCATTGCCGCCAGCGCCTTCGCTCTCGTCCTGGGCACACTGGTGGGCGGCGGGCATCCGACCGCTTCCAGCGCCGTAAACAACTCTACCTGTTGGCCTGCCTGCTATGCAGCCTGACCTGGTGGCTGATGATGAGGAACGGTGGCGTGCTGGAGCTGGCAGTCCTCAACGCTATCGCTTCTTTCACGCGCGCCATAGCGATGAACCTCATCCTGATCCTCACCAGCCTGTTGGCCAGCCATGCCCAGCGTGGGCAGCGTTTTGGGCTACTGAGTCTGACGATGGGCGTCAGCCTCCTGTTAAGCGGCGCGGCCGCCGGTCCGCTCGTCGACCGTTGGGGCTTCCTGGCGCTGCTGGCTGCCAACGCCCTGATCGGGGGATTGTGCCTGCTGCCCGGGCTCTACTTCGTCGACGTGACGCTGCCGAGGGCAGCTGGTCCGGCGAACCTGGCCGTCAGTTGGCGCTTGCCTCTCGGCGGCACCTACGTCCTGCTCCTGTGGATGACCCTGTTCGCCTCCCTCGCCTATCACATGGCCGCTCTGGGGCGCAACGTAGCCATGGGCCAACTCGGCTTTTCAGCCACCGCCATCTCGATCACCACCGTAATCGCCAGCGCGGTGATCGTGCCCACGCCCGTGCTACTCGGTTGGCTGGCAGATCGATGGGGCCGCAAGCGTCCTTTGCTCACCTGTTGGTTGATAGGAATCGCCGCCCTGCTGATCCTGGCGCGAGCAAACTCTGCGTGGGCGTTTTGGGTCGCGTCAGCATTGCTGGGCGTGATGGCCTGCGCCTTCGCCGTCATCAATGCGTTTGCGACAGATGTGCTGCCGGCCGCTTCGCTCGGCGTGGGACTATCGCTGCAGTCAGTGACAGTGTCCTGCGGTTACCTCCTTGGCTCGTTGGCGATGGGCGTCTCTATGGAGCAGTTGGGGACGGGGCCGGCGTTCATGATCGCGGCGGGCACCGGGCTGCTGGCCATCGCCCTGCTATTGCCCATCGGTGCGAAAGCCGGCCGGCCCCTCTCGGTAGCAGGCGGGTCGTCAGGCGCGCAGCCACCCCGCGGCCTCTGACGCTGGAATTCTCATCTCGAGCAACTGCGCACTTGCACTGGGGGCTCAGCCTGCCTGGTCTGCCGGCGCGGGCGCGGCGTGAATGGGCAGTTTCTTGGATACGTACTCGGCCTGCCATATTTGCACGGCCTGCTCCACATACTCCTCGACGGGTGTTTGGATGCCCTTCTTGGCCAGCAACTGCGACAGCCACTTGTGTCCATAGGAGACATGGTTGCGCTCGTCTGCCATATCATAGCTGATGAACTGCGCGGACAGCCGGTCGCCGCTCTGCTGGTAGGTCTTCAAGCGACGATGGCGGTAAGGGAACACGTGCGCCTCATTGCCCATCGTCAGAAGGCAGTACTGCAATGCGGGATCATATTGGGCACGCCAGGCGAATACCTGGGTTACTTGAGGCACCCGGGTGTAGTCCAGGCCATGGAGTGTCAGCCAGTCGATACCCAGCCGGCAGTGGCGCGTCTCATCGTAGCAGTGGCGAGACGCATCGTACGTGAATTGCCAAGGCATCTCGGGCGTCAGATACAGCACCAGCGCGACCGTTTCGGCGGCCAGCATTTCGCGGCTGTATCCCTCGAATTCCTGCAGGCGCTCCAGTTCGACGTCGGCCTCCTGCCCACTGCCCGCGGTATCGGCCGGATCACGCGTGAAACGCGCATCGCGCGCTGCCGCGCGCGGCGGGACGAACTGGACACGGCTGGCCGGCACAGGCGGCGCCGGCGTGCGTGGCTCCAGGCCAGAGATCCCGCCCCCGGCGGCCAGGAGGCCGGCCAGGTACATTTCCCAGTCGCCGGCCGGATAAGACGCCAGCGCTTCCTCCGCCCAGTGCACCTGTTCCCCTTCGTCCACCAGGATATGCCGCAAGGCGTAAAGGGTCGGTGCGTCCGGATTGGCGAAGGTCTGAGCGCTGTGCCACTGATAGGCGCGCACCACTGCCGGCTTGATCACGCGGTAGATGCCTGCCAACAGGTCCCACTCTCCCGGCGCATTGATCGCTTCGGCCATCAGTGACTCCAACGGCTCATCGTTGGGCCGCTGGAAAACCGGCTTCTGCATCTCCCTGAGCCGCTGGTAGAGCAGTTGCACGTGCTGCGCGTCTTCCCAGAGAAAGCGGCCCATGGCCATCTTGAACTCCAACCGGGCCGTGGCAGGCAACCAGCCGGCCAGGATGCGCAACGTCTCGTATTCGACAAAGCGGTACCGGTTGAGGAGTTGCCGGTTCTGTTCGTAGTCGACCTGTTCTTGCACCTTGACCATCTGCATATGCATTTTCCCTCCAGTGCGGGTTCGCGCTTGACTGATACTACCAATAGGAGCCGTTGTCTGTCTGTTAACGCACAATTAGTGAGGGAATGAATTGATTAGATACCTGGAGTTGCCCAGGCAGCGTATGCCGAGCGCCTCCACCTTCTATGTGACCCTGCGCAAGATTGGTATCGAGGGCCTGGAGCGCCGCATCGGGGAGATGGGGACGAAAATGGAAGCCGAGAATCGGCCCAGCCAGACGCTGCGTGGGGCTGACGGAGGGCCTTTGCGGGGACTGGCGGTGGATGGGAAAGAGTTGCGCGGCGCGCTGGCGCACGGGGACAAGGAGATCCTGGTCAGCCTAGTCGGGCATGGCGATGGCCTGGTGATGGGTCAAGCTCGGGTCGATGTCAAGACCAATGAGATTACGGTGGTGCCCACACTGCTGGCCGGGCGGGATTTGCGAGGCGTAGTGATCACCACAGACGCCATGCATACCAAGCGAGCACTGGCTCAGCAAATTCTCGATCAAAACGGCGACTATATGATGATCGTCAAGAAGAATCAACCGCAACTCTGGGCGAACATCGACCTGTCGTTCCAGTCACCGCCCCTCTGCAAGGACGAAGAAGACCGGCTCAGCCATGTCGTGCACAACAAGGCGCATGGGCGGCAAGAAAAGCGCACGCTGGAGACCAGTGCTAGGTTGCGCGAGTACGTGGACTGGCCAGGCGGGCAGCAGGTGATGCGCCGGACTTATCATGCCGTTGATCTGCGCACCGGCGCGGTGGTGCACAAGGTCACTTACGGTATCACCAGTCTGAGTCGTACCCGAGCGCAGCCCAAGCACCTTGCCGCACTCCGGCGCGCTCACTGGACGATTGAGAACCGGGATCATTACGGGCGCGATGAAACCTTCGGCGAGGATCGCTGCCAACTGCAGTCCGGTCACTCTGCGCAGGCTCTGGCGGCCCTGCGCAAGGCTGTGCTCAACGTTCTGCGCTACCAGGGCTGGTCAAGCATCCCGGCCGCCATGCACCGCTACGGCTCTTCGCTGCATCAAGCGTTGCAGTTACTCGGCGCGGTAACACCTTGACAGTGCCGTACAACAGTTCGCCTTGTCTTTTGACATTTCGCCGGCCTCGTGGTATCCTCGCAGCGTGTAGACAAGACTGGCTTTCAGCATCCACGGCTTGTGTACAGCGCTCACTGCCGCGTGGCGGGAGCGCAGCCCCTAATTTGCGCTCAGGCCGACCGTCACCGAAAGCAGCGCGATGACCGCTATCTCAGCCAAAGTCCTCTCCGACTCCGACGTGGAGCGCATCCACGAGGTGTCGCTGCGCGTGCTCGAGGAAGTGGGAGTCGACGTGTGTCACGAGGCCATTCGGGCACGCCTCCTGCACATGGGCGCCAGGGCGGGCGCGACCAGCGCCCGTGTCTGCATACCCGCGGCCATGGTCGACGATGCGCTGGCAGCATGCCCACGCGAGATTGCGCTTGCCTCGGTCAGAGGGGAAACGTACGTGCTTGGCGCGGGAAAGAGGTTCTACAGCTCCTGCGTGGTCGATCCGTTCATGCTCGACTATCACGATGGCCAGCGCCCCCCTCGGCTGGCGGATTGCACAACCAATGCTCGCCTGGTGGACGCGCTGGACACGATCACCATGCCGTACAAGATGGACGTGGACTACGCTGAGGTGACCGGGCGGCAGGCGCTGTTGCAGAGCAACCTGGCCTTTATGTCCAACATGAGCAAGCACTACATCTGCGCCCCTCACAATGTGGCGGATGCCCGTATCTGGATGGAGATGAGCGAGATCATGGCCGGGGCGAGCCTCCACGAAAAGCCCATTGTCAGCGCCCTGATATCTCCCACTTCTCCGCTCACCTTCGACCAGACCGTGTTGGAGCTCGTGGAATGCCTGCTGCCGTACGGCATTCTCCTGATCATGCTGCCCTGCCCGCTCGCCGGGGCCACGGGGCCGTTCGCGCTGGCCGGCACGGTCGTTGATTTCAACGCTGAAAACCTCGCCACCATCGTCATCGTCCAAGCGCTGCGGCCCGGAGCTCCCCTGCTTTATCACAACGTAGCAATGGGGTTCGATATGCGGACCGCGCTTAGCTCCCTGGGTGGGCCAGAGAAGGCGCTGCTTGCCGTGGCCGGTGTCGATATGGCGCGGTTCTATGGTCTCCCTTCGGGGTGCGCCGGCACGGCCACTGATTCCGTCCGCTATGACCTGCAGAACGGCGCCGAGACCATGTCGCAGTTGCTGCTGGCAGCCGCCAGCCGGGCGGAGCTGATCACCGGCATCGGCTCGATCGGCAATGGCATGGCGACCTCTGCCGAGCAGATCGTGTTCGGCTGCGACATGATCGCCCTGGACGACTACCTGACGGCGGGCATCCGGGTGGACGACGAACGCCTGGCCTTCGCTGCCCTCGCGCGCGTCGGCCCCGGGTCCTCTTTCCTGGAAGATTCCAGCACGTTGCGGTTCTTGCGCTCGGATGAGCACTTCCATGCCAATTCGTTCGACGGGTCCGGTGCGCAGGGCGCGGGTCATGGGATGTACGAGAGTCTGCACGCCCGGGTCCAGCGGATTCTGGACAAGCATCGGCCGACTGTCGCGGCGGAGCGGGTGGAGGCCCTGGGGCAATACGTGCGCGGGCAGGCGGCGTTACAACATTAGCGCCGGACGGCGGTAGCGACACCGAATGTGAAGTTGGCCACGAGCCGCAAAGAACGTAAACACCTGCCCCGGCCCGCAGGGCGGAGTCGAGGCGGGCTTCAGCGGAGCGCAGCGGCGGTGCAGGGGCAAGCGCGGAGAAGCCCAAGGAAGGCTCTGAGCACGCTGTTTCGGTACGTTCAAGAAGGAGGGAACATGGAAGCAGCTTCCGTGACGAGCCGGGTCAGCCCGATCGTCACGACGGATCCCGGCCTGCTTGACCCGGCGGAAATCTTCGGCCACCTGCCGCCCAGGCGCAGCGGGGAAGTCGACCGGCGCTACATGGATGAGGTGTTGGACGACGGCTTCGGCAACCGAGAGTCAGCTCACATGGTAGGTCGCTTCGAGGCCGCTTTCGCCGAGAAGCTCGGCGCGCGCTTTGCCATCTCCCACAACTCGGGCACGGGCACCATGCTCTCGTGTCTACTGGCTGCCGGGGTTGGCCCCGGCGACGAGGTGATCGTCCCCTCGGCCACCATGGCTTCGACGGCGATGGTGGTGGTCCAGGCGGGCGCCGTGCCGGTCTTCGCGGACAGCGATCCCCAGACGTTCAACATCGATCCCAGGGATGTCGAGCGCAAGATCACCGAGCACACCCGGGCCATCATCCCCGTCTGCCTGTTCGGGCTGCCGGTCGATTTCGATGCCATCCTGGCGTCTGCCGCTCGCCACCATCTGACCGTGATCGAGGATGACGCCCAATGCTTCCTTGCGACTTATCGAGGCCGCCTGGCCGGGACCATCGGACGCGCAGCCAGCTTCAGCTTTCAGGGGTCCAAGCACATGACAAGCGGCGGCACCGGCGGCATGGTCATCACGGACGAGGAGGACTACGCGCGGAACATCCGCAAGGCCGCCATCCTGGGCTACAGCACCCTGGAAGCCCGCCCCGGGGCGACCATGATCCCGCGCGAGGTCAGGCAAGATTACACTTTCGAGCGCCATGATCGCTTCGGATACAACTTCCGTCTGTCGGCGCCCCAGGCCGCGCTGGGGCTGGCGCAACTGGAGCGCTTGGATTACCTTGTGGCGGCGCGCCGCTATATCGCTTCGCAGTACGAGCAGGTGATTCGCGAGGAGAAGTGCGTGTGGCTGATTCCGCCTCACGTGCCGGAAACCTGCACGCACTCTTACTGGTGCTATACTTGCACGCTGGACACCGAGTTGCTGGGCGTCGATTGGCGGAATTTCCGTGCGACTTTCATCGCGCACGGTGGGGACGGGCTCTACGGCCTGTGGGTCCCCGTCCACCTGGAGCCGGTGTTCCGGACGTTGTCCTTTTACGGTTCGCCCGATCGCGCTCCCAACCATGACCCACGCTACAAGGGCCAGGTCAAGAGTTATCAGGCCGGCGACTGCCCGCAAGTCGAAGCGTTCCGAAGCCGGCTGTGTCTGTTCAAGACTGGCATGCAATCGTTGGCCAAAATCGAGGTCCAGATGGATGCGCTACGTGCCACGATCCGCTCGTACGCCTGACTGGGCCGATTTGAGCCTCGAGCAGTTCGACCTGCTTATTCACAGATTCAGAGGAGGAAACAGTGACCGGCAAGTAAATCCGCTTGCGGAGGCTTGTGCCTGATGGGGGCCGGCCCGTCATCGTTGCCATGGACCACGGCCAGATTTTCGCGCCGATGCCAGGCCTGGTCGATTTCACGGCTACGGCGGAGCGCCTGAAGGAGGCCGATGGCGTGCTGATGGCGCCGCAGATGATCCGCTTCTCCGGCAACCTGTTCCTCGGCAAGGGCAGCCCCTCGCCGATCGCCCGTCTCAACTGAAACAGCATTCACCCCGAGCCATGGCATTATCGGGAGGCTCACATTGTGAAGGCGATATCCGCCGAATCGGCAGTCGCGGCAGGCGCCGAAGTGCTCCTGGCCGGCCTGGTGCTGCTGACCGGCAGCGAGGAACACGATGCGGGCAACCTCCGGCTGTTCAGCGTGTTCGCAGAGGAGTGCAGCCATCTGGGCATGCCGCTGATCGGTGAGGTGTTCCCGGTTGGGGGGATGCGGGAGCGGCCGGACGAGTTCCATGACTACGTCAGGAGAGCGTGCCGCATTGCCTGCGAGCTCGGCGCCGACGCCATCAAGACTATCTACACCGGCGAGCGCTTCGCCGAGGTCACCGAAGGTGTGCCCATCCCGGTGTTTGCGCTGGGCGCGGAGAAGTTCGATCGCCAGGTGGATGCGCTGAAGCTGGCGGCGAAGGCCGTAAAGGCCGGGGCTTCCGGTGTCGTGTTCGGGCGCAATCTGGTCCAGGGCCGTGCGACGCCGGATGAGGCCGCGGCAGAACACGGTCTCAGCGCATAGGCGTGTCCCGACGCCCACATGCGAGGCGACGGGCAGTGATTGCCGCCGGACGCTCCGGCGGCTCAGCACGTCTTACTTTTGCAATGGAGCAACGCGCTCCAGCCAGCACCATAACCAGGAGGCGAGGATGTCTGAGGGTTTCAAGTTCAAGATGGCCAAGTGGATGCCTTTTCAGGATCAGGAAGCCTGCGAGCGGGTTAGGGCGGTGAAGCGCGATGATTTCGCCAAGTCGCCCAGCCCTCACCTGAAGATTCGCATCCTGCGCGACGATGAGTTCCCGTTCCGCATGATCATGGACCAGTTCGGGCGCATCAAGGAGGCGGCCGAGCAGGGGCAGCGCCTGGTGCTTATCCTGCCACAGCCCGACCCGCTCTATGCCTGGCTGGCTTTCCTGTGCAACAAGTTTTGCGTCAGTTGCAAGAACCTCTACACCTTCAACATGGATGAGTACGCGGATATGGACGGGAGCATCGCGCCCGAGACGTGGCCCAACTCGTTCCTCTATAACATGAAATTGAATTTCTATGGCAAGCTGCTGCCCGAGCTGCGGCCACCCGAGTCGCAGATCCAGGGTCCGACCAACGAGAACTTCCCCGCGTACGGCAAGATGATCGCCGACCTGGGCGGCGCCGACGTGGTCTACGGCGGCATCGGCTGGTCCGGGCACGTCGCATATATCGAGCCGGGCTCCGAGGCGTTTGCGCCCTGCCTGATGGACGAATGGGTCAAGATCGGCCCGCGGATTGTGGAGCTGACCCCGTTCAGCATCCTGCAAAACTGCCTCGGGCCGGAGTTTGGCCAGAGCGGCGACTGGTCCAGCGTGCCGCCCAAGGGCGCCACGATTGGCCCCGCCGAGTATCTTGGCGCCAAGCTGCGCAGCTCATGGAATGGCTACCGCGTGGGCAATTCGATGGTTTCGTGGCAACGCTTTACGGTGCGATTGGCCTCGCACGGGCCGATCACACCTCTCGTCCCCTCCACGATGCTGCAGATGGCGCCCAGCGAGCTCTACCTGTCGGAGACGCTTGCCGCAGACATCACACCGCAGTCAGTCGAGAACTTCAGCTGGTACGCGTGACCCGAGGGAAGAACAGGAGGTGCCCAGCGCAACGCGGTCGGTTCGGTGTCGGCCTGTCACCGGCGCGGCTTCGCCCGCCAGCCGGTCAACCTTTCGTGAAGCGCTGCCTGGACTCTCAAATGAGTTGAGAGTCCTTGCGCAATCCAGAACAGGGGGTGAATCATGGGAGGGAAAGCCTTATCCAGGAGGGAGTTTCTGAAGGGAGCGGCAGGTGTCAGCCTGGGCGCGGCCGGCGTCGTGCTCGGGGCATGCGCTGCACCGGCCACGCCTGTGCCCGCCACAAGCGCACCAGCGCCTGTAGCGCCTGCGCCCACCACGGCCGCGGCAGCCACGACGGCGCCTGCGCCCACGACCGCGCCGGCAGCCACGACAGCGCCGGCGCCCACGACAGCGCCGGCACCGGCCGCCGCCGTGACCCTCGTTTACTGGGCCGAGCCACGCTTCCAGAACGTGCCCGGCAAGGAGGCGCAGACCAAGGAAATCGGCGACTACGAGCGCCTTTTGTCCACGAGCTACATGGCCAACAACAAGAGCGTCACCGTCAAGGCCGATGCCTTGGCCTGGGAAGACCTGGCGACCAAGGTGGCCGCGGCCATCGCCGCCGGCACGCCCCCTGACCTGCTCAAAGATTACCTGGGCCGCACGTCCTCGTACGCCTACCAGGACCTGCTGGAGCCGCTCGAGACCGCGCTCCCCAAGGAAGAGCTCGCGGACTACCTTCCGAGCCTGGTTCAGCTCTACACGATCAAGGGCCACCTGAGCGGCCTGCCGATCTATTACTGGCTGGAGGGCATGGTCATCAACAACGCCATCGTCAAGTCCGCCAATGCCACGGATATGGGACCCGCTGCAGACGGCACCTGGGACATTGCCAAATTCGAGCAGATGCTGAAGGCGCTGGCCATCAAGGACAAGCGCTGGCCGCTGGGCGTCCAGGTGTCTTCGGAGCAAGGGGACTATGCCAACCTGGGCTTCTTCTGGGCCAACGGCGCTGTGTTCTACAAGAACGGGGACTACAGCAAGACCTACTTCAACAGCCCCGAGGCTGTGGACACCCTCACCAAGTTCGTGAACTGGTATAAGGCAGGTTACATCGAGCCGGGCGTGGCAACCCTTGCCAACACCGACCTGGACAACATGTTGTTCCAGGGCCAGGTGGTGATGGAGGGCAACGGCCCGGGCTACATTCTGGTATTGGCCACAGCCAAGAGCCAGAACAAACTTACCGCCGACTGGGATCCGGCGTTCAGCCTCTACCCGAACAAGCCGGGCAGCCCCTCTGGCGGCATGGCTGCCGGACCTACCTCGGTGGTGATCTTCAAGCAGACGGACGCCGCCAAGCGGACGGCGGCGATCAGCTTCGCTCGCTTCCTCGTGGGTCCCGACCTGCAGAAGGAGTACGACGTCGTTTCGCAGCAGTATCCGACGCGCACCTCCGTCGGCGATCCATTCGCCGGCCAGACAGACGCCACGAGCAAGGCGCTCAGCGCGTTCACGGCATGGGCACAGAAATTCGGCGTGGCCGATATGGGGCTGGCTTCGCCGGCCTACGCCGAGGTGCGCGTGCAACTGCCGCCGCAACTGCAGGCGGCCTTCCTGGGCAAGAAGACGCCACAGCAGGCGCTCGCCGACTACGAGACGGCGGCGAACCAGATCCTGGCGAAGCACAAGAGCTAGCTGGCTCATCCGCCATTGCCCTGAGCCGCTTCCCCTCTCTCAAAGGGTGAGGGGAAGCGGCAGCTAAGGCCCCTCGCCCCCGCAGGCGAGAGGGTGCCATGGGTGAGGGAAGCGCCTGTCCCTCACCCCAACTCCTCTCGCCTACGGGGCGAGAGGAGGCGCTATTCTGAGGATAAGGCCATGCTAAGCACTCTACCGAGGCGGATTTGGGCCGCCCGCTGGGCCTACCTGTTTTTGCTCCCCGCCATGGTGCCTTTTTTTGTTTTCATTGTGCTCCCCATCCTCCAGGGACTTGGCCTTAGCCTGTACGACGCGCAGCTAGTGGCAAGGCAGTTCATCGGTTTTGACAACTTCGTCGCCCTGGCGAAGGATGAAGTGTTCAGGCAGGCGATTCTCAGTACGATCTACTTCGTGGTCGGCGTGGTGCCCATTACGGTAGCGATCGCCCTGCTGCTGGCGGTGACTGTTTTCCCGCTGAGCCAGGGCGTGCAGAGCTTCTTCCGCCTGGCCTTCTATCTGCCGGTCGTGGCATCCGGCGTCGTGCTCAGCATAGTGTGGCTCTACATTTACCACCCTACTTACGGCTTACTCAATTATCTCCTCAGCCTGGTAGGTATCCCGCGCGTCGAGTGGCTGGGCAGGACGGAAACTGCGCTGCCGTCCCTGGCGCTCGTCGTAGTCAGCTGGACCATCGGTCAGCCCCTGATCCTTTTTCTGGCCGGGCTGGGTGGCATTCCCCTGGATTTATACGACGCGGCCAGCATCGACGGGGCGGGCAGTTGGGCCAGGTTCTGGTACATCACGTTCCCACTGCTCAAGCCCACGACCCTCTTTAACCTGATCACACAGACTATTGGCGTGTTCCAGGTGTTCGTCGTGGTCCTCCTGATGACCAGGGGCGGTCCGATGAACACCACGCAGACCATCGTGTACCGCATTTATGAGACGGCATTCACTTTCTTCCATTTCGGATACGCGTCGGCCATGGGGGTCGTATTGCTGGTGATCGTGGGCCTCGTGGCGGTCGCGCAATTCCGGCTGCTGGGCCAGGAAGTGGAGTACTGAGCCATGAGCATCGAGATCGAGGTACCTCGCCAACGGTCGGAAACAGGGCAGCGCCGCAGTCAGCTCGGCACTCGCGTCCTGACGTGGCTGGCGGTGCTGGTCGCTTTCCTGGCGGCGCTGGCCTCGCTCTTGCCCCTCTACTGGATGCTCGTGGGCTCGTTCAAGATCGAAACCAACGCCATGTCGGTGCCGCCGGAGTTCTGGCCCTACGCCCCCACCATCCGGAACTGGAGTAAGCTGCTGTTCGGGGAAAGCCCCACGTGGCTCTGGTTACTCAACAGTCTGGTCGTTGCGATGGGCTCGGCAACCTGCGCCGTGCTGACCAGCGCGCTGGCTGGCTACGTCTTCGGTAAGAAGGTCTTCCCGGGCAAGACCTTCCTCTTCTGGCTGGTCATCATCACCATGATGCTGCCCAAACAGATCTCGCTCATCCCTCTCTTTCTCCTGATGCGGAATCTGAAGTGGATTAACAGTTACCAGGGCCTGATTGCGCCTGCGGTAGCGTATCCATTCGGCATCTTCCTGATCAAGCAATACATGCCGACCATCCCGAACGAGCTGATGAACGCCGCGCGCATCGACGGCGCGGACGAAATCCAGATCTTCACCAAGATAATCCTGCCGCTGGCCAAGCCCGCGGTGGGAGCACTGGCCATCTTCTCGTTCGTCAACGCATGGAACGATTACCTGTGGCAGCTGATCATGACCAACGATCGGGCCATGTTCACGCTGCCGGTCGGCGTTTCCAAGTTGATCAGCCAGTTGTCGAACTACGACCTGGGCCTCGCCATGGCCGGCGCGACTTTTGCCTTTCTGCCGATGTTAATCGTGTTCCTGGTATTCCAGGATTACTTTGTTAAGGGCATCACCATGGGTTCTATCAAGGGCTAGCCACCGGGGAGGGTGCACTTCATGGCTCCATCGCGCACGGAAAAGCTGGTAGGTATTGTCGTTTCGCTCCCTACTTTCACGGATACCGACCATAAGGTGCTGCTGGAACCGCTGCGGAAACATGTCCGCTGGCCGGTAGAAAAGGGCCTGCGGACAGGATCGGCCGTACTTATGGGCGCGGCCGGGCTCGGGGAGGGCTACTTCCTGAGCTATGAAGAGTACTGCGGGATCGTAGACGTGTTGGCGGAGGCAGCCGAGGGAAAGGTACCCACCATGGCCGGCACCTTCGAGCTGAGCGCCCGCGAGGCGGCCAGGAAGGCGCCTATGCAGCCCAGGCCGGCATCGATTTCGTGCAAGTTGCGCTCCCGCACTACATGGTCCCATCCGAGCAAGACGTGCTCAATCACTTCCGCGACATCAACGACACGGCCGACATCGGCAGCATGGCATACAACATCCCGTGGGCCATGCCCGATCGCGGCTTCGACCTCACGAGCAGAGTCCTGGAGCGATTCTGCGAGTTACCGAACGCAGTCGGGGTCAAGTGGTCTTCCAACAATATCTACCCCTATCTGCGCATGCTGCGGTGGTTCGGCCACCGCTTGAAGTTCATCGACCGATCCGCAGCTGGCCACGGTCCATCCCGAGCAGCAAAGCTGGGTGGGCATGGGCGAGGGGCCGACGGCCCGCCTGAAGCTGCTGGGGCTGGATTCGGGCCTCTTCTTCCCGGCGCAGGCTCCCATGCCGCAAAGCTACGAGGACGCCAGCTGGCAGAGCAGCAAAGACATCGGCATCCTGGAATACGTGGAGTGGAGCCCCGACATGATCGGCGGCCCGGTTCGCCGAGTTGAAAGGTAATTGGAGGATACACAGATGATCGTGACGCATTTGACCCATGCGAGGGAGCAGATGGCGCTGACGCCGGGGATGCGGAAGGCCCTCGACTTCCTCAACGATGCAAGTGGCAAAGAGTTGCCGGACGGCAGGGTCGAGCTGGACGGCAACAGGGTTTTCGCCCTCGTCCAGTCGTACCAGACGCTGCCTGCGGGCGATGAAGTGCTGTTTGAGGCGCACCGCGATTATATTGACGTGCAGTACGTCGCGCGCGGCCGGGAGATCATGGGGTGGGCGCCGGCAGAGCAACTGGCGAGCCGGGTTGCCTATGATCCGGCAAACGAGGCCTGGCTTGCGACGTTGCCGGCTCAGGTGGCCACCTTCGTCCGGCTGGAGGCCGGTTACATTGCGGTCCTGCACCCGGCCGATGCGCACGCTCCCCGGCTGGCCGCGGGCGCTCCTGCGGGCGTCAAGAAAATCGTGGTCAAAGTGGCAGTGGCAACGGATAAGAGCAGCGGACATGCCTAGCATACAGGAGCTCTTCGATCTAAGCGGGAAAGTTGCCGTCGTGCCCGGCGGCGCGGGGCTGCTGGGTTACCAGATGGCGACCGCGCTGGCAGAGGCCGGGGCGAACGTGGTGCTCGCAGGCAGGCGCCTGGAGCTGGCCCAGGCGAAGGCTGAGGAGTTGTGCCGGTTCCGAGATATGATGGCGTTGAGCTTGGACGCGGAGGATTACAGCTCCGTCACGGCTATGGCCAACGCCGTGCTGGCCCGGTTCGGGCACATCGACGTGCTGGTCAACAGCATCGCCGGCGCAAGCAGCTACACGCCCGAGGATTTTCCACCCGACGAGTGGGATAAGACGATTCACGCCACCCTCAGCTCCGTCTTCTACCTATGCCAGGTGGTGGGGCGGCAGATGCTCAAGCAGGGCCACGGCAGCATCATCAACATCGCTTCGATCTACGGCATTGTCGTGCCCTATGAGCACATCTACGAGGGCAGCGAGGTCCCGCCCAATCCAATCGCCTATGGCACGGCCAAAGCCGGCTTGATCCAGATGACTCGGTACCTTGCGACCTCGTGGGGGGACCGGGGCGTGCGCGTCAACGCCATCAGTCCCGGCGGTTTCTGGCAGCCGGGCCAGCAGCCGAAGTTCGCGGCCAACTACGAGAAGATGTCGCCGGACGGGCGCTCCGGCAACGATAGCGATCTCAAGGGCGCCGTGGTCTACCTGGCCAGCGACGCTTCCGCCCACGTGATCGGGCAAATCTTACAGGTGGACGGAGGATGGACTCTCTGGTGATGGGACAAAAGGAGCGATTGACATTAACTACCGGCGTTTGGGGCAGACGGGCCTGGAGGTTTCCGAGATCAGGCTGGGCACGGTAGAGCTCGGCCTGGACTATGGTGTGCCGGTGGCGGGAGAACACCTGCGTCCCTCTGAAGAGAGCGCGGCGCACCTGCTCAATCGTGCGCTTGACTTGGGCGTGAACTGCATCGATACGGCGCGGGCCTATGGCACAAGCCATGAGATTATCGGGTGGTCGCTTAAGGGACTTCGCAGCGAGTACATCATCGCCAGCAAGATCGCCATCAACGACGACGGCCTGACCGACGAGGAGCTGCGGAAGCGGGTGGGGGCGTCGATCGCCGAAAGCCTGCGCGCGCTGCAGACCGACGTCATCGACGTGTTGCAGATCCACAGCGCCCCGGCGGATTAGATCCGCCGGGGCCGAGTCGTGGAGGCCATGTCTGTGTACCAACCCGGAAATCGCGGCCGCGATCTGCCGGCACGCCCAGGATTACTACTTCTAGCGCGCCCGATGTGCCATCGAGGCGGCCAAAAGATGGGTTTCAAGACGTGTTACCACTCGTGCGGCTCGACCGAGCCGATCATCCCCGACCTGATCGAGATGGGGTTGGACGTCCTCGACCCTCTGCAGCCGGGAGCAGCAGGGATGCAGCCTGAACCGCTTTTTGCGGCTTTCGGCGACCGGCTGTCTTTCCACGGCGGCATCGACGAGGTGGGGCTGCTGCCGCATGCGAGCGCCGACGAGGTCTACCAGGAGACCACCCGCGTGATCGATATTCTCGGGCGCAACGGACGCTACATCGTGTCCGCTTCGCACGCGGTGCAGGGGGATACACCGGTTGCCAACGTGCTGGCGATGTTCGATGCAGCCCGGGACTATTGCTGGAGTTAGCCTTTCAAGGGGGATGACATGTCAAACCGAACCGGGCAGGAGTTGTATAGGTGAGCGAAGACGAGGATCCCCGGCGGCGTCCAGCTATTGTCCAAGTGCCCGGAGCAGTTCGTGCCTGAGAACTGGCCGGCTTACTATAGCCGTGCGAAAGGCGCCCGGGTGTGGGACCTGGACGACAACATGTACTACGACATGAGCTACAATGGCATCGCCACCTGCCTCCTCGGCGCGGCGGACCCCGACGTCGAGGAGGCCGTCATCGCAGCCGTCCGAGCCGGCTCGATGTCAACCCTCAATCCGCCGGAAGAAGTGGAGTTAGCCGAACTGCTCTGCGAGCTGCATCCCTGGGCGCAAATGGTGCGTTACGCCCGCTGCGGCGGCGAGTCGATGGCGATCGCGGTGCGTATCGCCCGCGCGCACACCGGGCGCGACCGGGTAGCCTTCTGCGGGTATCACGGCTGGCACGACTGGTACCTGGCGGCCAACCTGGCCGAGGACCACGCGCTGGACGGCCATCTACTGCCCGGCCTCGCGCCCTCCGGCGTACCGCGCGGGTTGATGGGGACCGCGCTGCCGTTCCGTTACAACCACCTCGAGGACCTGGAAGCCATCGTGGCGAAGCGCGGCGACGAGCTGGCGGCGGTGGTCATGGAACCGATCCGCAACCTGGAACCTGTGCCCGGCTTCCTGAAAGGGGTCCGCCAGATCTGTAACCGCAGACGTGATGCAGTCGTGCGCAGAGCACGTTCATCAGCAGCACCTACTGGACGGAGCGCATCGGACCCGCGGCCGCGCTGGCGACGATTGCCAAGCATCGGCGCTGCAACGTGCCCCAGCACCTGCAGCGCATCGGTATGATGGTGCGCGACGGCTGGCGTATTGCAGCCGAGCGCACGGGCCTGCCCACCCAGATCGGCGGGCTTGTGCCGATGAGCAGCTTTGCCATTCAGCACCCGCTGGCCCAGGCCGCGAGCACGCTGTTTACGCAGATCATGTTGCACAAGGGATATCTGGCGACGAAAGCGTTCAACACCACGCTCGCCCACGATGACCAGATCATCGATGAATATCTCCAGGCCACGGAAGGGGCCTTCGAGATCATGGCGCGCACGTTGGTGAAAGGGAACGTCGCTGATCTGCTCGAAGGACCGGTGGCCCACACGGGCTTTGCCCGCCTGTCCTTACGCCGTCATCTCAACGCCGGCGGGCGCCTGGACGCGCAGCCCGTCGCGTGAGATGTGCTGGGCAACCTGTTCAGCGCCGAATGAAGCGCTTCGGCTATCTCAACTGGCGCGTCTGAGCGCGAATCTGGATCGGAGGGGGAGCACATGGACCGGCAGGCATTTGCGCACGAGACCTGTGTGAAGCATCGTGATGAGATCATCCAGGTGATGCAAGACCTGGTGCGCATCCCCTCGCAAAACACGCCACCCGGCGGCGAGGAGGGGCGATGCCAGGCGTACATCGCCGGCTACCTCCGGCAGGCGGGGCTGGCGGCCGATGTTTATGAGCCGGACCAGGTTCCGGGGCTGGTGCAACACGAGGCGTTCTGGCCCGGGCGCGACTATCGGGCGCGTCCCAACGTGTCGTCGCTGATGCCGGGCTGTGGCGGGGGCAGATCGTTGCTGATAACCGGCCACTGCGACACCGTGCCTCAGGCTGAAGGCAACTGGACCAAGGCTCCTCTGGGCGGCGAGATCGACCACGGGCGGCTTTATGGGTTGGGCAGCATTGACATGAAGGGGCCGCTGGCTGCGCTGCTGGTCTTGTTCAAAGCCGTGGCGGAGAGCGGAATCGCGCTGGGCGGGGCGCTGGCCTTCGAGAGCGTGGTGGACGAGGAGTTTGGAGGCGTCAACGGCACCATCGCCGGGCGCCTGCGCAACGGTCCGATGGACGGCGCCGTGATCGCCGAGGGAACCAACCTGCAGATCTACCCCGCGGCCCGCGGGCTGTTGATCTCCAACCTCGCGTTTCGCAGCGCGCCGGGAATCTGGCCTGCTGTGGGTCCGACGGAGGCGAGCAACCAGCGCGCCAACGTGATCGAGCAGATAGGCATCCTCCTAAGTCACCTTGACGAGCTGCGGGCCATGCGGCGCGCCCATCCCGTTCATCCGCTCTACAGCTCCTACCCGGACCCGGCTCCGTTGGAGGTGACCAAGGTTTACGCCGGCGGTTGGGGAAGCCAGGTGCCCGTGACCATCCCGGCGCAGGGTCTTATCGAGCTGATCGTGGAGGCGCTGCCAGGGGAAGATCGCGCCGGCGTGCTGAACGATCAGGAGCAGTGCCTGGCGAGCGTCATCGAGCGGAACAAAGCCGCCTTTGCCACGCCACCTGAGACCCGTTTCCACATCCGGTGGATGCCACCCACCGCCATGGATCCCGTCCATCCACTCGTCGCCACGCTAGCCGGCAGCGTGCAGCGGGTCACGGGCACACGGCCGCCGATCGCCGGCGCGCCGTACGCGTGTGACCTGTTCGCGCTGCAGCGGATCTTCAACATGTCGGCGGTGGTTTTCGGCCCGAGCGGCGGCAACGCGCATGCCGCCGACGAGTACCTGGAGCTGGACAGCCTTTTCACCTTCTGGGAGTGCCTGCTGTGCTTCGTGCTCGATTGGTGCGGCGTGGCGGAGTGACGGCATGCCCGGCGTGCGAGAGCAATGGAGGCGCTCGCTGCGCGCGGCGAGGTCATGGTCGGCCGAGGCGACGTGCTGAGGCGCTGCGCGGCCAGGGAACGTTCGGCGGCGGGGCGGCGAATGGCTGACGATCTGCTGATCAGGCGCCTGGCTCCCGGCGAGGATTGCCCCTGGAATCTGCTCCTCCTGGCCGATCCATCGCGCGAAGAGGTCGAGGCCTACCTCACCCGCGGGCACTGCTACCTGGGGCTGGCGGGCGGGCAGGTGGTGGGAGAATTCGTGCTGCTCGAGACGGCGCCGCAGAGCTACGAGCTAATGAACGTCGCCCTCATCGAGAGTTGCCAGGGACGGGGCTGGGGCAAACGGCTGGTCGAGGCAGCCATCGGCGAGGCCCGCCGCATGGGAGCCGCGAGGCTTGCCGTCTGCACCGGCAATTCGAGCCTGACCCAACTGGCGGTGTACCAGAAGTGCGGCTTCCGCATCGTCGGCGTCGAGCGCGACTATTACCAGCAGCGCTACGCCGAGGAAATCGTTGAGAACGGGATTCGGTGCCTTGACAGGATCCGCCTTGAGCGATCACTTGAGGAATGAACGATGGCTATGACACAGCACGACCGCATCATGGCGGTCTACCGCGGCGAAACCCCAGACGTAGTGCCGTACATGCTCGACCTGTCTCACTGGTTCTATCACAAGAACCGGCTGCCATGGGACCTGAGTGTGAGCTACGACGCGCCCGAGTACGACTTGATCGCCTACCACAGGAGCTTTGGTGCGGGGTTCTACATGCCAAACCTCGGCTCTTTCTACGACGCCGCCTACGGCGCCGACGTCTCCTCGGAGGTATACAAGGAGTGGCACGGCGATACTGAGGAAATTGTCTGGCGGCTGACCACCCCGCTGGGCAGCATCGAGCGCCGGCGCAGGTGGGAGGAAAACTCTTATTCGTGGGCCATTACCCGCTGGGGCGTGCGCAGCGAGCAAGACCTGCGCGTGCTCGGCTATGCCCTGGGCTCGCTCACCTTCAAGGCCAAATGGGATCGTTACCTGGCCTGGAAAGAAGCGGTCGGCGATGCCGGCGTGGTGTATCTGAGTGCCGGGTACAGCGCCATGGGACAGTTGCTACACTACTGGCTCGGCGTCACGGGCACCGTTTACGGGGCCGCCGATTTGCCGCAGACGCTGCATGAGGTCGTAGACCAGATCAATGCCACCAACCTCAGGCTGGTCGACTTGCTGGCGACCTCGCCGGCGGACATCGTCATCATGGGCGACAATTTCTCGAGCAACATCCAGCCGCCGCGCTTCTTCGCGCAATGGTCGCGGCCCTACTACACGCAGGCGGTTCGCCGGCTCCACGCCGCGGGCAAGTGCGTGGCCGTGCACATCGACGGCAAGCTGCGCGGCGCAATCGCAATGATCCGCGACACCGGCGCCGACTGCGGCGACGCAATCACCCCGGCACCGATGGGCGATCTCACAGCGGAACAGTGCCGGCAGGAAGCGGGGCCGAGCTTTATCCTTTCGGGCGGAGTGCCCCCGAACCTCTGGCTGCCCGAGGTCGATGTCGATGACTTCAAAAAGGCCGTGCTGGCCTGGCTCGCGCTGAAGCGGTATGGGCCGTGCCTGATCGCCAACGCCGGCGACCAGGTCCCGCCGCACGCCGCCGAGGAAAGGATCGCGATCATGCGCGACCTCGTGGAGGAGCATGGTCGCTATTAGGTGCCCGTTCATAGGAGCGTGAAAATGATCACCCCAACTGCCGGTTTCATCGTGTACGGCGTGCACAAGGATGGCCTGCAAGATCCCATGGGCGTGCCGTTCATCGACGACGCGCTCATCGCCCAGGGGAAGCAGGCGCTGCGCGATGCTGGCCTGTGCCTGGTCGAGCATGACACCGTCATCGCCACGAAGGAAGAGGCGCGAGCGGCGCTCAAGCGCATGAAAGATGACGACAGCGTCGACTGCGTGGTCCTGTTTTCCGGAACCTGGGTCTGGGCGGCCCATCTCGTCGCCGCCTTGCGCGACTACGCCCTCACCGGCAAAGGATTGCTGATCTGGACGCACCCGGGATCGCAGGGCTGGCGCCCGGTGGGCGGGCTCGTGCTGCACGGTGCGCTGCTGGAAGTGGGCATCGTGCACAAATTCGTCTACGGGGCTGCCACCGACCCGGCCGAGATCGCCCGCATCGTCGGATTTTGTCGTGCCGCGCACTTGAAGCATTGGCTCAACATGTCGACCATCGGCACCTTTGGAGGGCGCGGGATGGGGCAGACCTGCGGCGCCGCCGATCCCTCGCAGTGGATGCGCATCTTCGGCATAGACATTGATTCCCGCGACACCACGGAGCTGATCCGAACGGCGGAAGGCATCGACGCGGCGGAGATCGCAGCCTTGCAGCCACGTCTCGCCGCGCTGTTTGGCCGCGCGCCGGATCAGAACGTGGTCAACGAGCGCTCGATGCGGCTGTACCTGGCCATCAGGAAGATCGTCGAGAAGGAGAAGTGGAGCTTCTACACGATCCAGTCGTTCCCGGGACTGGGCGACGACTATGCTGCGACCTGCTTCGCCCAAAGCATGATGCTGGAGGACGGGTGGGGCGCGTCCACGCTCGGCGATTTCAACACGGCCCTCACGGTGCTGCTGTTGACAATGCTGAGCGCGGACCCGGTGTACTACGGCGACCTGCAACACATCGACAAGGGCACGAAGGAGATCAAGATCATCGGCGATGGCGCCTGCCCGCCGTCGCTCGCCGGCAAGCTGGGGCCGGCGATCTTCGCCGAACACGGTATTCCCACGGAGGGTCAGGCCGGCGGGCTCTCGATCAAGCTGGTGTGCAAGGTGGGCGAAGGCGTGCTGGCGCGTCTCGGCCGCGTGGACGGCGAGTTCAACATGGTCATCGCTCGTTGCACGGTCTTCGAACCCCCCGCCGACCAGTTGGCGGCGCGCCAGCTCGAGTGCGGCATCCCATTCTGGCCGCACGGTTTCGTCACCGTCCACGCCGACATCGACGACATGCTGCAGCATTGGACGAACGAATATGCCTGCCTGGGCTACGGGGAGCATCTCTTCGATGCCCTGGTAGACTTCTGCCACCTGACCGGCATCAAGCCGATCCTGCCCTGAGGGAGCGAAAGCGTATGCGGATTGGCAGCCAGGAGTATACCCAGGCCGAGATACTGCGCCGGGCCGGGAATGTCGCCCAGATCGGGGGCACGCGTCACTGTGTGCTGACCGAGGGCCGTGCCAACGGGATCTCAGCCGTCGACTTCGATACCGGCGCCGGGCTGCGCTTCACAGTCCTGCCGGACAGGGGCATGGACGTCGCCGGGGCAACGTTCAACGGGACCAATCTGGTGTATCTCACCCCCAACGGCGAGGTTCACGCCGCCTACTATGAGCCGCAAGGGCTCGGCTGGCTGCGCACCTTCTTCGGCGGCTTGCTCACGACCTGCGGCCTGACTTACTTTGGGGCGGCGGGCAAAGACGGCGATGAAGAGCTGGGCCTGCACGGGCGCTATGCGACCACCCCCGCGCGACGCGTCTGCGACCTCTCGCGTTGGACGGCGGATGAGTACCTGCTGGAGGTGACCGGGGTGGTGGAGGAGTCTGCCCTCTTTGGCCACAGGCTGCGCCTGACCCGCACCATCTCGGCCCAGGTTGGGGGCAAATCCTTGCGCATCCACGACACCGTCGTGAACACCGGCTACCGCGCCTCGCCGTTCACGATCCTCTACCATATCAACTTCGGCTTCCCGCTGCTCGACGCGGGCGCGAGGGTGCTCGTGAGCGCCGTTCAGAGCACGCCGCACGACGCGCGCTCGGCGGCGGGCCAGGACGAGATGCTGCGATTCTCGGCGCCGGTCCCGGGCTATCAGGAGCAGAACTTCACGCACGGTATGGGCGGCGACGCCGAAGGCAGCGCCCATGCCGCGCTGATCAACCCCGAGCTGCGCGGCGGCCTCGGCGTTTACATTCGCTTCGACGCTCAGGCGCTGCCATACCTCAACGAGTGGAAGATGATGGGCGAAGGCGACTATGTGGCGGCCCTGGAGCCGTGCAATGCGCCCTGTTTGAACCGCGGCGTTCTACGCGAAAGGGGCCTCCTGCCTTTCCTGCAGCCGGGCGAGGTCAAGGAGATCAGCCTCGAGATCAGGGTGTTGGAAGGCGAGACAGAGATAGCTGCGTTCGAGGCGCAGGTCGTCGCCTTCACCGGCGTGCCGAGGTAGGCGATGCGCATCGTCAATCGGGGCATGATCTACAACGCTCGGAGCGCACCGCCCGAGGCGCGGTTTGCCACTTTTCCCGCACCGGCTCGCCTGGAGGACGGCACGCTGGTCTCCAGCTTCCGGATAGGTAGCTCCAAGGACTCGGCCGACGAAGACAGCCGCGTGATGACCAGCGATGACGAAGGCGCGACGTGGCAGACGGCCTTCCCAGGCTTTGGCGACGTGCCCCCCGGCCGCGGCCGCATCCGCTGCCTGGGGGTCACCGCTGCGCCAGAGGGCGAGCTGCTCGGCGCCCTGGGGTGGATCGACCGTTCCGACCCGTCGCTTCCGCTCTTCAATCCGAAAACGGAAGGGATCCTGCCCACAAGGATGCTTTTTGCCGCGTCCCGCGACCGCCGGCGCTCGTGGACTCGGGCACGCGAGCTCTCGCTCCTGCCGCACACCGGTAATGCGCTCACCGGCTACATTCTGGTCCTGCGAGACGGCGCGCTCGCCTTGCCCTAGAGGCCTGGAAAGAATACGACGACACAGCCCCGGGCAGGCACCCGGCCTCCCTCCGCATCTCCCGGAATGGGGGCGCTACCTCGCCCGAGCTGGCGATCCTTGCCCACGATCCACAAGGGCGGATCCTCTACTGGGACAAGCCGCTGAGCGTGGACCCGGGGACAGGCGCGCTGATCGCCAGGTTCTGGACGCACGACTGGCAGGCCGGGCGCGACCTCGAGATCCACATCGCCACGGGTTCGCCCGACGGGCGGAGTTGGCGCGAGCCGGCGCCGACCGGCATCGCGGGGCAGATCTGCGCGCCCCTGGCGCTCGGCGGTGGGCGCATCTTCGCGGCTTACCTGCATCGCCATCCCATGCCGAGCCTGAGCGCCGTCCTAAGCGACGATTATGGCCAGAGCTGGACAGCAGCCTCGGAGCTGGTCTTCTACGAAAAACGTCGCGGCGGCCAGGAGTCAGGCATGGGAGGCGATGCTGCCGACGGGGAGGCTCAGCGGCGCGACTTCGCTGACTACTGGGCCGACATGAGCATTTGGACGTTCGGCCACCCCGCTCCGGCCCTGCTGCCCGGCGGTGACGTGATGGTCGCCTTCTACGCAGGCGACGAGCCGGCGATGGGCATCCAATGGGTGCGGATCGCCCTGGACACTCGTGGAGAAAGCTGAGGCAAGGATGAAAGTACAGCAACACCTGCGCCGCGAAGACCTGGTAGGCAAGGTCATCGACGCGCACTCTCACATCGGGATCGCGCTGCGCGAGGCAGCGCAGATCAATTACCCCTACTGCTCCTGCGCCGAGGACCTGGCCTACCGGCAGAAGGCCAACGGTGTTGATTTTGGCGTCGTCTTTCCGATATCCCCGGCGCTGTACTACGATCTGCCAACAATCATCGAGACGGGAGAGCTGCGCCCGGCTGCCCGGCCGATCTCGCGCGTGCCCTACGAGCGAGAAAACCGGCTGCTGCTGACCGACGTTTACAACTTCTGCCCCGAGCACAGCCACCGTTTTCTGCCCTTTGTCTCGGTCGATCCGGGCCGGCTAATCGACGAGCAGATCGCGAGTCTGGAAGAGCTGGAGCGGGAGTTCCCGATCTACGGCATCAAGATCCACCCACTGATGTGCCAGTCGAAGGCGCTCGCTCTGCTCGACGTCGGTAAGCCCCTCATGGCTTTCTTCGCAGAGCGTAACTGGCCCATTCTCTTCCACGCCTCGACGGATCCCACCGATCCATTCTCGCAGGCCGCCGACATACTTCAGGTCATCGAGCGCTATCCGGAGATGCGTTTCTGCATGGCCCATTGCGTCGGCTGCCATCGCGAGTCGCTGGACCGGGCGGCGGCGTGCCCCAACGCGTGGGTAGACACAGCGGCGCTGAAGATCCAGGTCGACTTGTTCCGGGCCGAGAAGTCCCCCGCCATGCTGGACCTGGACTACAGCGACCACACGCGCGTCTTCCAGGCGCTGGTGGACCTTTACCCGAAGACAATGCTTTGGGCCAGCGATTCGCCCTACTACAGCTACATCACGCGCCGGATGCAGGCGCCGGGAGTCTATCGCGAGTTCAGGTTGAAGGGCACTTACGAGCAGGAAAAGGCCGCGTATGACGCGCTCTCGCCTGCGCAGCAGGCGCAGGTCGGCGAGAATACCGTTCGTTTCCTCTTTGGATCGTGACGGGCGCCCTTCGCAAGCGGCAGCAGACGCAGCCTCTCGCGAAGGACCGGCAGGAGAGATGATGATCGATAAGCACATCCGCCGGGCAGACCTGGTGGGCAAAACGATCGACATCCATTCGCATGTGGGCATCCAGGAACGGGTGGCGGCGCAGATCGGTTTTCCCTACTGCTCCAGCGTAGAGGACCTGGCTTACCGCCAGAAAGCCAACGGCGTGGATGCCGGCGTGGTGTTTCCAACCGGGCCGGCCCTGTACTTTGATCTGCCCGAATTCGTCGAGAGCGGGCGCCTGACCCGCGCTGCCAGGCCGATCTCGAAAGCGCCCTATGAGCGCGAGAACCGGCTGGTCCTGACCGACGTTTTTCGCTTCTGCCCCGAGCACAGCGCACGCTTCCTGCCTTTCGTCTCGGTGAACCCGGGGCGGGAGGTCAAGCAACAGATTGCGGTGCTGCGTGAGCTGGAGCAGGAATTCCCGATCTATGGCATCAAGATCGCGCCGATCGCCTGCCAATCCAAAGTAACCGAGCTTCTCGGGCCGGGCGAGTCATTCTTCAAATTCTTCGCCGAGCGCAACTGGCCGATCCTGTTCCATGTGGCCGTCAGCCAGGGCGAGGAGTTCTCCCAGGCGGCGGATACCTTCAGGGTCATCCAGCGCCACCCCGAGCTTCGCTACTGCCTGGCGCACTGTATCGGGCTGCATCACGCCTTCCTGGAGCGCGCCGACGCCCTGCCGAACGTCTGGGTGGATACCTCGGCGCTCAAGATCCAGGTCGAGCTGGCGTTCCAGGATAGCCCGCTGATGGCCTTTCCACCCGAGCGCTTTGCCTGCGACCTGTCCGACCACGTCAAGGTCATGCAGGCGCTGGTGGCCCGCTTCCCGGAAACGATCATCTGGGGCACAGATTCGCCCTACCATAGCTACATCACGCGCCGCCTGCAGGGCGAGGGGGTCTACGCCGAGTTCCGGCTCAAGGGAACGTACGAACAGGAGAAGGCCGCCCTGGACGCGCTCACGGACGCGCAGCGCTTGCAGAACAACGCCAACGCGCTCGAGTTCTTGTTCGGGCGACGCGAAGATGCGACGGAGCCGAAATGAACTCGAAGGAACGCTTACAGAAGGCGATCGCGGGGCGCCCCACGGATGTCCCCGCCGTCGCCCCCCAATACCTGAGCCTCTACCTGGACGAGCACTGCAGAAGGTTGTACGAGGCTGTTTACGTCCGCAAGCTAGCGAGCGCAGCCGAAGCGGTGCACCGGGTAGACCACGCCGAAGACTCGCGCCTGCGCGCGGAAGCGATCCTGGGCGCCTACGACGTCTTTAGCGAGCAACCTGACTGGATCCATACCGTGCCCGGCGAATCTCGTGCCTGGGCCCAGAAGGGCGAGATCCACCTTGCCGACGGCCGGTGCACGTACGTGGATCGGGCGAGCGGTGAAGCGACGAGCCTGCAGGAGGCCAATTGCCTCCTGCTGCCGACGTCGATGCGCCACGCCTGCCGCGTCCCTACCTCGCGCACCGACGTCTGGGATGAAACGGCCGGGCTACGGACTCGTGCGGACATCGACGCCCTCTGCCCCGTCCGTACGGCCGACGAGCTGGACCGCGACGGCGTCTTTGAGGTCACCCGCGGCCTTGCGCAGGCGGCTGGCGATCGGGTATCGATTTCGTGTATCGCCCCCACGCCATTCTGGTCCACCTATGGCCTGCTTGGCTTTCAGGGGATGATGGTCATGATGCGCGAGAGCCCCGGCCTCTTCTGCTATTTGATGGAGCGGCGGCACCGGCAGCACTGGGAGACCCTCAAGGGGCTTGCGCGTGCCGGCGTGGACACGGTCTGGGTTGAGGAATGCCTGTCGTCGGCCGACCTGATCTCGCCCGGCGACTACGAGCGGTTCGCGTTCTCGACGACGCAGCGCTTCATCCAAGATGCTAACGAGCTTGGCCTGACCGTCATTCTGTACTATTGTGGCGACGTCATGCCGCGCCTGCCGTGGCTGAAGCGCCTGGGGATGGCCGCCCTGGCGGTCGAAGAGAGCAAGAAGGCTTTCGCCGTGGACATCGGCGAGGTCATCAAGCGGGCCGGCGATGTCTGCTGCATCTTTGGCAACGTGGATTCGATCCACGTGGTGCACGAGGGCTCGGCGGAAACCCTGGCAGCCGATGTGGACCGGCAGCTCCGCCTGGGCGCCCTGGCGCGGGGCTTTGTCCTCTGTCAGGGAAGCCCGTTCCCCCTGGAAACCGATCCGAAGAAGATCGATTTGCTTATACGGTATGCGCGGCGCAATTCATCCCTATCCTACCAAGGAGCCAGTCATGAGAAGAAGTAAGGTGTTAGCCAAGCTACGCAGCGGGCAGTTTGCGCGTATGGCGGCCACGGGGCATTTCTTGCCCTTCTTTGTCGGGTACGCCTCCCGACTCAACTACGACGGCATCTGGTTTGACCTGGAGCACCGGACCATGGACGATCGCGAGGTCCAGGCCTTCGTGGCGGCGTGCTACTACAACGACATCGATTGCATGATCCGCCCGCCGACGACCGGCCGCACGCACCTCTACCACTACTTGGAGGATGGCGCGGCCGGCTTCATGATCCCGTTTGTCTCCACGCCGGCCATCGCCCGCGACATCGTGCAGGCCGTCAAGTTCCCGCCACTGGGCGACCGGGGCGTCGACGGAGCCGGCATGGACGCGGGCTATGGCGTTGAAGCCTGGAAGCCGGACAGCACCTACTTTGGGGACGCCAACCGGGAAACGTTCGTCGTGGCCCAGATCGAGACGCCGGAGGCGGTCGACAACATCGAAGCGATCGCCACCGTGGAGGGCCTCGACCTGCTCTTCATCGGGCCCACCGATCTGGGGTGTCGGCTCAAGGCCATGGGCAGCAGCATGACGCTGAATGAAGTCGTCGACCGCGTGTCCGCCGTGGCGCGCGCCAACGGCAAGGCCTGGGGCATCACGGCCGGATCGGTGGACGAACTGGCCCGTTACCGCCGACTGGGGGCGCAGATGATCCCCTGGGGCGGAGATTTCGCGCTTGTCGGCGTGCTCACGCGTTGCAGCGATGAGCTCGACGGCGTGCTGGCCGGGGAATAGCCGGACCTCGACTGGAGAGGAGCGCAATGGACCTTGAGATCAAGCCTGTCGATCGGCCAATCTACGATCAGCAACTGGCCTCCTTCCTGCCGTCCAGGATGATCGACATGCACAGCCACGGCTGGCGAAAGAACTTCCGCTAGCCGTCGGCGGTGGCGCCACCCGGACCGACATGGCCGGGCCGGGTGGCAGACGATGGGCCGGTGGAGGAGCTGCTGGAGACGTAATGGAGCAGCTCCTGCGGGCCGTCGGTTCGCGGCGTGTCGTGTTTGGCAGCGATCTGCCAATGGTGCGCATGCGCATGCGGCGAATTCGCGAGCGAGGGTTCTACGTCAACCTGGTGCCTCCTGGCCTGTACGGGGATGTGAGCGACGACCCGCACATGCGCGAGGTTGCCGAGGCCGACGGCGCCGGGCAATCCTTCTTCATGTATGAGGAGCTGTAGGCTTTCCGGCAGGCCGCCGAGCGCGCTGGGCTGAGCCCGGCCGATGTGGCCGACGTCATATACAACAACGCGGCGCGGCTGCTCACGTGGGCCGCCGTACCCTGAGCTGAGACCGGTGCAACAAAAACATGCGCGCGGGCGGGGCGCTGGGCGGGGAGAAGAGATCTGCCCGCCCTGGTGCCGCGCTCGGAAAGGAGCGGCCGGTGGCCGATCTGCTGATCGGGCTGGACGTCGGTACCACGGCGACCAAGGCTTTGCTTTTTGACATAAAGGGCCAGGTGCTGGCCGAGGCCAGCCGCGGTTATGGGCTGCTGACACCACGCCCGGGATGGGTGGAACAGGATCCCGAGGAAATCTGGCGGGCAGTCGTGGAGACGTTGCGCTCGCTCAGCGCGCGCTGCGGTCCGGCAAAACGAGTGCTGGCTCTCGCCCAATCGTCGCAGGGGGGCACCACAATCCCGGTGGATGCGGCCGGCCTGCCGGTTCACCTCGCCCTGAGCTGGATGGACCAGCGGTCGAACGATGAAGCGGCGCGCCTGCAAGAGATCTGGGACGCGGAAAGCATCCGGGCTCTGACCGGCTGGCAGCTCGTCAGCGGGCTACCGTTGCTGCACATCGCCTGGCTGCGCACACATCGTCCGGTGGAGTTCGCCGCCACCTCCCGCTTCCTGTTCGTCAACGACTTCATCGGCTGCCGGTTGACCGGGCTTCTCGGCATGAATCCCTCGGATGCGAGTATCACACAGCTCATGAACCTGGCGACCGGTGACTGGGACGAGCAGCTGCTGGACTGGGCAGGGATCGAGCGCGGCCAGCTCTCTCCCATCCGGCCCTCGGCTGCAGCATTGGGCCGACTGACCCGGGAGGCGGCGGCCGCTACCGGGCTCTCCCGGGACATGCTTGTGATCAACGGCGCGCATGATCAATACTGCGCCGCCGTGGGCACAGGGGTCACCCGTCCCGGGCGCATGTTGCTGTCCTGCGGCACGGCCTGGGTGCTGCTGGCAGTGCCCGAGGATCTGACGGCGGGATTGAGCAGCGGGATGGCGATCAGTCGACATGCCGTCGAGGGACGCTATGGGGCGATCCGCAGCCTGGGGGCCGTGGGCGCGTCGCTCGAATGGCTGCTCGACCAGGTGTGGCGCGGGACCGGCCTTGGGGAAGCGAGGGACCGGCTCTATGCCACGATCAACCACGCTGTCGCCCGGATTCCGCCCGGCTCGGCAGGCGCGCTGTTCCTGCCGCTCACCGGCGGGCACGCGTCCGGCTTCGGCCCGGCCAACGGCGGCTTTCTGAACCTGTCGATCAACCATACCCGGGATCACATGACCCGGGCCGTGATGGAGGGAATCGCCTGCGAGCTGCGCTGGGCCGTCGAGGAGATCCGCGCGAAGGGCATCGTGGTGACCGAGTTGACGATGGTGGGCGGGGCCGCGAAGAGCCCTGTCTGGCCCCAGATCGTCGCCGATACGCTCGACGTTCGGGTCACCGTCCCGGCGCTGCGCGACGCCGCGGCGCGCGGCGCAGCCATGCTGGCCGGGGTCGGGGCAGGCTGCTTTCAGGACCCCGAGGGCGCCTTCGCAGCGTGGCAGGGGGGCGAGAGCCGCCTGATCCCGGACAAGGCAGCGCGCCCCGCATGCGAAGAAATGTACCTTCGCTACAGGGAGGCGGCCGAGAAGCAGGCGCGATCGCACGGTTGACGCGCGCGCATCTCCGATCGGTCCGCTACCCGCCCGCCGTGCGCGCCGGAGAGGGGGCGTAGCCCGGCCGCCCGGCCCGGCCGAGAAGCCACGCCGACGCCATGGCGAGCGTCATCCCGAGCAAGAAGATCGCCGTCATAGGAACGCCCAGCGCCAGCAGGCCCACGCCGATGAACGGCCCCACGATGCCCCGTACGCCGATCACAGTGTATTGGAGCGCGGTGTATTCCGAGACGCGCTGAGGGTCGGCAAGTTGGGTGGCCGCACTGATGAACCCCAGGTCGATCGCGGCGTTGCTGATCCCCTGGGCCAGAAAAAAGGGAATCAACATCCAGCCCCGGGTGGCACAGGCGTAGGGCAGCAAGGCGACGCAAATGAGCGCGAAGGCGATCTGTGGGCAGCGCGCCGGGCCCCAACGATCGATGCGACGTCCCCAGCAGAAGTAGCTCGCGGCCTGTGTGAGCCCGTTCAGGAGGCTCAGCCAGCCCAGTTGCTCGTAGGAAAGGTGGATCCGGTCGGCCTGCACCAGCGGGATCAGCGGATTGGGGATCAGCGAGCTGAGGCCAAAGACAACAAGGCCGGCGAGGAACAACACGAAGCGCCGGTCATGGCGCAGCATCTCGCCGGGCTAACCCCAATACCTTTCAAATAAGGTAACCGTTCACGGGGTACGACAAAGGACAGGGGCTGGTTGTTTATTCCAATGAGCTTGCACCGAATCGGTTAAGAAAGTCAGGACATGACGATCTTGTTGGCGGCAAGTTGTAACGATAGTCAAAA